>OZSS01000366.1_pt1 | contig 21350 bp, 18 predicted proteins | sample 1779911 | NCBI WGS metagenome assembly OZSS01 (sample SAMEA2603589, study PRJEB24840) | metagenome | biome: Water; feature: Photic zone; material: Seawater sample | place: Mediterranean Sea | collected 2013-11-12 | depth 10 m | reverse complement strand
TTCCTTAACCGTTGAAACCCCGCATCTGGTGGATTCTGCCGGCACGGCGCAGGCTTTGGCGCGTATCTTTCCCGATTTAGACCCTGAAAAACTGTCGAAAAGTTTCACAGATGGGCGAAAGTTTTTGTGGATTAAGAAAAAGATAAGCCCAGAGCAAATGCAGCGCGTGCATGATATTGGCGATCCAGGGTTGCGGTTTGGGCCCCGGGAAATGCGGCTTTATCCCAATGGAAATTTGGCCGCGCATATTTTGGGGGGCACCAGCTTTGGCCGCGAGGGCGTGCATTCGGCCGAGGTTGTGGGCGTTGCGGGTGTAGAAAAATCTTACGATGCGCGTTTGCGTGATCCCAGCCAATCCGCCACAGCTCTGAAATTATCGATTGATTTATCGGTTCAGGCCGCAACCGAACAGGTTTTATGGGGCGGTATGCAATTGATGAATGCTAAAGGCGCGGCGGCGGTGCTCATGGAAGTTGAGACCGGTAAAGTGATTTCATTGGCTTCTTTACCCGACTTTGATCCCAATGATCGCCCGGCGCCGCCGGTTCAGGGGCAAGCTGCTGACAGCCCTTTGTTCAATCGTGCCGTTCAGGGTGTGTATGAGTTAGGCTCTACGTTTAAGATTTTTGCCGCAGCGCAAGCGATGGAGCTTGGGCTGGTTAACCCGCAAACCATTATCGATATTCGCGGCCCTATTCGGTGGGGCCGGTTTTCCATCCGTGACCACCATTATCTTGATAAAGAACTGTCAGTGGCAGATATCATCATCCGCTCAAGCAATATCGGAACTGCGCGGATCGCACAATTGATCGGCGCCGAGCGCCAACAGAGCTTTTTGGGGCAGCTTGGTCTGCTAACAGCCATCCCGTTTGAAATGATAGAAGCCACCGGTGGCAAACCAATTCTGCCTCCAAAATGGTCCGAGCTCTCGGCGATGACGATTTCTTATGGCCATGGGCTCTCGGCCACCCCGCTGCATCTGGCCAGCGCTTATGCCACCATTGCCAATGGCGGATTTAAAGTGCAGCCAACCTTGTTTGATGCGCCGCGCTCTGGTGAAAAAGAACGGCTGATCTCACCAGAGGTGGCCAGCGCGTCTTTGGCTATGTTGCGCGAAGTTGTGCACGGCGAGCAGGGCACAGCGTCCTTTGCCCGATTGCCCGGTTACGCGGTTGCTGGTAAAACGGGCACAGCCGATAAGCCAAATCCGCGTGGCGGCTATTATAAGGATAAAGTCTTGGCCACGTTTGCTTCGGTTTTTCCGGCAGATAATCCAAAATATGTGTTGGTTGTAACGCTTGACGAGCCGGAAGAACGTTCGGGCAAAAAGCCCCGCAGAACCGCCGGTTGGACCGCCGTTCCCGTTGCCAGTGAGCTAATTGCCCGCATCGCACCGCTTCTGGGTGTGCGCCCACAGATTGAAACCCGGCCACAGGCTGCTATAACCTTCGCATCCAGCAATTAAGGGAGGGCGCAGACCTATGGTCCGGTGTCTTGGTTTTCAAACCCGACGATGTCTTCGGATTATGAGGGCGCTGCGTTGAAATCCCTGGCTGAGCTGGGTCTTACCGCTTTAAGGCCATTTTCAAAGCCTCTTTCGGGGCTGTTTATCGACAGCCGGCTGGTGCAGGAGGGGGGGCTGTTCATCGCTTTGCCTGGTACGCAAAGCCACGGGGCTGAATTTGCAGCGCAAGCGATTGAGAATGGCGCAGCTGCGGTTCTGACCGACCAAGTGGGTCACACGCTTATGCGCCAGTCTTTGCCTGAAATATCGGTCGCGCTGGTGGTTGTTGAGGATCCGGCCGCCGCGCTTGCATCGGCCGCGGCCCTTTGGTTTGAGGTGCAGCCAAAAAAAATTGTCGCGGTGACTGGGACTAATGGGAAAACTTCGGTGACGCATTTTTGCCGACAAATTTGGACAGAGCTTGAGTATCAAGCAATCAATTTGGGCACCACTGGTGTGCAAGGGGCGTTTACGGCGCCTTTATCTTACACCACCCCGGATGCGCTTCTTTTGCAGTCGCTTTTGGCAAAAGCGGCTTTGGCGGGGGTAACGCATGCGGCAATCGAAGCCTCCAGCCATGGTTTGCAGCAGCGCCGGCTGGATGGGGTGAAACTTTGCGCCGCAGGCTTTACCAATTTCACGCAAGATCATTTGGATTATCACAAAGATTTTGAGGATTATTTTCGCGCCAAAACGGGCTTATTCGACAGATTATTACTGCAAGATCAGCCCGCTGTTTTAAATATTGATGATCCTAAACTGGCTGAGCTGGCGGCGCGGCTTGAACAATCAAATCAAGCGATAATCACGATTGGGCACCGTCCCGAGGCTGATATCTGCATCGATAATTTGCGCTTTACCGCCACTGGGCAGGAGATGCGATTTACGTATGAGGATATTCCGCGGTTTGTTAACCTGCCGCTGCGCGGAAAATTTCAAGCTGAAAATGTTCTGATGGCCGCGGCCTTGGTGATTGCGGCCGGTGCAAAGCCCGCGACGGTTTTTGAGACTTTAGAGCATCTCACGACCGTACGGGGCCGGATGGAATTGGCGGCGCAGCGTGAAAATGGGGCTTTGGTCTTTGTTGATTTTGCGCATACACCCGATGCGCTTGAAAAGGCTATTTCAGCTTTACGGCCGCATGTTTTGGGGCGTTTGGTGGCGGTGATCGGGGCCGGTGGTGATCGCGATCCCTTCAAACGCCCATTGATGGGGGCTGCACCTCAAACCAAAGGGCCGCGGCTGATTTTGTGTTTGTGACCGATGATAATCCGCGCAGCGAAGATCCAAACGAAATTCGCAAAATGGTGATCAGCGGTATGCCAGAGCCCGCGCATGTAAAAGAGGTGGGGGATCGTGCCGAAGCTATTTTGCGCGCGGTTGATATGCTGAAGCCAGGTGATGCGCTGTTGATTGCTGGCAAAGGGCATGAAACCGGTCAGGTGATCGGGGATGATATTTTGCCTTTTGATGATGTTGAGCAGGCCAGTTTGGCCGTGGCTGCGCTGGATGGAGGGCTTGTATGAGCTTGTGGAGCGCGCAAGAAGCAGCCTTGGCCACGGGCGGAGAGACTGCTGGAGATTGGCAGGCAGAGGGCGTTTCGATTGACACCCGCACCCTTCAGGCGGGGGATTTGTTTGTGGCGCTTGCGGATCAGCGCGACGGTCATGATTTTGTTGCTGAGGCGTTGCAAAAAGGCGCCTCAGCAGCGCTGGTCTCGCGTCGACCTGCAGATGTTTTGAGCGATGAAAACCTTCTTTATGTTCAGGATGTGCAAGCAGCACTTGAAGGCTTGGCACGCGCGGCGCGCCAACGCAGTGCGGCGCAGGTGATCGCGATCACTGGATCAGCGGGAAAAACATCTACCAAAGAAATGCTGCGCGTAATGCTGCAAGCTCAAGGCAAAACCCATGCCTCTTACGCCAGCTACAATAATCATTGGGGCGTGCCCTTAACTTTGGCCAGCTTGCCGCGCGATGCGGCTTTCGCAGTGGTTGAAATTGGCATGAGCAATTCAGGTGAAATTGCGCCTTTGGCGCGCTTGGTGCGCCCGGATGCCGCTTTAATCACCACAGTGGCGCCGGCGCATTTGGCAGCCTTTGAAAACCTTGAGGGTATCGCGCGTGAGAAAGCCGCGATCGTGCAGGGCCTTACTGCGCAAGGTTATGCTGTTTTAAATGCCGAAGCGCCCTGCAGATCTGTGATGGAACAGGCGGTCGCAGCGAAAGGATGCCAGAGCCTCTGGTTTGGAAGCGGCGCGGCGCAGGCCAGAATAACGCAACTGAGCGTAAAAGATGGCCTTATGCAGGTGATGACCAGCATTGGTGATTTATCCCTAAAGTTCGAATTGCATACAGTGGGGCGGCATTTTGCCATGAATGCGCTGGGTGCGTTGGCGCTCTTGTCTAAACTGAACGCGGATGTTGAAAAAGCAGCGCGAGTGCTGGCGCAGTGGCAGCCTGCAGAAGGCCGGGGGATGCGCCACCAGTTGCACGCGTCCTTTGGCGCGTTTGAATTGATCGATGATGCCTATAATGCAAACCCTGTCTCGATGCAGGCGGCTCTGGATGTTTTGGCGCAAGCTACGTCATCGCGCAGGGTGGCTTTTTTGGGTGATATGAAAGAATTGGGCGCGGATGAGCGGGCGCATCACAGCGCCTTGGCGCAGCTGCCCGCTATAAGAAATATTGACCTCATCCATACGGCAGGCCCGTTGATGGCAGCCTTGCATCACAGCTTGCCGGTGGAAAAGCGCGGGCAGCATTTTGCCAATGCGAAAGAGATGGCGGCCTGTGTTGAAGTTTTGCTACAGGCAGATGATTGCATTTTGGTAAAGGCCTCTTTGAGCAGCGGTTTGCGGCAAGTGGTTGACGCGATCAAAATAATCAGCCAATCCGATCCGGATTGCGCGGCGCGCCCGGTGGAAAGGAAACGTTAATGCTGTATTGGTTAACAGCTCTGTCAGACGGGGGAGATGCTTTTAACCTTTTCCGCTATATTACCTTTCGCGCCGGCGGAGCGTTTTTCACTGCGCTGATATTTGGCTTTTTATTTGGTCCGCCTTTGATCAATGTGTTGCGGCGCCGTCAGGGCAAAGGCCAGCCCATTCGCGCCGATGGACCGGAGGGGCATTTTGCCAAGGCGGGCACGCCCACGATGGGGGGGTTGCTGATCCTTTTGGCCGTGCTGAGCTCTACCCTGCTTTGGGCGCGGCTTGACAACGGATTTGTTTGGATTGTGCTTTTTGTAACCTTTTCTTTCGGCTTGATCGGTTTTGCTGATGATTATGCGAAAGTCAGCCGGCAAAACGCGGCGGGTGTACCGGGCAAGTTGCGGTTGGCTTTGGGCTTTGCAATCGCGGCAATTGCGGCCTATTTCGCCACGTCTTTTCATCCTGATTTGCTTCAATATCAGGTCGCCATGCCGGTTCTTAAAAACCTTTTGCTGAATTTCAGCTTCTTATTCTTACCCTTTGCGATGCTGGTGATCGTCGGTTCGGCGAATGCGGTCAATCTAACCGATGGGCTGGACGGGCTTGCGATTATGCCAGTTATGATCGCCGCAGGGGCGCTGGGCGTGATCGCTTACGCCGTGGGTCGGGTCGATTTCACCAGTTATCTTGATGTTCATTATGTGCCTGGAACAGGCGAAATTTTGATTTTCTGCGCCGGATTGATTGGCGGTGGTATGGGGTTTTTGTGGTATAATGCGCCCCCTGCAGCGGTGTTTATGGGCGATACGGGATCTTTGGCCTTGGGGGGCGCGCTGGGCAGTATCGCGGTAATCACCAAACATGAAATCGTTTGGGCGATTATTGGCGGTTTATTCGTGCTCGAGGCGCTGTCGGTGATCATTCAGGTCTTGTCGTTCAAACTTACGGGTCGGCGGGTGTTCTTGATGGCGCCCATTCATCACCATTACGAAAAAAAGGGCTGGGCTGAGCCCACAATCGTGATCCGGTTTTGGATTATTGCACTGATCCTTGCGATGATTGGTTTGGCGACCTTAAAGGTGCGCTAACGCCTCTGTCGGAGGCGTGTTTGTAAGAAGGCTGCCGCGTGTTTTAACCGCTTGTCAGATCAGGCTTGGGCGATAAATATGGGCGTACTTGCCAGTTAGAAAGGTGTGATATGATACCAGCGCAGGGTGTGACGGGCAAAAACGTTGTTGTGCTTGGGCTCGGCCGCTCGGGTTTAACCGCGGCGCTAGCGTTGCGCGCTGGCGGAGCTGAAGTGCGCGTGTGGGATGATCAAGAGCCGGCGCGGCAAGCTGCCGAAGCGCAAGATCTTATTTTAGAAGATTTCGGCGCGCGTGCAGATTGGAAGCAGATTGATCTGTTGATCGTCAGTCCGGGCATTGCGCATCTCTATCCAAAGCCACATCCGGTGATCGATGCTGCGCAGGCTGCAGGTGTGCCCGTTGATAATGATATCGGTTTGTTTTTTCGCTCTTTTGCAACGCGTGAGTGGGATGAGTTTGATCGCCCTGCAAAAATTGTTGCGGTGACAGGCTCTAACGGGAAATCCACGACATGCGCGTTGATCCATCACATTCTAGACCAAAACGGCATGCTGACGCAGCTGGCGGGGAATATCGGTCGTGGCGTTATGGATCTTGAGCCGGCGCGCTCAGGCGAAGTAATCGTTTTGGAATTGAGCAGTTATCAAACCGAACTTGCGCGCAGCTTAACGCCCGATATTGCGGTTTTTACGAATTTATCCCCCGATCATCTTGATCGCCACGGGGGGCTTGGCGGGTATTTTGCGGCAAAGCGCCGGCTTTTCGCAGAAGGCGGGCCGGATCGGGCTGTGATCGGCATTGATGATGCTGAGGGTCGCTTTTTGGCGGCGCAACTGCAACAAGGGCGCGATGATGACAGCGTGCTTCAAGTATCGGCCTGCAGAAAATTAACCGGCCCGGGATGGATGGTGTTTGCCCATAAAGGGTTCTTGTCGGAATATCGCAAAGGCCGACAGGTTGCCGCTTTTGATTTGCGCCAGCATGCAGCCCTTCCCGGAGCGCATAATCATCAAAATGCCTGCGCGGCCTACGCGGTTTGCCGCGCGCTCGGCCTTTCGCCCAAAAACATTGAAACCGGGATGGCAAGTTTCGCTGGTTTGCCCCATCGCTCACAATTGGTTGCTGAAATTAATCAGGTGCGGTTTGTAAATGACAGCAAAGCCACCAACGTCGAAAGTGCCAAAAAAGCATTGATGGCTTTTTCAAATATACGTTGGATTTGCGGCGGTGCTGAAAAAGAAGGTGGCTTGGACGCGTTGCAAGGCGCAGCAAGCGCTGTGCGCAAAGCCTATGTCATTGGCGTCGAGGCGGCAGCCTTCGCTGCTCAGTTGCCATGTCCTTTTGAAATTTGTGAAACAATGGATGTGGCCGTAAAGGCCGCCAATGCCCAAGCGCAACCGGGGGATGTGGTTTTGCTCGCGCCAGCCGCGGCCAGCTTTGATCAATATCAAAGTTTTGAGCAGCGCGGCGAAGATTTCGTAGCACAGGTTGCGGCATTGTAACGGATGTCAAAACCGAACTTAGCGGGGCGCTTCGGATTGATGTGCAATCGCTTGCCCTGCGGCCCATCCTGAGGACCAGGCCCATTGGAAATTATATCCGCCCAGCCAGCCTGTGACATCCACAGCCTCTCCTATAAAATAAAGCCCGGATACGGTTTTGCTCATCATGGTTTTTGAAAACAGTCCGTTTGTATCCACCCCGCCCAAGGTGACTTCTGCTGTGCGGTAACCTTCGCTGCCGGCGGGCCTGAGTTGCCATGCATGAAGCTGCTGCGCCAAAGCATGCAGGGCTTTATCAGATTGATCGGCTAGATTTCCAGTTAATCCCAGATCCTGCAGGATGAAATCAGATAGGCGCGCCGGCATAAACCCCGCCAAGATGGTGGATAAGTTTCGCGCGCCTTTCTGTTGGCGCTGCGCGCGCAACGCGTCATAGATCGAGCTGTTGGGAAAAAGATCGATTTCAAACGTTTCGGTTTCTTCCCAATAAGAGGAAAGTTGCAATATTGCCGGCCCAGACAGGCCGCGATGGGTAAAAAGAACCGCCTCTTCAAAGCTGGTCTTTGCGTTTGAAACGCGCGCTTCAATCGCAATGCCTGTCAAAGTCTTGAAACGCTCTGGCTCAAAAGTCAATGGAACCAGCGCGGGGCGCGTTCTGGTCACGTTCATTTGAAATTGTGCGGCAATGTCATAAGCCAGCCCGGTCGCACCCATTTTGGGAATAGATTTGCCACCGCAGGCAATCACCAAATTGCGGCAGCTTATGGCGTATCGTTGCCCCTCGCGCTCAAGGTTTAACGCAAAGCCCTGATCGGTTTTGTTAAGACCTGTGAGGTGCGTGTTTATCCACAACTCTGCGCCGCGCGCATCCAGCTCATCCAAGAGCATTGTGATAATCTGTTTGGCGCTGATATCGCAAAACAGCTGGCCCAACGTTTTTTCATGATAGGCAATTTTATGTTTTTCGACCAAATTGATGAAATCCCACTGCGTGTAGCTGCTGAGCGCACTTTTGTGGAAATGGGGATTATCGGATAAAAACCGATCGGGTTGAATATTCAGATTGGTGAAGTTGCAGCGACCACCGCCTGAAATGCGAATTTTTTCGCCGGGGGCTTTGGCGTGATCAATCACCAAAACCCGCCCCTGCGCCTGCGTTGCGCACATCAGGCCGGCCGCACCTGCTCCGATTATGAGTGTATCAAATTGCATAGATGATCCGGTGCAGGTTTTTGCTCGGTTTGACAAGAGTGAAGCTTTTTATCTGGTCTTGAGACAATATATTGCGTATGTTTGGCGCAAGATCCCATAAATGGGGCAGAGCAGGTTTGAATAGGCAGGTTAGGCGCGTCGTATGACAGAAATGGTCTATGGATCAGCCCCGGTGCATCGGGATGAGCCGTTACTTTCAAAATGGTGGAGAACGATCGATAAATGGAGCTTATCCGCTGTGCTGATCTTGTTTGGCATAGGGATATTGCTTGGCTTTGCCGCCTCTCCTCCGCTGGCAGAGAAAAACGGGTTTCAGCCGTTCCATTACGTCCATCGGCAAGTAATTTTCGGCGGATTGGCTCTTTTCGCAATGCTGATTACCTCGATGATGTCGACGCGTTTGGTGCGACGCTTGGCTGTTTTGGGATTTATTGGGGCTTTTGTGGCCGTTATGCTGCTGCCATATTTTGGAACAGATTATGGCAAAGGTGCGGTGCGCTGGTATGCGCTTGGATTTGCCAGCGTGCAACCCTCAGAGTTTTTAAAGCCTGGTTTCATCGTGGTGACAGCCTGGTTGATTTCTGCAGCCGATGAAATCAACGGTCCCCCCGGGAGGCTTTGGTCTTTCCTTCTGGCGGTTACAGTGGCGGCTTTATTGGTGATGCAGCCAGATTTTGGGCAAGCCTGTCTGATTTTATTCGGCTGGGGCGTTGTTTATTTTATTGGCGGTGCACCGCTTTCGCTTTTATTGGTATTGGCCAGCCTGGTCAGCGCGGCGGGCGCGTTTGCCTATAATATGTCGGAACATTTTGCGCGTAGAATTGATGGGTTTCTGTCGGCGGATATCGATCCGCGGACCCAATTGGGCTATGCCGCCAATGCCATTCAAGAGGGCGGGATCTTTGGCGTTGGGCCCGGGGAAGGGCAGGTTAAATGGTCATTGCCCGATGCGCATACGGATTTTATCATCGCGGTTGCTGCCGAGGAATATGGCTTTGTGATGGTTGTGCTGATCATTGCGATCTTCGCCAGTATTGTGATCAATTCCTTATTCCGCTTGCTGCGCGAGCGCGACGCGTTTAACCGATTGGCGGGGGCTGGTTTGGTCTGCATGTTTGGCGTGCAAGCAATGATCAATATTGGGGTGGCTGTGCGCCTTTTACCCGCAAAAGGTATGACTTTGCCTTTCGTAAGCTACGGAGGGTCGTCTTTGATCGCAGGTGGTATTGCGATTGGTATGGTACTGGCTTTTACGCGAAAGCGGCCGCAAAGAGATGTGTCTGATCTGCTTGGAGCCCGGTCATGAGCGGCAAACCGCTTTTGGTTCTGGCTGCCGGGGGCACCGGTGGCCATATGTTCCCGGCACAGGCCCTTGCAGAACATATGCTGGCGCAGGGTTGGCGCGTGAAACTGGCAACGGATCGGCGTGGAGCGCGCTATGCAAAGGGCTTTCCTTACGGGGTGAAGAGGGTTGTCCTTTCCTCTTCAACATTTGCCCGCGGGGGGATTTTCGCAAAACTGATTGTACCTTTTCAGATTATTTTTGGGATTTTATCGGCGCTGGTTACGATGCTGATCGATCGCCCCACCGTGGTGGTCGGCTTTGGCGGATATCCCAGTATTCCCACGCTTAGCGCCGCATGGGTGTTAAGATGTCCGCGTTTGCTGCATGAACAAAATGGCGTTTTGGGGCGCGTTAACCAGATTTTCGCCAAACGTGTGGATGCGGTTGCCTGTGGTTTATGGCCCACTGCGCTTCCGGAAGGTGTTAATGGGCATCACACCGGCAATCCAGTGCGCGCGGCCGTCAGAGCCCGCGCCAAGGCGCCTTATATCATGCCCGGGGATTACCCGATATCGGTTTTGGTGATCGGGGGCAGCCAAGGCGCGCGCATTTTATCGGATGTGGTGCCGCCGGCTTTGGCGGATTTGCCTTGGAAAGTGGTGCAAAACCTCAGGGTCAGCCATCAAGCGCGGATTGAAGACCAGCCGCGCGTGTCTCAGTTTTACGCTGAAAATGGGATCACGGCAGAGGTTGAAACATTTTTTGAGGATATCGCTAAGCGGATGAGCGAGGCGCAGCTGGTGATCAGTCGGGCAGGGGCGTCTTCGGTTGCAGATATTGCCGTGATTGGCCGACCGTCTATATTGGTGCCCTTGGCGATCGCGCTGCGCGATGAGCAAAGCTCGAACGCGTCAGTTCTGGTGCAAGCGGGGGCGGCTATTTTGTGTAAAGAAGCTGATTTTGAAGTCGGGCCTTTAAATGCAATCCTGACCGATTTTTTTGACAAGCCGGAGGCTGCCTTGAAAATGGCCCAAGCCGCGGGCAAGGCAGGGATTGAAAACGCCACCGACCAGCTGGCGGCGTTGATGCATAAAGTGATTGAGGCGGCAAAGTCATGAGCGCGATGACCAAATTGCCGATCGATATTGGGCCAATTCATTTTATCGGGATTGGCGGCATAGGCATGTCGGGGATTGCGGAGGGTTTGCTTAATCTGGGCTATCAAGTGCAGGGCTCAGATTTGAAGGAAAGCAAAATCACGGCGCGGCTTGAGGCGCTTGGCGCAACGATTTTTATTGGGCAAAGTGCTGATAATTTGGGCGCGGCAGAGGTGATTGTGATTTCCTCGGCGATCAAAGTAGGAAATCCTGAACTGGACGCGGCGCGGGTTGCCAGCTTGCCGATTGTGCGGCGGGCCGAGATGCTGGCCGAATTGATGCGGCTTAAATCCAACGTGGCGATCGCGGGCACGCATGGCAAAACCACAACCACAACGATGGTTGCGGCGCTTTTGGATGGGGGAGGTCTTGACCCTACGGTCATCAACGGGGGGATTATCCACGCTTATGGGTCCAACGCACGATTGGGGCAGGGCGAATGGATGGTGGTGGAAGCAGATGAAAGCGATGGTACCTTTACCCGTTTACCGGCCACCATTGCCATCGTGACCAATATTGATCCAGAGCATATGGAGCATTGGGGGGATTTTGAGGCATTAAAAGCTGGTTTTTTGAACTTTATCTCCAACATCCCCTTCTATGGGGTGGCGGTGTGCTGCACGGATCACGCTGAAGTGCAGGCATTGGTTGGAAAAATAACCGACCGTAAAGTGATTACCTATGGGTTTAATGCGCAAGCTGATGTGCGCTGTCTGAATCTGCAATATAAGAATGGATCAGCCTTTTTTGACGTGGCTTTGCAAAATGAAGACGCCCTAATCACGGGCTGTCATTTGCCGATGCCGGGGGATCATAATGTATCAAATGCGCTGTCAGCGATTGCGGTGGCGCGGCATTTGGGGCTCTGCGCCGCCGAAATTCGCGCCGCATTAAGCGGCTTTAAAGGCGTGAACCGGCGCTTTACAAAAGTTGGTGAGGTCAATGGCGTTACCATCATTGATGATTATGGACATCATCCGGTTGAAATTGCGGCTGTATTAAAAGCAGCTCGGCAAAGCTGCTCTGGAAAAGTAATCGCCGTGCACCAACCGCATCGCTACACCCGTTTGCACAGTTTGTTTGATGATTTTTGCACCTGTTTTAATGATGCGGATGTTGTGGCCATTGGTGATATTTTTGCCGCTGGTGAGGCGCCGATTGCGGGGGCAAGCCGCGATGATTTGGTGGATGGGCTTTTGCGCCATGGGCATCGGGATGCCCGGGCTTTGGCATCAGAAGATGCGCTTGAAGCCTTGGTGCGGGCGCAGGCGGCGCCAGGCGATATTGTCGTGTGCCTTGGCGCGGGCACGATCAGCGCTTGGGCCAATCGCTTGCCCGACCGTTTATCCGGGTCCCATCTTTAAGGCTTTTTAAAAACCGCGCTAAAACGGCTTATCCCAGAGATCAGAATAACTGTGGCTGTGATCCGAAACATGTGATGCACCGTGATCAAGGCCGGGCTGGTTTGCAGACTAAGAGCGATCAATGACATTTCGGTCACCCCGCCCGGCGACAAGCTGATCAGCAAAACGTCAAATGGTAAACCGGTATAAAGCGAGAGCAGCGCGCTGAGGGCAAGCGCGAGGCTCAGCATGGCCAGAGCGCTTAACAATCCCAGGCTGGCGCTGCGCCAAAGCGCGGCGTAGCCAAATCCAACAAAGCGGCTTCCCAAGCTGACCCCGATTATGACCTGGGCAATGATCAAGATATTATTAGGCAAGTATACGCTGCCATAGCCAGACAGGTTGAGAAGACCGGCGGCCAAAGCTGGACCAATGAGCTGCCCTGCTGGCAATTTCAGCCGGCGCCCCAAATATAAACCGATTAAACCAACCACAAGCGTGAGCAAGAGGTTTTGAGTTGTCAACAACGCGGGGTCAGATCCGGGTAAGGCAAGGCCGGCAGCGCTGCCCACAGGGCTTCCCATCCAAAGCGACAGACCGCTTGGAACCAGGATGATAATAAAAATTACCCTTAGAAATTGCTGCAGGGTTAAAATGCGGCTGTCACAGCCATATGTTTCGCCAAGCGCAATGCTTTCCAACAACCCGCCCGGGGCGCTGCAAAAAAACGCCGTTGCAGGATCATATCCACCCAAGCGTCTGAAAATTAAAAAATTGACGCTCAAAGCTAGGCCGATAAACGCGATTAAACCAAGCAAGCTGGGCAGTATATTGGGCACGTGTTGTATCACTTCCCAGGTGATCTGGCTGCCAATCATCACGCCGATCAAGGCAATGAACAGCATACGAAATCTATGCGGAAATTGATAAGAAGAAGGAATGTTTCCCCATCCAAAAATGCTTAGAAGAGCCGTTGCCACCAACGGGCCCAGCATCCATGGTAATGGCAAAAGGGTTTTGCTGCAGATAAAGCCGGCAAGCGCCCCTAGGCCAATCAGCGCTGCTGTTGTTTTTAAAACCATGGCTTTTTTCACCTTTTCACTCAGGTAGTGCTGCGGGAATGCTGCAAAGCCAGAGGCATGTCAAATCGCTTAGGCGTCACGCCGGTTTTGTACCAAAAACGCATGCAATTTTTCGGCTAGGGGATGGTTGCTTTCAAGCGCAAAAATATAGGCTTGAGTTGTAAGAAAGCATTGTTCGTCAAGCGTTTGAGCGGCGGCGCTGCCTGCGGCATAGAGCTCTGCCAATGCGGCGGCATCTTTGCGGGCATGCGCCGCTTGCAACTGAATATCGAGCTGCGTCACGGAACAGGAGCACCGGCAGAGGCGGGCGCATGCTGCGCCAGTTGGTTTTGCGCTTCTGTCAGCGTCTTGGCGACCCATGCGTGAAAGCAATGCGATGGAGCATCCATCGCGGGTGAAAACCGCCCTCCGTCAAACCCCGGTCCATGGCGCCCGCGTTGCATCCCCTCGACAACAAAAATATCTTCTTCCAAGACAGATTTCCACTGCGCGGTGTTTTTTGCCCGTAAGGTTGGTTCGGTTGCGTCTGTGGCATAATATAGATGCACATGCTCGATGCTTTTTTCAGGCCCTAAGGGCGCGATAATCACCGCAAAAGCATGATCACGATGGGTACCAAGCAGCACATTGGGATAAATGGCCAGATATTCAGCAGCTTGGTTCCATTTGCTGCTGAGATTTTTGAAATCAGGAAATTTTTCGGCGCGATTCCCGGTTAATTGCCGGTAGACGTTAGTGCCTTGGCCAGAATAACACCCCGCAGATTGAATGTTGTAATGATCTTCGAGCCGCGAATAGCTGTTTAACTCGGGATGCACCCAGGGCAAATGATAGCTTTCGCAATAATTCTCAACCGCCAATTTCCAGTTGGTGTTCAACGCAAGCTCAAAATAGCTATCTGCGCCACCATGAAAAAGCGGTTGGTCAAATTCAGACCAACGTTCCATCGGCTCGGCCATGGCTATTTCAAACGCGGGCGCCGTGCCTGAGAGATTGATCCATACAATATCGCGCCAAATATAACTTGCAACTTCAATAAGCCCCAGCGCGTCTCGATCTATGTCTTCATGGGTATTTATACCCGGACCGCCCACATGGGGGGTGCTGATCAATCGACCATCTGTGGCATAGCACCAGCTATGATAGGGGCATCTGATTGCGCCTTCGATTTTCTTAGGCGCGTCGATCAAGATCATACCGCGATGCCTGCAGATGTTTTGAAACACTCTAACGCGATTTGAGCGATCGCGTATCATCACCAGCGGTACGCCTAAGAAATCAACCGGTTTTGCATCCCCCATCTGTGGAATATCTGCGGCAACGCCCAAGCCCGCCCATTGCCGAAACAGCAAGGCATGTTTTTCAGCCTCATAGACGGACAGGTCGGTGTAATGCACGTTTGCAAGCCCTCTGGCCCGCGCAACGGGGTTTTGGACCGCCTTTAAATCAGAAAATGGTTCCATGTTTTGCCTCACCGGTTTGCTTGAAGCCTTTGGGCAGTCAAGTCTTCAAATTTGCTTTGATGCGCGTCAATTCGCGACCTGTCGATGCCGTAACTCGCCCAATTCAGGAAAATACGTCCTCGGGTTTGAGCAAAGTTTTGTGGTAGGGAACCAAATCATCAGCCTCGGAAAACCCTGCATTTCGCGCGGTTGAAAAGATTGCGGATCGGTTTTGCCCAAGATGCTCATAAACCAACCGGGTGATCCGATCGCCGGTTGGTTTTTCTTGCACGGTGCGGGTGCTATATCCAAGCCAGTAATTGTTTTCAAATGAGGGAACCGGCGTTAGAAAATTAAAAGAACAACTCATGGATCCACGCCGAAAAACCAAAGCCGCTAGGCCCCCTTCCTGCGCGATTACAAAGCCTCGAAACTTGCGAATTTTGGGCAGGCTTTCTAAGCCTTGCCCCGAAATAGCCTCTTTGGCCTCCATGCCGCGCAAAAAGCATTTCTTGTTTTTACGATAGATAAAAATCAGCCCTTGGATAAGACGTTGATCATCCACAAAACTGCGCCGCGAGAAACGGTAAAAGCCGCTGGGAAAGCTGTCTGGGCTCACACGGCTTGAGTCGGCGGTGAGAAAATCCTCCATCTCAGCGCTGAAAATCACATCCGTATTGCTATTTTGTACTTCATGTAAGGGCTGCAACAGGATCCTTGCATCCACTTTAAAATAGGCGCAGATTCTTTGTAAAATATCTGGCCGCGGAAAGCTTTCACCCGACAGGTAGCGGTTAAATTGGGTGCGGTTTATGCCCAATTCGCGGCACAGCGCCGAGACCGACGCGTAGGGCTGACATAAAAGGCGCAGATTGCGTCCAAAGATGGCATGAAGCTCGGCTGGCGACTCGGATCTTTCTGAATGGTTTTCTATCATCTTCATTAATCGTGTTTGAATTTAAATTACTAATTAAAATCAACCCTAACGGGTGCAGTGATCGTTAAACGTGTAAATTTATGCTTTGTCGCGTCAGTGGCGACACAATATGAAGCTATGTTGAAATTTTTCGACACAAATTGCAAGTCAGTGTTCAGATTCAAAGATAGAGTATGGCCCGTTTTTCGCGCAAAATCATATCATGGTTAGGAAAGGATGATGTGATGAACGGCGTTATTATTTGGAGTGAACAAGCATCGAAACGCGCAATTATCTGGTGTGAGGATCATGGGCGTTTGGCATTTTTCAAAGCTGAGGACACGCTTCAAGGTGAGTTATCTCGCAAAAATCAGGTATTTGCCTATGAAAGTGGCGATATGGTGTCTTTCACCGTAGATGAGCAAGCTGATTTACGGCTCGCCCGCGATTTACAATGAGTTAACCGTCAGAAATATCCGCATCTTGCCGAGCAATTGAAAGCGGGTTCTTCTTCTGTCGCTGCGGTTGCGCGCCCCTCTGAGAACATTGTTCAATTCAGATGCTTTGATCCAAAGGATCTAGTTGCCGAAGCCTGTGAGGTGGCTTGAAGCTTTAAGTATAAATCTACAAGGCTGTGCCTCTGAAACGCAACTGGCGTGGCAATGCGGAATGTAGACCCAGGACAAAACCTTGTTAAGTGCAGTCATATCTTTGTCAGGGATGTGTCAAAGCCTGAGCAAGCCATGCAAAAACCCTAAACTTTTATATGCGCGGCGCAGGAAGATAAAACGGAAAAAAAGGGGATGTAATCAAATGGGCATTCATCAAATTTTATACGATAGACGCGTGCAAGAGGCTTTAGATGCGTATAATGCGGCACATGGGTCTGATCTTGTTTTACGGTGTGGCCCCGATGACCTTTGGGCTTTCATGTTAACCGTAGAAGCTCTTGGCCCTCAGGCAGAGTTGCCTCCAGATTTATTGGCATGTTTGCAGCATGCGCCGCAATGCAAAACGAAATCAAGGATCGTAAATGAATAGCAGGTGCCAAACTGCAGCTCAATTATACGCTGCATCCAGTCTTAACAATCTGCGTCAAACAAGGCCGCGCGACACCGTAGTCAGGATGGCCGGTTGAACGCCTGAAACACCCTTAGCATCCAAAAACCATGGTAGTTTAGCCGCGCGAAAGCGCCGCCACGCCCGTGCGCGCTATTTCGGTCAAACCGAGAGGGCGCATCAGATCGGCAAACGCGTCTACCTTTTCGATCGTACCGGTGATTTGGAACACGAAACTGTCGAGCGTGCTGTCCACAACATTCGCGCGGAAAATATCTGCCAGGCGCAGCGCCTCGACCCGTTTTTCGCCTTTTCCCGATACTTTTATCAGAGCCAATTCGCGCTCAACCGATTGGCCTTCTACGGTGAGATCACGCACTTCATGCACGGGCACAATTCTGCTCAGCTGGGCTTTGATTTGCTCGATCACTTGAGGTGTCCCTGTGGTTACGATTGTTATCCGGCTGAGATGGCCTTTATGGTCAACCTCGGCAACCGTTAGGCTATCGATATTATACCCACGGCCTGAAAATAAACCAATCACCCGCGCAAGCACGCCCGCCTCATTATCGACCAAAACCGTTAGAGTATGCGGTTCTTCCATTTCAGCATAATTGGCGCGCAAGTTATACGCCGAATGCTTTGACGAACCTTTTTCGATTTTTAAAGCTGACATGCCATTTCCTTTAATGCGCGGCTAAACCGCTGGTTACACCAACACGGCGCCTGTGCTATCGATTGCGTCTTGCGTTGAGGCCTCACCCAAAAGCATCTTATTATGTGGCTGCCCTGATGGGATCATAGGAAAACAGTTTTCGTGCTTTTCAACCAAACAATCAAAAATCACTGGACCATCATAGGCCAACATTTCCATGATAGCATCATCTAGATCGGCCGGATCGCTGCATAAAATACCTTTGCAGCCAAACGCCTCTGCCAATTTAACGAAATCGGGCAGGGCTTCCGACCAGCTTTGCGAATACCGCTCTCCATGCAGCAATTCTTGCCATTGGCGAACCATCCCAAGGCGTTCATTGTTTAAGATAAACTGCTTAACTGGGGCGCGATATTGAACCGCAGTGCCCATTTCTTGCATATTCATTAACCAGCTGGCTTCACCTGCCACGTTGATCACAAGCGCATCTGGATGGGCGATTTGCACGCCAATTGATGCAGGAAACCCATAGCCCATGGTTCCCAAGCCTCCTGAGGTCATCCATTGATTTGGGTGCTCAAATCCCAAATATTGCGCCGCCCACATTTGATGCTGGCCAACTTCAGTGCAGATATAGCGATCTTGCCGATGCTTCGTCAGCGCTTCTAAGCGCTTTAATGCATGTTGCGGTTTGATTGTGGATGTATTGGGCTTGAAATCGAGGCAGCGCACTTTTTGCCATTCATTAATTTGCGTCCACCATTTTGAAAGGGCCGCGGCGTTGGTCTTGCGGCCGCGCGATTTCCACAGCTTGAGGATATCCTCTAAGATATGGCCCACATCCCCGATGATCGGGATATCGGTTCTTATCACTTTATTTATCGAGGAAGGATCAATATCGATATGCGCTTTGAGCGAGCCCGGGCTGAACGCATCCAAGCGCCCCGTGATCCGATCATCAAAGCGCGCCCCGATATTGATCATTAAATCGCAATCATGCATGGCCAGATTGGCTTCATACAGACCATGCATGCCCAACATGCCAAGCCAGTTTTCACCCGAAGCGGGATATGCCCCTAGCCCCATCAAGGTTGACGTGATTGGAAACCCACTTGCTGCCACCAATTCGCGCAGCAAGCTGCTTGCAGCAGGGCCAGAATTTATCACGCCACCGCCCGAATAAATGATCGGCCGCTCGGCCGTTTCCAACGCTTCCACCAATTTGGTAATTTGGGCCATATCGCCTTTGACGCGCGGGTTGTAATGCTTTGAGGCAACTTTGGCTTTGGGCGTGTAGGTGGCTTCAGCAAATTGCACATCTTTAGGGATATCGATCAAAACCGGGCCAGGGCGGCCCGACGTTGCGATGTGAAAAGCCTCGTGGATCGTAGAAGATAAATTCGCCGTGTCCCGCACCAGCCAATTATGCTTGGTGCAGGGGCGGGTGATGCCCACCGTATCTGCCTCTTGAAACGCATCAGAGCCAATCATAAAGGTTGGAACTTGCCCGGTCAAAACGACCAGCGGGATTGAATCCATCAAAGCATCTGTCAGCCCGGTCACCGCATTTGTGGCGCCCGGCCCAGAGGTCACCAGCACAACACCGGGCTTGCCGGTTGAGCGTGCATAACCTTCTGCGGCATGTACAGCGCCTTGCTCATGCCGCACCAGAATGTGCTTAATATCGTTTTGCAAAAATACTTCATCATAGATTGGCAACACTGCTCCGCCGGGATACCCAAAGATAGTATCGACGCCCTGATCTTTTAGGGCTTGTACAACCATTTTTGCTCCACTCATTTGGCGCGTCATATTCATCTCCAGTTTAACCTTATCGCTGCAGTGCAGCAGCCTTCGTAATATTCTGAATTCAAAAAAAAACCCCGATTATTCGGGGTGCGACGGACGAATGATCAAAAGGATCTTTACGCCTCGCTCTATCGCACCACCACAGAAATCAAAATTTTCATTGCTCCAGCCTCATTCTCTGAATTTTCCTTAAACTAAGCAGGCGTCTAAGGAAGGTCAATACGCAATCAAATAAAAAGCTGGCCAATTCTTTTCGAAAATTATCAAAGCTCAAGTAATTTTTGAAACTTTTAGAAAGATACCTCTATTTTTTGGCAAGGCGTGCATGATTTTCTTTGGTTTTGTTGGGGCGGGCGGCATCCTTCCTCAACAATTCTGGGCATCTGATAAAAAAAGGCGCCCCGACGTGTATGCGGGGCGCCCTTAACGAAGTTGTATATCACTTAGGCGTGTTAGCTGTCTTGATTGCTTTCTTCATCTGCAGCTGGAGCGGCCGGGGCCGCGCTGTCAAACTCATCCTCTGCGGCTGCACCGCCGATATCGTCAAACAGCTCTGCGATTTCAAACTCGGCAGCAGCTTCTTCTTCTGCGGCCAATTCTTGGATCGATTTGCCCGAGGCTTGCAGTTCGGCTTCTTCGACTGAGCGCGCCACGTTTAAAACGATCGTAGCAGAAACTTCTGGATGAAGACGCACGAGCATCTCATGCATGCCCAGCTCTTTGATCGGACGGACCAAAGCGATCTGTTTGCGATCGACACTGAAGCCGCCGGCGGTTGCGACTTCCATCGCATCGCGCGGTGTCACAGAGCCATAAAGAGCCCCCGCGTCAGAGGCAGATCTAAGCACAACGAATTGTTGTCCATCCAGGCGCAAAGCCAAATCTTCCGCTTCTTTCTTGGTTTCCAAGTTGCGCGCTTCTAACTGCGCCTTTTGGGCTTCGAAATTTGCGATAATGTCTTTTGACGCGCTACGGGCTTTGCCTTGCGGCAATAGGAAGTTGCGCGCATAGCCTGGTTTTACGTCAACCACATCGCCCATTTGGCCCAATTTGGCCACGCGTTCCATAAGGATTACTTGCATGATCAGATCTCCCTATTTCACAGCATATGGCAAAAGAGCAAGAAACCGTGCGCGTTTGATTGCGCGGGCAAGCTCTCGTTGCTTTTTGGCTGATACAGCGGTGATCCGTGACGGAACAATCTTGCCACGCTCTGAGATATAGCGTTGCAGTAGTTTTGTGTCTTTATAATCGATCGCCGGAGCTTTATCGCCAGAAAAAGGGCAGACTTTGCGGCGGCGGAAAAAAGGTTTGGTTGCCATGATCTATCGTCCTTTTCTACAAACTTAATCGCGACGTTCGCGGCGTTCACCGCGGTCACCACGATCATCGCGGCGTTGCATCTGTGCAGATGGTCCTTCGGCGTGCTCTTCAACTTTGATCGTTAAAATCCGCATCACGTCTTCATGAAGACGCATCAGTCGTTCCATCTCTTGCACCGCAGGCGCAGGCGCGTCCGATTTTAGCATCGCATAATGGCCTTTGCGATTTTTATTGATCTTATAGGCCATCGTTTTAACACCCCAATATTCGCTTTCAACGACGTTTCCACCGTTATCTGCAAGGATTGTTGTGAAATGTTCAACTAGGCCTTCGGCCTGCGCGCTGGATAAATCCTGACGCGAAATAAAGACATGCTCATACAGGGGCATGCGCTCTCCAGTTCTCTTTTGGGCACGTTTCAAAGGGCGGCTATGAGGTTTTCGCGTCCACCCACGAGGGACTGTGCGATAAAAGTAAGTGCGAAAACAGACCTGCCTTCTACAGGAAAACCAGAGCGGTGCAAGGCTTTGAAGTGTAAAATGGCCAAGAATTTAGACAATTCGCCCTATAAGCCTTTAAGTTTCCGCTATAATGACAAAGCCTTGCCTTAAAGGCCGATTAGCTTCTTAGGTGAATAGGGGGTGTTATTTATTTTAGCACCAACTTATTTATATGTGGGGTTTTCCCGCCAGAGCTTGAGGTTTCGGTGAGCACATATCTCTGCCTCGAGTGATTATCTCACCCCCTATTCTCAACACCCTATTAACAACGCCGAAAGGCCGGCGGATTTTTGGGGATATACTAGCCTGTGAGGGCGGCCCAAACACCAGCTTGCCAGAGATGCGAACTATCTGAAATGGTAGCCTTGATCGGTCAATTTGCGCTCCACAGGGCTGCGCAGATCGGATGCTCCAAGGCGGATTTGGGTGTTTGCTTGGCCAAAGCAAGGCATAAGCCAAGTAGATCTTCATGCAGCTTTTCGATATCCTCGATGAGGTTTTCTTTCGCCGCTGCTGCCTGTCTGATTTTGAACCTTGCGGT
>OZSS01000365.1_pt1 | contig 21351 bp, 19 predicted proteins | sample 1779911 | NCBI WGS metagenome assembly OZSS01 (sample SAMEA2603589, study PRJEB24840) | metagenome | biome: Water; feature: Photic zone; material: Seawater sample | place: Mediterranean Sea | collected 2013-11-12 | depth 10 m | reverse complement strand
GTGTAGGGTTGAAGCCATGGGTCAACGCCCAGCCGCGATTGAAAGCTGGTGGAAAAACGATCTTCCTTTAACCCCAAGTATTCGGCTACCTGTCGGGTGGTTTCATAACACTGGTGACGGTAACAATATTGATGGGCTTTTGACGCCGTCTGACAACAACTTTTGTCGATTTTACAATGGGACTTGGTGACATCAGACTTGCGAATGTGCCTTTCGGGGATCCCATGATAGGAGAACAATAAGTGTTCCCAGTCCTTGTCACTCAGATATTCCTGGATGCTTTCCGAAAGGACCCTAACATAGTCGGGATGATTGTAAAAGGGAGGAAGGACAGTAAATTCCAAATCAGGGTATTTTTCGTCTCTTATGTTTTCGGCCAACACCAAAATAGTTTCCGTGGTGGCCATAGCAAACTGTGGGTATAATGGGATCAACATGATCTCGTCTACTCCCTGGTCCACCAGCTCTTTTATGCCCTGCTCTATTGATGGCGTCCCGTATCGCATGGCCAAACCAATGGGGACAGAAACTTTTTTTTGGACGGCTTCTTGAAGCCGTTGGGACAAAACAATAAGAGGTGATCCTTCTTTCCACCAGATTTTTTTGTAGGCCTTTGCGGATTTCTTGGGGCGCGTGTTTAAAATGATTCCTTTGACCAAAAAAGTTCTCAGGGGTTTGGCGAGATCTATTACACGCTCATCCATGAGAAATTCACCTAAATATTTTTTAACGTCTCTGGGGTTAGGGCTTTCAGGAGAACCCAAATTGATTAATAACGCACCTTTCATCTGAATTTTTTTACGAAGATACTGACATTAAATATTTTTTGGGAGTAGTCCCAAACTTCTTTTTGAAGGCTGCAATGAAATGACTCGAGGTACTGTACCCCAATTTTAAACTGATTTCGTTGATGTTGTATCTTTTTGAATTGAGCATATTTCGTGCTTCATTCATCTTGTGGTCCAATAAATACCCATAGACGGTGTCTCCATAAATTTGTTTGAATCCTTCTTTGAGCTTTTTGATATTCAATCCAATTTCAGCAGAAAGTACTTGGAGGGTAGGCGGTTCTGTCATTTGACTCAATATAATTTCTTTGGCTTTTCTGATTTTCCTTACATTTTCCTCATCGACCAAAAAGGGACATTGTTCTACATCAGCGTCTTCACTCTTGTTGAATAACAAACACAGGAGTTCATAAACTTTCCCCTTAAAGTACAATCCGCGGATACTCTCATGGACCTTAGTTTCCATAATTTGGCTGAGCACCACGCTCATGGCTGGACTTACGGGTTTGGTGTCATAATATTTTTTGGTGTTGTTTTCGGGACTTAGGAAATGGATGTGGTCCGCATCCTCGGAAAACAAACTGTGAAATCTTTTTATGGAAATGACCAAGCTTACCACAGCCGAATCAGGGGTTAAATTTAGATCGATGGGCAGGGCTTTTTGCGGGTTGTACAGTAAAATCACGTTTTTAGACATCAAGGGCAATTGATAACTCCCACCATTGAACTGAAATGTGCCGTTTCCCCTTAAGCAAAAATGAAACTGGATAAACTCCTCGCTACCCTCTTTTTCATGCTTTTGAAGGGTGTCCCGCTCATTGGTGTATTTTAGCAGATAAAAACCATTCTCAATTACTGTTTGATCCATTGTACTTTTATCGTTGTTTTTAAAAAATCGCTATTTAGAATAATTCTAATTAAATCTTGTAACATCTATTCAAAATTATTATATTTATGGGTATTTAAAAAAAAATCTATTAAAAAACTTTCTTGGTTATTAATAGTTCTCTTAGCGTTGTTTTTTAAAATGTCCTGTTTATAATTTAGCTTTTGAATTTAGACCAGACTTTTGAGAAATAATACTTATTACTGTGTAGTAGGTTTAAGCTATAAAAATGCTGACCTGAGCATTCGTGGACGTTTTAGTCTTAACAAATCTAAAACCGACATGCTCCTCTCTCGCGCTAAAGCCGATGGGGTTGAGGAGTTAATGGTGATTTCTACCTGTAACCGTACTGAGCTCATGGGCAAGGTTGAAAATCCTGAGATCTTAATAAACTACCTCTGCACCTTCTCTGGTGGAGACCCCAAACTTTTTAGCGACAAAGGTTATGTGCTCACCAACAAGGCCGCCCTTCATCATGTATTCCGCGTTGGTTGTGGTTTGGAGAGTCAAATCGTGGGGGATTTTGAAATCATAGGCCAACTCAAAAAGAGTTTTCAGAATTCGAAAAAACATCAAATGGTCAATGGATTTTCTGAGCGCTTGGTCAACGCGGTGATCCAGTCGAGTAAGCGAATCAAAACAGAAACAAAATTATCCTCAGGCGCCACTTCCGTCTCATTTGCTTCTGTTCATTACATTTTAAATAAGGTCAAAGAAGTTTCAAATAAAAATATTCTACTGTTCGGTACAGGAAAAATTGGGAGAAATACTTGTGAAAACCTGATCAAACACACCCAAAATGATCATATCGTTCTCGTGAACCGCTCCGAGGAAAGTGCGCAAAAAGTAGCTGGGAAATTTAACCTGGTTGTCAAAAAAATAAAAGAATTAAAATCAGAAATCGCCCATGCTGATATTATGATCGTAGCAACTGGCGCACTGGACGTTACCGTTGATAACACTTTGGTTCCCAAGAACAAACCCTTGCTGATTTTAGATTTATCCGTTCCCTCCAATGTAGATCCAAAACTCAAAGACTTGGATAATATTACTTTGGTTAACCTAGACGAACTGTCTCAGCTAACCAACAACACCCTCGAACAAAGAAAACAATTTATACCTCAAGCAAACGATATTCTTAGACAAGTCGAAGCCGATTTTTTACAGTGGGTCGATCATCGAAAATTTGCTCCGATGCTCAAAGCCCTTAAGAAAAAATTACTCAACGGTCAACAAAAGGAATTGGGCAATCCACAAGAGTTTTCTCAGGTGGTCTATAGACTCACCGGAAAAGTCGCGAGTTATTTAAAAGAAAACCCTACCAAAGTGGATCAGACCATGGCACTTTTGCAAGACGTTTATCAATTGGATTCTGAATTAAATGATTAATCCCCCTTATAGAATAGGGACCCGTGATAGTCAGTTGGCCCTTTGGCAAGCCCGCAAAGTCGAGTCAATGTTCAAAAAGCTCGGTCACAAAACCGAGGTAATCCCTACCAAAAGTGAGGGAGATCTGAATTTAGATCAACCGATTTATAGCCTGGGTATTCAAGGGGTTTTTACCAAAGCTTTAGATATTTCACTTTTAGACCATCAGATTGATTTGGCCGTCCACAGCCTTAAAGATGTGCCCACCCAACTCCCGGAGGGGCTGGTTTTGGCGGCTGTTTTGGAACGGGGCAGTGCCCAAGATGTTTTGATTACCAAAGACCAAAAGGATTTTGACCAATCCGCTACAATTGCTACCAGCAGTCTGCGGAGAAAAGCACAATGGTTACATCGTTTTCCAAATCACCGATTGGTAGACATCAGAGGAAATGTTCAAACACGTATCAAAAAACTAAGCGCAAGTGATTGGCACGGCGCTATTTTTGCGAAAGCTGGGTTGCAGCGTTCGGGCTTATTAGGATCGGCTTATCGGGAACTGGATTGGATGATTCCTGCTCCCGCTCAAGGCGCGATAGGTGTAGTGTGTAGAGCTGAAGACGACCCCCTTATCCAAGAATTACAGAAAATTAATCACCATCCGACGGAGATTTGTGTCAACCTTGAAAGAACGCTTCTGAGGACAGTTGAGGGGGGGTGTTCGACACCCATTGGCGCGCATGCCGTCATAAATAAAAATACAATAAAGCTCATGGCAGGGGTGTTTTCATTGGATGGGCAGGCGGCTGTTACTGCTCTGAAGGACGGTGAGTTGAACGATCACGTTGAATTGGCCCAACATATGGCTGAGGAGTTATTGACTGCCGGAGGTGATAAAATTTTGGAAACCATTAGGAACCAATAGAGATGAGATTACTCGCTACAAAACAATTGTCCGGAGCATTTAAAGCACGTTTGCTATCGCATCAATTCACTTTGGTGGAACAAACATTTATCGAGATTATTCCCATTAAAAATCCCAATGTCAACGCTATTTGTGACAATGTCATTTTTACCAGTCAGAACGCAGTAAAGATAGTCTTGTCGATTCCTCATATTTTAAAAATGATCAAAGACAAAACCATTTATTGCGTGGGTGAAAAGACGGCTTTACTTTTGTCTAAAAACGGCCAAAAAGTGACTAAAATGACTCAAAATTCTTCAGAATTGGCTCATTTTTTGTCAAAAAAATACAAAAATGAAGCATTTTCGTATTTCTGCGGAAAACTGAGAACTCCCAATTTAGAAGATATTTTACCACAAAATAATAATACTATAGAGGCTGTTGAACTCTATGAGACCCAATTGAAAGGTAAAAGAGTAAAGGGTCATTTTGACGGGGTACTTTTTTTTAGCCCCAGTGGGGTTAGGGGTTATGCACTGGACAACAATTTTGAGAATACACATAGCTTTTGCATTGGTCCTTCTACCGCCAAAGAAGTGGCACTTCACACTCCAAATTTTACTGTGGCGAAAACACCTACCGAATCTCAACTATTACTATCCATCAAAAATCATAAAATTCCTCATGAAGAATGATCTATTACTAAAAGCTCTTAAAGGGGAAACCGTTGACCGTCCTCCAGTTTGGATGATGCGTCAGGCTGGTCGCTACCTCCCTGATTTTATGAAATTAAAAGACAAATACGATTTCTTTACGCGTTGTCAAACTCCGGAATTAGCTACTGAAATTACCTTGATGCCGATTGACCAAATTGGGGTTGATGCCGCCATTATTTTCAGTGATATTTTGGTGGTATTGCAAGCCATGGACATCAAGGTAGAAATGCGAGATGGAATTGGTCCCTACCTCCCACAGCCCATTCGTGATCAAGGGGCTTTAGAAAAAGTAATATTGCCGGACGTTCAGGAGCGCTTAGGCTATGTTTTTGAAGCGGTCAAAATGACCAAACACGAACTGAACAACCAGGCACCTCTTATCGGGTTTGCTGGAGCACCGTGGACCATGTTGTGCTACGCAGTTCAAGGTCAAAGTTCAAAAAACTTTGATAAAGCAAAAAGTTTTTGTTTCCAAGAACCAGAAATGGCCAAAGATTTATTACAAAAAATTACCACAACCACCATTGCTTATCTGAGGGAAAAGGTAAAAGCAGGGGCAGATGTTATCCAACTATTTGACTCCTGGGGGGGCATACTATCACCCGCAGATTATCAGGAATTTTCATGGCCCTACATCCAACAAATAATTGATGCGCTCAGCGGAAGTGTTCCCGTTATTGTATTTGGAAAAGGATGCTGGTTTGCATTGCAAGAAATGAGCAAGTCGGGGGCTGCCGCTCTGGGAATTGATTGGAATTGTACTGCAAGAAATGCACGCTATCTGTCTGGAGGACAAATCACCTTACAAGGAAATTTTGATCCCTCTCGGTTGCTGTCTCCAATACCTCAAATCAAAACCCAGGTAAAGCAAATGATCAATGCCTTTGGCAAAGACCGCTATATTGTAAATTTAGGTCACGGTATTTTACCTAATATTCCGGTGGACCACGCCAAGGCTTTTGTGGATGCTGTAAAGGAATTTCAATCATGATCCATATATTATCATACCCCACTATATCGAATACTGATGAGTGTTTCGCTTAACGCAACCAAAATTGGTTTTTAAATGAAAACAAAATTTAACCATTACATTAAAAATCTTCAGGACAGCATAACTCAAAAGTTAGCTGATCTGGATGGGGAAGCCCATTTTAAGGAAGATTTATGGAAGCGTTCTGGAGGGGGTGGTGGCTGCACCAGAATTATAGAAAATGGGGGTATTTTTGAAAAAGGAGGGGTCAATATTTCTGCGGTACACGGTGCATTGCCAGAGCAAATGAAAGCCTATTTTAATGTCAAATCGGGAAACTTTTTTGCTTGTGGTCTCAGCCTGGTACTTCACCCTAAAAATCCATTTATTCCCACGGTCCACGCCAATTGGAGGTATTTTGAGCTTTACGATGATGTGGGTAAATTAAAAGATCAATGGTTTGGAGGAGGACTCGATCTGACCCCCTATTACCTTTTTGAAGAAGATGTGCGCCACTTTCATCAGCGCTGTAAAAATGCATGTGATGCCCACGATAAAGAATTGTATCCCCTTTACAAAAAAAAATGCGATGAATACTTTTGGAACGGTCATCGAGAAGAGGCAAGAGGGGTGGGAGGCTTATTTTTTGATTACCTCAGACCCGACCCTAAACATTCCGTCCAAGATTGGTATAATTTTGTAAAGGAAGTTGGAGACAGTTTTTTGGACGCTTATGTGCCCATAGTGGAGCGGAGAAAATCAATGAAATTTACTGCCAGTCAAAGAAAATGGCAAGAGATACGCAGAGGGAGATATGTTGAATTCAATCTCTTGCACGATAAAGGAACCCTATTTGGGTTAAAAACCAATGGCAGGATTGAAAGTATTTTAATGAGTTTACCCCCACACGTTCAGTGGGAATACAACTACCAGCCACAAGAAAACAGCAGGGAAGAAGAATTACTAAACGTGCTCAGAAAACCTCGACCGTGGGCATAAATGATAACTAAAAATGATTTGATAGATGTATCCCAATAATAGAAACAGAAGACTGAGAAAAAGTCCAGCCATTCGTGATTTGGTTCGGGAAAATGAGTTGACCACCAACGATTTGATGTTGCCCATTTTTATTGCTGAAGGGAGTCAAATAAAAGAGTTGATACCCTCAATGCCAGGCTGCTATCGACTGAGTTTGGATTTGCTACTTGAAGAATTAAAGTCGGTTTCAGATTTGGGGATCAAAGCCCTGTTGTTATTTGTCAAAGTAGATGATGCCCTTAAAGACAACAAGGGGACGGCGGCAATTGCTCCTGATGGTTTAATGCAACGGGCCGTAAAAAACCATAAAAGATGCTTTTCCTGATCTGTTGATCATGACTGATGTTGCTTTAGACCCTTATTCTTCCTATGGCCACGACGGAATTGTTGAAGCGGGAAATATTTTAAACGATCCAACCGTTGAGGTGTTGTCTCAAATGGCTTTGAGTCATGCCCAGGCAGGAGCTGATTTTGTAGCTCCCAGCGATATGATGGATGGAAGAATTCTAAAAATCAGATCCGTTTTAGAAGAGGCTGGATTTGTAAACACGGGGATTATGAGCTACAGTGCAAAATATGCCTCTGGTTTTTATGGTCCGTTTAGGGATGCACTGGAATCTGCTCCTGGATTTGGTGACAAAAAGACCTACCAGATGGATTCTGCCAATCGGTTAGAGGCCGTCACTGAGGTTTTGGCAGACATTGAAGAAGGTGCAGATATAGTAATGGTTAAACCAGGATTGGCTTACTTGGACATCATCAGAGAAATTAGAGAAAATGTTCAGGTACCTGTGGCCGCTTATCAGGTCAGTGGGGAGTATGCCATGCTAAAAGCTGCAGCAGAAAAAGGGTGGTTGGATCACGATACTGTTATGATGGAGCAATTGCTTGCCTTCAAAAGAGCCGGAGTGAATTTTATTGCCACTTACCACGCCAAAGAAGCTGCAGAATTAATCGGTTAAAAAGGAGCGTTAGTTTAAACAAAGTATATTTAAAAAGTACTTTTGTTTAATTTTTACTATCTTTCAAATGCTTTGTAATTCAACTGTATGGAGATAGGTTATTTTGAAAGCGATATTGGAATTTTATCTGTATCAACTTATAATCAGGAGGTTATAAGTATTAGTTTTGTAGATGAAATCAAAAAAACTTCTGCGTCCCCTTCTCCTGTCTTACAAAAAGCTCTTAAACAAATTGAAGAATATTTTAACGGAAAGCGGTCTGAGTTTGATTTTCCATTCCGGTGGGTTGGAACAGATTTCCAAGTAAAAATATGGAACCTGGTTTCTCGTATTCCTTATGGCACCTCCCTTGCATATGTCAAAGTAGCCCAAGCCTATGGTGACGCAAAAATGGTCAGGGCTGTTGCAGCTGCCTTAGCAAAGAATCCCCTAATAATTCTTATTCCTTGTCACAGGGTAATGGGAAGTGATGGCTCTCTCGTTGGTTATTCCGCAGGAATTGACAAGAAGCGACAACTTTTGGAACTCGAAGGTTTTCCAAAGCAAATAGCCGTACTTTAGCTAATAATAATGAAGAATTTTTTCCTCCGTTCAGTTATTGTCTTGTGCGTTCTCTTTTCGCTCTTGTACATCTCTAAATACAGTTACCTGTTGAAGGGAATCCAGACCATTTACCTTTCGGGACATACTACTGCCTTTCTGAAGGACTACAATCGTTTTTCGAACGACACAGTAAACACTTCGAATACAACACAGCCGTGGCCTTTTCATAAAAGTTACAATAAGTACCCAACCCCCGAAGACTTGGAGGACTATCATAAAAACCAAAGGACAGTGGCTTACCTGATCATAAAAAACGATAGCATCCTTTATGAAAAATATTACGATGGTTTTGATAAAGACACCAAAAGTAATTCCTTTTCAGTCGTAAAAAGTATGGTAACCGCCATGTTGGGAATTGCCCTTAAAGAGGGAACTATCAAGAGCTTGGATCAGAAAGTAATTGAGTTTATTCCTGAACTAAAAGGACCCTATGCCAGCAGTGTCACCGTGGGCGACCTCTCCAGTATGGCTTCTGGACAAAAATGGGGTGAGGCCTACTACAATCCATTTTCTGTTACCTCAGCTGCCTATTTTGTAAACAGTTTAGATACCCTGATTTTAAATCAACCCATTCACCAGAAACCAGGCGAGACATTCCATTACCAAAGTGGAACCACACAGCTGTTAGGGATGGTTATAAAAAGGGCAACAGGGAAAAAATTAAGCGACTACCTCAGTGAAAAACTCTGGAAACCCATGGGAGCTGAACACCCTGCACTCTGGCAGTTGGACAGTGATGAAAGTGGCATGGAAAAAGCCTTTTGTTGCCTCGCAAGTAATGCGCGGGACTTTGCTCTTTTTGGGAAACTTTTTAAAAACAATGGACAGTGGGATGGCCAACAACTGTTGGATTCAAGTTTTGTAGCCCTTGCCCTTAAACCAAGATTTCAGGAGAGTCCAGAGTATGGTTATGGTTGGTGGTTAGATAATTACAAGGACAGGGAAGTGTTCATGATGCGTGGGCACCTGGGACAGTATGTTCTGGTGGTTCCCGACGAAGACCTGATAGTGGTTCGCTTGGGCCACCTCAAGGACAAAAAAAGCACACTTAGGGGCAAAAGCACTGGTGGGGACCCCTTTACAAATGACATTTATGTTTACCTTGATGCGGGACTGGAAATGATTAAAAATGTTACAAAAAATTGATCTTACAAAATTGTTGTTTCTCGACATAGAAACGGTCCCAGAAAAGGAGAATTTTGATTTACTTTCCGCTGAGGAAAAGGATTTTTTTGCTTCCAAAACACAATACCAGAGAAAAGAAGATCAAAGCCCAGAATCATTTTACGAAAGGGCGGGCATATGGGCCGAATTCGGAAAAATAATATGTATTTCTGTAGGTTTTTTTAACGTCCTAAAAACGGGTCGTGAGTTTAGAATCAAAAGTTTTTCTGGCACCGAAGCAACCCTTTTAAGTGATTTTAAATCTCTTTTGGAAACACACTTTAGTAAAGCCGCTCACCTTCTGTGTGCCCACAATGGAAAAGAATTTGACTTCCCTTATATCGCCCTAAGGATGATCATTAACAGAATAGATCTGCCTTCTAAATTAAATCTTTTTAATAAAAAACCCTGGGAGGTCCCCCATTTGGATACCCTTCACCTTTGGCGTTTTGGGGATTATAAAAACTATACCTCCCTGTCACTTTTAGCAAATGTTCTCGGGATACCCAGCCCAAAGGATGACATCGATGGCAGTAGGGTTGCCCATGTATATTATCAGGAAAAGGATATTGAAAGGATTGTAACTTATTGCGAAAAAGATATAATTACTATTGCTCAAGTGGTCCTGCGATTGCGAAATGAACCACTGCTGGAACCACATGAAATAATGCATTCATGAAAGACCAGAAAACATTATTGGAAGTATCGGATTTGTCATTGTCATCTAATGAACGACTGCTTTTAAATGGGATTTCTTTTGAGGTTAAGACTCAAGAAATTGTAGCCATAGTCGGAGAGTCTGGGAGTGGTAAGTCTTTGACTGCACTTTCAGTAGCGGGACTTTTATTTAATGCACCCTTGTCCCAGAGCTGTAAAAAAATGCAGCTGGGGAAAAGCAACCTCCTCAGTTTGACTAAAAAAGAATGGCAAGCACTAAGGGGCAAACATTTGGGGATGATTTTTCAAGAACCTCAATCAAGTTTGAACCCCAGTATGCGGTGTGGTCCTCAAGTATTGGAACGATTAAGAAATAACAAACTGGGTGATAAAAAGTCTTACCGAGCTCAAGTGCTTTCGGCTTTTGAACAAGTTCAATTACCACAGCCAGAAAGGATTTTTAAGGCCTATCCACATGAACTCAGCGGAGGACAGAAACAGCGCGTTATGATTGCCATGGCATTAATCGGAAAGCCCGACTTGTTGCTTGCCGATGAGCCCACCACCGCCTTGGATGTAACCGTCCAAAAAGAGATACTGACGTTGATAAAAGCGCATCAAAGCACCAGTAAGATGAGTATTTTATTTATCTCCCACGATCTGAGTTTGGTAGCGCAGTTTGCAGACCGGGTATTGGTTATGCGGGAAGGAAAAATTGTGGAAAGTGGTACGGTAAAAGAAATTTTTGATTCCCCAAAACAGGATTATACAAAGGGTTTGATATTTGCGCGCCCCCAACCAGATCAACGACTCAGGCGTTTGCCTACTGTCGCCGACTTTTCAAAAAAGGAAAAAGATTTCCCCGCTGTTTCTAAAACAACTCGAATCAAAAATCACAAAAAATTATATGCCCAAAAACCCTTGTTGGAAGTCAAAGGCTTGACCAAGGAATATCCCCTGACAAACTATTGGTTCAAGGAACAGAAAAGTCTCAAAGCCGTCAATGAGGTGAGTTTTGATCTCTTTCCTGGGGAGACTTTAGGTTTGGTTGGAGAATCGGGTTGCGGAAAATCTACCATCAGCAGAACGCTGATGCGTTTGGATACGCCAACATCGGGAGAAATTCGATATAAAGGACGACGAATAGACGGGCTTAATGAAGAGGAATTGAGAGCACTGAGAAAAGATATCCAATTGGTTTTCCAAGATCCCTTCGCAGCGCTCCACCCATTAAAAAAAATTGGCGATGCCATCGTTGAGCCAAGTTATGTCCATGGCCTTATTGATGGAAAGGAAGCCCAAAAAGAAAGGGCCTTTCAATTGTTGGAGCAAGTGGGCTTGGGGCCAGCGTATTACCACAGCTACCCCCATCAGTTGTCGGGAGGACAAAGACAAAGAGTGGTCATTGCCCGTTCACTCGCAACTGATCCAAAACTTTTGGTGCTGGATGAATCCGTTGCTGCATTGGACATTTCAGTTCAAGCCCAAGTGCTCAATTTACTCAACGACCTAAAAGATAAATTACAGCTGTCTTTCCTCTTTATCTCCCATGATCTGAATGTGGTAAAATATATGTCGGATAGGATTTTGGTCATGGAACAGGGCAGTTTGATTGAAGAAGGTGAAGCAGATGAATTGTATTTTAATCCCCAGCAGCCTTATACTCAGAAATTGATTGCCTCCCTTCCAAAAGTTTAGAACATCACACCCCTACAGGCACATAGAAGTATTTTTTTGGTAATACAATCTAACGATTATTGAGTGGATTTTCGAACCACAATAGCCCCAGACCCGAACTGTTTTGTCCATAGTTTTCCTCTGTGGTGACAACATCCAGATCTCCATCTCCATCGAGATCTAAAAGTTCTATTCGGTCATATTTATAGCCTATGGGTCCACTGATATTATGCCATTCCCAAACGGCATCCATAGGGGTATTGGGATAGGACAACCAGTATACCCCCGATCTATTTTCATCCCTTTGGGTGTTGGTACTGTGAACCAAGTCAATTTTCCCATCACCATTAATATCTCCTGCTTTGACCGCTTTGGCCCTACCGGTCTTGGCAGGAATATCTATGGAGTAACTTTCCCATTGCGTCCCCGTGGTGTCAAGTCTGCGCATATATATTATTTCTTGGTCAGTGTATTGTGTCACTATGGCGTCTTCCAATCCGTCTTTGTCCAAATCAGCCAAATCCATAAACATAACATCCTTTCCCCTTGCGCCGATATAATGATTTTTCCATTTCTGATTCACCTTGCTCCCCTTTCCCGGGTTTTCCAACCATCGCACACCATTTGTTTTTCCGGCCATTCGATCGGAGGTTACAATGTCAAGATCTCCGTCATGATCCATATCACTGGAAATCAATGACATCACCCAGGTGGCATTGCTTATTGTATTCCAAGTCCATTGTCCTAATTCTCGCGGTTTTTTTGGCGCCTTAAACCATCCAATTTCAGCTTCTCTATTTTTTGCTCCCACAACGAAATCTATCCCGTGTAAACTGTCGATTTGAATGGGAATACCAAACATCCATTGCATCAATCCTTCAGAAGTTGGGAGGACCCGACTTTCCCATTGGCTGATATCCATCAATTTGGAGGGATCTGTGGGGGACCAGTTGATGTATATTTTTTTAGTTTCCCCCTCAGCGCTGGTAATCACATCCATGGCGCCATCGTTATCCAAGTCAGCAAAAAAAGCATCTTCAACATCTGGGGTGTTTCCCACCCTAAGGGCAGGCCAGAGTTCCTTGACGTGCCGTCTACCTGGGTGGAGGTAAACCTTTGTAAACCCTTCTTCCTCCCAGCCCGTTGCGATGTCTGGAAGATTGTCGCCATTTATATCTGCAATCCTAACACCATCGGCTCCGCTGCAGCAGGAGTCTATAATATGTCTTTTCCAAATCTTATTTTGTGCTTTTAGTGGCACAATAAAGACCATCATAAAAATGATTGCAATATTTCTTGTGATGATTTTCAAATTCAGATTTTGATTGTTTGCAATTGTAATGGTAATATAAGGCGTTTTTAAAATAGATTAGACTCTACTTAAAAAACACCTTCACTGAAACTCCCCGTTTAGGGGGCAGGATTTGGAATTTTCTCATGGATGGCTTCAATGGCTTCGAGGATATCTGGAGATAGCCTCACCCTGTGGGAGGCGATATTTTCTTTAAGCTGCTCCAGGGTCGTAGCGCCAATGATATTGGAGGTGACAAAAGAGCGGTCATTGACAAATGCGAGCGATAAATCAGTAAGGGAAAGTCCTACCTCTTCTGCCAACTGAGCATAGCGTTCAGTGGCTTCAAAAGATGTTTTTCCACTGTAACGCGCCAGCCTTTCAAAAAGCGCCAGCCGGCTATTGGGGGGTAATTTTCCATGGCGATATTTTCCTGAAAGTACGCCAAAACCCAGGGGGGAGTAGGGTAAAAGGCCTATATTTTCCCGATGGCATATCTCTGCGCTGCCCCCTTCAAAAAGTCGGTTGAGGAGGGAGTAGGGATTTTGAACAGTGATTATTTTGGTCGCAGGGGTTTTTGCTGCCTGGAGGAACCGCATGATCCCCCAAGGATTTTCGTTAGAAAGCCCTATGTATCTGATTTTTCCCGCTTTTATATTTTCTTCTAAAGCCTCGAGTATCGCTTCAAAATTTTCCTCCCAGGGATCGTCGGGTTCGTGCTTGTATCCCCTTTTTCCAAAAAAATTCGTCTTACGTTCAGGCCAGTGCAACTGATACAGATCGATGTAATCGGTTTGAAGTCTTTTAAGGCTTTTGTTAACGGCCTCATCGATATGATCTTTTTTGAAGCTGAGATTTTTACGGATGTGCTTGGTGTAGTCACCTGGGCCTGCAACTTTTGAGGCGAGAATTATTTTATCGCGGCGGCCATTTTTTTTAAACCAGCTACCCATTATGGATTCGGTATCGCCTTGTGTATGTTTGTTTGCGGGGACGGGGTAAAGCTCAGCGGTATCAAAAAAATTGACCCCTTGGTCCACTGCATAATCCATCTGTTGGTGACCTTCTGCCTCGGTATTTTGATTCCCATAGGTCATAGTCCCAAGACATATTTTACTGACTTTTATGTCTGTATTGGGTAATAAATTATAATCCATTCTTAATCTAAAGTATTGATGATTTGTGAGATTTCATCTAACTGTGGACTCAGCACCACTTCAATTCTTCTGTTTGCAGCCCGCCCCGATCGGGTTGAATTGGGCGCTATGGGGAGGGACTCGCCTCTGCCCGCCGCAGTAAGGTTTTGAGGAAGTATGTCGGGGTTTTCAAGTAGTTGATTTACAATTGCAGTAGCCCGCTTGGTCGACAAATCCCAATTTCCTTTAAGGGGGCCTTTGCCTCGGTAGGGGACATTGTCGGTGTGCCCTTCGATGAGTATGGCGATATCTGGATTTTCTGCCAAAACCCCAGCCAAACTTTTAATGGCGTTTTGTCCTGCAGCTTCTACGGTCCAACTTCCCGATTTAAATAAAAGCTTATTTTCCATAGAAACATAAACTTTACCATCTCTTGCCTCCACGGTGAGCCCCTTGTCCTCAAAATTAAGCAGGGCATCCGAAAGGCGTTCCTTGAGATTCCGCATGGCCTGTTTTTGTCCTGCGATGAGACCTTCGAGCTCTTCTACTCGAGCCATCCTGTCTGCCAATTCATTTTCTCTTTCAGCAATTTTTTTTAGTAATTCCTCGTTTTCCGTAATCCGCTCTTTGAGGGCAGATTCACTCTGAAGTTTTAATAAATCCAATGACGATTCTAACTGCTCCAACTTTTGTTGCTTTAGATTGAGGCTGTCTTCTGTTTGCTGTATGGAAGCTTCTTGGGTTACATATTTTTCTGTCAAATCTTTCAGCTCTTCATTGAGGGATTCAATGGTTTTGGTCTGTCGATTGAAGTTGTCTTTGAGTTCTGCATATCGTGATTCTAAATCATTAAAAACCCGATTGGAAACACAGGCACTGAGCGAAAGTAAAAGGAAACTTAAGGATAGAATTTTTTTCTTCATGATCAATTTAATTTTAGTTCTACTCCAACAGGGCAATGGTCTGAGTGTTTTGCGTCGGGGAGTAAAAATGCACGGGAAATATTTTTTTTAAGATCTTCACTGACAAGGTTGTAATCAATGCGCCACCCTTTGTTGTTGTTTCTGGCATTAGCGCGATAGCTCCACCAGCTGTATTGATGTGGTTCTGGGTTGAGGAAACGAAAAGAATCGACAAAACCACTGTTGATAAAACGATCAATCCACTCCCGTTCCTCTGGCAAAAAACCAGAAACATTCTTATTGCGAACAGGGTCGTGTATGTCGATGGCACGGTGACAAATATTGTAGTCTCCACAGATGACCAAATGGGGGTGTTCTTTTTTTAAATCATCGATGTAGTTTTGGAAGTCCTCCATGAATTTAAATTTGTAATCCAACCGATCCAAGTTGGTGCCCGAGGGGAGGTAGAGGCTGATAACGGAAACTTTTTCAAAATCAGCACGGATAACCCTGCCTTCAAAATCCATGTGTTCTATACCAGTCCCTTTTTGAATTTGTAGGGGCTTGATTTTGGTCAATATGGCCACGCCACTGTATCCTTTTTTTTGGGCAGAATGCCAGAAATGGTGGTACCCCAGTTCCTCAAAAAGACTGGCGTCCACTTGTTCCTCCATTGCTTTGGTTTCTTGAATACAGACAACATCGGGATTGGAGGCTTTTAGCCATTCGGCAAAACCTTTTTTGAGGGCAGCCCGAATACCGTTAACATTGTAGGAGAGAATTTTCAATTTTTGTTTTTTACAAAATTATAAAAACAAGATTGAGCAGAAAATTTAAATCGATCGTTAAGACAAGAAGATTTTAAAGCTTTTTCAACAATTCACTCATAGAAAGTTGCTCATTGAGCATTTTTCCCAATGCAGCAATGGGAATTCTCTCTTGGGTCATGTGGTCCCTCTCTCTGATGGTAACGGTTAAATCCTCAATTGACTGGTGATCAACGGTTACACAAAAAGGGGTTCCCAGCGCATCTTGTCTCCTGTAACGACGTCCCACGGCATCTTTTACATCATAGACTACATTAAAATCCCATTTGAGATCATCTACAATTTTTCTGGCCATCTCGGGAAGCCCATCTTTTTTTACCAACGGAAAAACGGCCAGTTGGTTGGGGGCCAAAACATGAGGGAGCTTTAATACCGTTCGGGAAGACCCATCTTTTAGGGTTTCTTCGGTAAGTGATTTTGAGAAAACAGCCAAGAACATCCTGTCCAAACCAATGGAGGTTTCAACCACATAGGGGACGTAGTTTTCATTTCTTTCTGGATCAAAATATTGTAGTTTTTTACCGGCAAATTTTTCGTGGTTACCCAGGTCAAAATCCGTTCGGGAATGAATCCCCTCCAGTTCTTTAAATCCAAAAGGGAAATTGAATTCTATATCGGTGGCAGCATCTGCATAGTGGGCTAACTTTTCATGGTCATGAAAACGGTATTGTTCATTTCCCAATCCCAGGGATTGGTGCCATTTTAATCTTTTTTCCTTCCAGTGTTCGTACCATTCTTTTTGGGTTCCCGGCGGGATAAAAAATTGCATTTCCATTTGCTCAAACTCGCGCATGCGAAAAATGAATTGTCGGGCGACAATTTCGTTCCGAAAGGCTTTTCCAATTTGGGCAATCCCAAATGGAAGCTTCATCCTCCCAGATTTTTGAACATTGAGGAAGTTCACAAAAATCCCCTGAGCAGTTTCGGGTCTCAGGTAAAGATCCATTGCAGAATCTACAGAGGCTCCGAGTTTTGTTCCAAACATCAAGTTGAATTGCTTTACGTCAGTCCAGTTGCGAGAACCGGACTCTGGACAAGCAATTTCTAACTCCTCGATGAGCGCCTTTACATCTGCCAAATCCTCGTTTTCTAAGGATTGGGACATTCTTTTTATGATTTGGTCGGCTTTGGTTTGATAGTCTACAACCCTTGGGTGGGTCGATAAAAACTGATCTTTATCAAAAGCAGTTCCAAAACGTTTGGCTGCCTTGGAAACCTCTTTATTGATTTTATTTTCGATTTTAGCAACATAGTCTTCAATAAGGACATCGGCGCGGTATCTTTTTTTAGAATCCTTATTGTCGATTAAGGGATCATTAAAAGCATCCACGTGGCCAGAGGCCTTCCAGGTTGTGGGATGCATGAATATCGCTGCATCGATGCCTACAATATTTTCGTGGAGTTGCACCATGGCTTTCCACCAATAATCGCGAATGTTTTTCTTGAGGGCAACGCCATTTTGTCCATAATCGTAAACAGCACTCAGACCGTCATAAATTTCACTGGACTGGAAAATAAATCCGTATTCTTTGGCGTGGGAGATTACTTTCTTAAAATTCTCAGTTTGTTGCATAGTGTGGCAAAAATAAGTCTTTTTCGTATTTTAGAAGTCACTCAAATCTTTTTCCATGAAAAATCTTGTTTTACCCAGCCTTCGTTCGTTTGCTGCTATCTTTTTTCCTAAGCTTTGCCCAGGCTGTATGAATCCCCTCCACGAGACCGAAAGGGTCATTTGTTGGGTTTGTCAATTATCGCTTCCCCAAACAGACCACCCTTGGGATTTTCAAAACGAACTATGGGAAAAAATGAATCAATTCGGTAGGATCGAACGGGTTGTTTCACTTTTTGATTTTCATAAAAATAGCAGGGTCCAGTCGCTGTTGCATCAATTGAAATATAAAGGTCAACAGGAAATAGGCGAGTTTTTGGGGAATTGGATTGCACCTCAAATCATGGCTTCAAAGGTGTTTTCAGAAGTAGATGCCGTCTTGCCCTTACCGCTCCATCCAGAAAGATTCCAGCAGCGGGGCTACAACCAAGTTCAAAAGTTTTCGGATTGTTTGGCCCATCACTTGGGGCTTCCTGTGGTCAATGATTTGGTCGTTAGAAAGAAAAAAACCAGATCGTTGGTGAAGATTAAAAATACAGACAGATGGGAGGAAGTGGATAACGCTTTTGCAGTTAAAGGATACCAGAACAACACCTTTAAACATTTCCTTTTGGTCGATGATGTCATCACCACAGGGGCGACCCTCTCCAGTTGCGCCAATGCCCTATTGGAGGCATGTGGAGGATCCATTAGTTTTGTGGCCCTTGCCAGTAGGTTGTCTTGATAATATTGTTTTATTTTGTGTGGACAAGTATGAGCATGTTAAAATTCGGAAAGCATTTTTTTCTTTTACTGGGGGTGTTTTTTTTTACGCAATGCGCCAAAAGAACCAACCCAACCGGAGGTTTAAGGGATACACTCCCCCCTGTACTTTTAAATACTTCCCCCAAAATGAATACTACTTTTTTCGATAAAGAGAAAATCACCATCACATTTGACGAGTACATTAAGTTGAGTGATCTCAACAACCAGCTGATCATTTCCCCACCCATGGAGCAGGATCAATACAAGGTAAAACCCCAGGGAACTGTTTCAAAAAAAATTCAAATTGAGTTGTTGGATTCACTGGTAGAGAATACCACTTACACTTTTAACTTTGGTCAAAGTATAGAGGATAATAATGAAGGAAATCGCTTACTATTTTTTCAGTATACCCTTTCTACTGGTTCGGTTATAGATTCTCTCGAAATCAAAGGACGGGTAACCGATGCGTTCAATTATGAAACCGAACCTTTTATCTCTCTACATTTGTATCCTGTGGACAGCACCCATTCGGACTCCACTATTTTTCTCAAAAAACCTTTTTATGTTACGAGTACTTTGGATTCTGTAATTTATAATTTTAAAAATATTAGACCAGATACCTACGAAATCATTGCGATCAAGGATGAAGCAAGGAATTATTTATTCGATCAAAATCAAGACAAAATAGGTTTTTTGGAGCGACCTATCACACTTCCTCAAGACAGTATTGTCAACTTTAGAATCTTTAAAGAGACGCCAAATTTATTTTGGGCGCGCCCTTTTTTCATTAACAAAAATCAAATTGGTTTTGGATACTATGGTGAGGCCGATCCCAGCGCGATTCAAGTGAAGAGCAAAGTGGACCGTAATTTTAGGTATTTAATCAATAAAAACCGGGAGATGGATACCTTAAATTTTTGGTTTAGAGGCCCAGACAGGGACTCTTTGAAAGTGGGCATCAAGGAAAAGGACACCACCAAACAATACACCATTAAGTTTGGAAAGGTCCTGAGGGATTCTTTGGTGATCAGCCCAATCACGTCGCAGACCATGGGCCTTTTGGACAGTTTTAAAATAGAATCGAATTTGCCTTTGGTAAAAATTGATTTAGACCTGATCAAAATCAAAGGCTTGGACTCCCTCCCTGTTTCCTTTAAAGCCTCATTGGATAAAAACTATGACAGGCTATCTCTTTTTTATGAATGGCTGCCCAACGACGATTATAAAATTGAATTGCTTCCCAACGCGTTGGTCGACTTTTGGGGGAGTACACATGATACTTTAAGGTTTAGGGCCAAGACAAAACCGATTGAAGATTATGGAGAGGTTATACTGCAAATCCTTCGCGAGGATCAAGACCCTTTTATATTAGAGTTGGTCGATTTGGATGGAGAAGCGATTCGGCGATATGATGAGCCAAATGAATTGGATGCTTTTGAGTTTAAATTTCTGCCTCCGGGTAAATATCTTTTTCGTTATACCCGTGACAATAACGGAAATAAAAAATGGGATACGGGAAGCTACTTAAAAAAAATCCAACCTGAAATGGTTTATTATTCAAAAGATACCATTGATTTAAGGGCCAATTGGGAAATCAATCAGCAGCTCAGTATACCTTCAGAAGAACCATCTTTTTCTGCCATAGATAGTTTGGAAATTTTAAATTAATTGTATTTTTAATAAAAAAAATGGGCGTAGGAAATATTGTAATCGCTTCTTTATTGGTTTGTATTGTGTTGGGTGTTGTAGCCGTCGTTAAGTCGAGATTATAGCCGAGCTATACTACTTTTTCAAACCCTTGTACACCCTGAACGGTGGTATATTTCATCGTGAATTTCTTTTCTGGATGGATTATTTTATAACAGGATTGTACCGCTAAGGTAGCTTCGTGGAATCCACAAAGTATTAGCTTAAGTTTTCCTGGATAAGTGTTCACATCCCCAACAGCAAATACCCCTGGAATATTGGTTTGATAATCCAAAGTGTGATCCACCTTTATGGCGTTTTTTTCAATGTCAAGACCCCAATTTCCAATGGGGCCCAACTTTGGAGCAAGGCCAAACAAGGGGAGCCAATAATCCACGGAGATCGTTTTTGGGACGCTATCTTTTTGATGAACTTCAACAGATTCCAATTCTTTATTCCCATTTATTCCTTTGATTTCGGCATGGGTGTACAATTCAATTTTTCCAGTTTCCTGAAGTCGATAAATTTGATCAACGGAGTCTTTGAGCGCACGGAACCTATCGGATCGGTGAACCAACCCAACGGGCAGGTTGCCTTTTTCAGCAAAATAGATGGCCCAGTCCAGTGCAGAATCTCCCCCTCCAGATATAAATATTCGCTTGTTTAAAAAATCGGATGGCGCTTTGACCATGTATTCAACACCTTTTTTTTCATATTTTTCGAGCTTTTCGATGAGAGGTTTTCTCGGTTCAAAACTCCCCAGTCCTCCCGCTATAATCACCGAAGGTGCCTCATGAACAGTTCCTTCACTGGTGGTCACAACATAAGTACCGTCCTCTTGCTTTTCAATTTTTTCGGCCCTTTCACCCAGGGTATATCCCGGTTGAAAAGGGGCTGCCTGTTTTTGAAGATTATCGATCAGGTCTCCTGCCAGTATGGAGGGAAACCCAGGGATATCATAAATAGGTTTTTTGGGATAAATCTCCTTCAGCTGGCCTCCCACTTGGGGGATAGCATCAATCACATGACAGCGAAGCTTCATAAGTCCTGCTTCAAAAATCGTAAATAGGCCTACGGGCCCTGCTCCAATAATGATGATGTCAGTTTTAATCATTTTCTGTTTTTATTAAAGATGCTGTGACTTTGTTCATCTCTTTTACTTTGTAAGCAAAGTCATTTTTTAAATTTTTTCTATATTTTCTAAGAGTCTCCAACAGCGGGTCGATTTCCTCGGGCAAGATATCTTCCAAAAATTGCCGCATTCTCTTGGCTAAGGTGGGGGACTTTCCGTTGGTGGAAATTCCTATTTTTAAATTCCCTTTGGTCACAATGCTGCCCATGTAAAAGTCACATTGGTCAGGGGTATCGGCCACGTTGACCAGTATTTTTCTTTTTTTACAATCCAAATTAACTTTCAGGTTTACAG
>OZSS01000364.1_pt1 | contig 21370 bp, 20 predicted proteins | sample 1779911 | NCBI WGS metagenome assembly OZSS01 (sample SAMEA2603589, study PRJEB24840) | metagenome | biome: Water; feature: Photic zone; material: Seawater sample | place: Mediterranean Sea | collected 2013-11-12 | depth 10 m | reverse complement strand
GCCCTGACGTTCTTCATCGAACCTCGATTGCATATATTTGATCGCCCTCTAAACCTCCGGTGCCGGTGTCTTCGCCCGCCTCTTTGTAATCTCTAATTGAATTGGCGGAAACCTACGATTTTAAAATTTTTGCGGATGAATGTTATTCGGAGATTTATCGAAACGGCGCGCCGTCAGGGGCGTTGCAGATTGCAAAGCAGATTGGGGCTGACCCCGAACGGGTGGTGGTTTTCCATTCGCTGTCAAAGCGCTCAAACTTGCCCGGGCTGCGCTCGGGCTTTGCCGCTTCGGGGCCACAAACAATCGCGCGAATGAAACATTTGCGGGCTTATTCAGGGGCGCCTTTGCCATTGCCATTGCAACGGGTGGCAGAAGCGGTCTGGGCAGATGAGCAGCATGTGATCGAAAATCGCGGCTTATACCAAGAAAAATTCGATATAGCGGATGCGCTTTTCGGATCTGTGCCCGGTTATACTATCCCAGAGGCTGGATTTTTTCTTTGGCTGCCTGTTGAGGATGGAGAACAGGCTGCGCTTAAATTATGGCGTGAAACCAGCATTCGCGTTCTTCCGGGGGCCTATTTGGCGCGCGACACGCCCGATGGAAATCCCGGGCATGGTTTCATTCGGGTTGCCTTGGTGGCCCCAAAATCAATCACCGAGCAGGCGCTGACGCGGCTGCATGCATGTCTTTACACCTAAGAGGCCCCAATGGCATATCCTTCTGCACGAGTAAGACCCCCCATTTTTGACAGCGCGTTGCAGGCCGCTCTGGAACGGCGCGCGGTAGAGGTTTTGGGCCTAGGGCTTTTGGTTCTAAGCGGGCTAACCGCCATGATGTTCACCAGCTATGCACCTGAAGATCCCAGTTGGCTTTCCGCCTCTGACGCACCGGTACAAAATATCTTGGGTTCGCTTGGGGCGATGATTGCGGCTCCGATCATGCTGATTTTCGGTCTGTCCGCTTGGTCGCTGGTTGCGCTACAGGCCGTCTGGGGTCTGCGCTGCCTGTTGCATCGCGGCGCGCATCGGGCGTTGGGGCGGTTGATTTTTGCGCCTTTCGGCGTTGCGGTTTTTGCGATTTACGCCGCAGGGCTTGTGCCACCTGCCAGCTGGGGTAATAATTTTGGCCTTGGTGGTTTGTTTGGCGATATGGTTTTGAAAACGCTTTTGCTGCTGTCACCTTTGCCAGCGCAACCCACCTTAACCTATACATCTTTGGCAACGGGGATCACCTTAGTGTTGATCGGGCTGTATTGTCTGGGCGCCTCGAAGCGCGAGCTTGGCCATGCGCTGGGGTTCCTGCGCGGGGGGGTGTTGCAAACCGGACGCGTAGTCGCAAGGGGTCTTGGCCGGGGAGGTTTGCGCGTGCTTGCAGCCCGTGACCAAAGGGGTGAGGCCTCTGCACCCTCGGATATTATCCGCCGAGGCGGAGATTCCGCAACATTCGTGCCCAAGGCCCCCTCCGAGTTTTCCCAAGATTTGGCCGTGCCCCTCACTGAGGTAAAGCGGGGTTTATTTTCCAGATTGCCTGGATTTATCAAGCGCGAAGAAGAAGCCTCGCCCTTAGAACCACCGCTTAACAGCCATGCGCCAAGCTCTGCGCCGGCTGGCCCCGAAGATCGTCTGCAGGCGCGGATCAGTGATGCTGTGAAATCGCGATTACGAGTTGAACCCGCCTTCGAGGACGGTAAAGCTAAGCTACAATCACAAGCGTTCCGGCCCCAAGACGCGCCGGCAGAACGCGCTGCTGGAATGCCCTCACAATTTGCACTGGGCGAGCCGCTTTTAACCGGATTGCGCCGCGAGCCGCAGCTTTCGGCGGATCGATCTTCGCAAGTCTTTCAGACTGAGGGACAAGCTTTGGCCTCAAGCGCTGGATATGAAGACGCCAATCCGCTTTATCCAGAGCCTGAATATGCCGAGCAGGATATGAATCTTTCTTTGCGCTCTGCGATCCCCCGCCCCGAGGCGCGCACAATCGTTCACCCGCCAATAAAAGTGTCTCAAGCCCAATCGCTACGCGCGCAGCAAGAAGCGCAGCCAAGCTTGAAATTTGAAGATCCCAAAACCGATTTTGAATTGCCGCCTTTGGGCCTTTTGGCCAGCCCGATCAACGTGGCGCGGCATCAATTGTCTGATGAATCGCTGGAAGAAAATGCGCGGTTGCTCGAATCTGTATTGGATGATTATGGGGTGAAGGGTGATATTGTCAGCGTGCGGCCTGGGCCGGTGGTCACGATGTATGAATTAGAGCCGGCACCGGGTTTGAAAGCCAGCCGTGTGATCGGCTTATCCGATGATATCGCGCGCTCAATGTCGGCCTTGTCAGCCCGTGTCTCAACGGTACCGGGCCGGTCTATAATCGGCATAGAATTGCCCAATGACATGCGTGAAAAAGTGGTCTTGCGCGAAATTCTTTCGGCCAAAGCCTTTGGTGATAGCAGCCACCGCCTGCCATTGGCGCTGGGCAAGGATATCAGCGGCGAGCCGATGGTGACCAATCTTGCAAAAATGCCGCATCTGCTGATTGCGGGCACCACCGGATCCGGTAAATCTGTCGCGATCAATACGATGATTCTGTCTTTGCTTTATAAGCTTACGCCCGATGAGTGCCGGATGATTATGATCGATCCGAAAATGCTGGAGCTCAGCGTCTATGATGGCATTCCGCATTTGCTCAGCCCAGTTGTGACCGACCCTAAGAAAGCTGTTGTGGCATTGAAATGGGTGGTTGGCGAAATGGAAGAGCGCTATCGAAAAATGTCAAAAATGGGCGTGCGCAATATTGATGGGTATAATGGGCGCGTGGCGGAAGCCTTAGGCAAAAACGAAATGTTCAGCCGCACCATCCAAACCGGATTTGATGATGCCACCGGTGAGCCAGTTTTTGAAACTGAAGAATTTCTGCCCGAAAAAATGCCATATATCGTGGTGATTGTGGATGAGATGGCGGATTTGATGATGGTGGCCGGTAAAGAAATCGAAGCCTGCATCCAGCGCCTTGCTCAGATGGCGCGTGCCTCGGGTATTCACTTGATTATGGCCACGCAGCGCCCATCAGTTGATGTGATTACGGGGACAATTAAAGCCAACTTTCCCACCCGGATCTCGTTTCAAGTCACCAGTAAAATCGACAGCCGTACGATCCTGGGCGAAATGGGCGCCGAGCAGCTGCTTGGTATGGGGGATATGCTCTACATGGCGGGCGGTTCAAAGATCACCCGCTGCCATGGGCCTTTTGTGAGCGACACTGAAGTTGAAGAAGTGGTCAGCCATTTAAAATCTTTTGGTCCGCCCGATTACAAGAGCGGTGTTGTTGAAGGGCCAGACGACGATAAATCTGAGTCAATTGACCTTGTGCTGGGGTTAACCGGGGTATCTGAGGGCGAGGATGTGCTCTATGATCAAGCCGTGGCCATCGTTTTGCAGGATCGCAAATGCTCGACCAGCTACATCCAAAGAAAGCTTGCCATAGGGTATAATAAGGCGGCTCGCTTGGTTGAGCAAATGGAAGAGGAAGGCCTTGTTAGCCCTGCAAACCACGTTGGAAAGCGTGATATTTTGGTGCCAGAACAACCGTAATTCTGCGCGGGCGGTCACAAAATCGAGACTTTCGCTGGCGGCGGCCTCTGGGATGACTAAACTGCATATATGACACGTATATTTTTAATTTCCGTTGGTATTTTTATGGGGTTGGCGGGCGTTGGCCATGCAGAAAAAGCCTCTTTAGCAGCTATTTCTGCGCATCTAAATAGCTTGCGCAGCATTCAGGCGACGTTTGTTCAAATTGGCGCTGACGGATCCTCTGCGCAGGGACAGTTTTTTATGAAGCGTCCAGGGCGCTTGCGCTTTGAATATCAAACCCCATCGGAAGTATTGGTGCTGGTCTCTGCCGGACAAATGGCGATTTTTGATCCTAAAGGTGATGGCGAGCCAACCAGTTTCACAACATCTGGAACGCCGCTTTCCCTGATTTTGCAGGATAGGATTGATCTTCAAAAATCTGCTTTGATTAAGGATCATCGTTATGACGGGAAGCGAACATCGCTGTCTTTACAACATCCCCAACATCCCCAGCGTGGTCAAATCACGCTTGTGTTGCGGCATAATCCATTAGAGTTGGCGCAATGGATTATTGAAACGCCTGAAGGCGATCAAACGTTACTTGCGCTTGAGGATTTACAAAAAGGCGTCTCGCTTAAAGATTCTATATTCAATATTTTTCTCAACATTGAGAAGCGCAAGCTGCGTTAAAGCCGCCCGCAGCGTGACAATTGCCGCTTATACATATCCGAGCGATTGGCCACTTTGTCCGCGATATTGATCAACCATTTTTTGCGCTTATAGCTGCCACGGGCAAACCCGGTTTGCCCCTCATGATAGGCTAGATATTGATTGCGTGCATCGGCCAGAGAGATCCCATTTCGCCGCTTTGTTTTGGTCATATACCAGCCCATAAAATCAGACGCGTCACGAATATTGCTGCGGCGGGCTAAGATCCGGCCTGTATCATCTTTATATTCGCTCCAAGTGCCATCTAAGGCTTGCGCATAGCCATATGCCGAACTTTGGCGGCCATTTGGAATGAAGCCCAGAATATATTTTCGAGGCGTTTTTGCTTTGCTTTTGAAACTGCTTTCTTGATGGATGATCGCCATTTGAACGTTCAAGGGTACGCCCCAACGGCGCTTGGTTGCTTTGAAGGCGCGGGCAAATTGCGGTTTTTGGTCTAAAATAGAGCAGGCATTATCAAGATTGCCCGTTACATCGCCGGTGCTGAATATGCTGCAGGATCCCAGCGTAAAAACCAGGCATATGGCGATGATCGTTCTGCTCATGGTCATCTCAACTTTGTTTTTTTATAGGTTATCAAATTTCGGGTGGTTTCAAAAGGTCAAACCAGTGGCGCCAGCGCATTATTATGCGTCTATTTAATACATTCAAACGGTGTCATAATTTGCAGCGCGGCCATAAAAAAGATTTTTGTGATTTGGCAATCGTGAAAACCGCTTGGATCGAAGCGCGGGCGAATTTACTGCTGGGCACTTGAAGCCGGATCGCGCAACGCGTAGTATGAATGCCTGATGTATTTGAAAAATGCTAAATATCGCCTCGGGCAAGTTGTTTGCCATAAAAAACACCCTTTTAGAGGGGTGATTTTTGATGTTGATCCAGAATTCAGCAATACGGATGAATGGTATGAGTCGATTCCAGAGGATCATCGTCCGGTCAAAGAGCAGCCCTATTATCATTTGCTGGCAGAAAACGAACACAGTTTCTACGTGGCCTATGTGTCAGAACAAAATCTTGTGGAAGACCCTTCCGGCGAACCGGTCGATCACCCCGATATTCCTGATCTCTTCGGCCCCTTCGAAAATGGCCAATACCCGCTGCATTTTCAACTGAATTGATTGGTTGCGAGAGCGCCGGGCGAGTGACGCCTTCGCGTGATAAAACGCGGGCTTAATAACCCAGCGCGCAGCCATCTTTTCGGGGGTCCGAGGCGCCCTCTAGCACGCCGTTTTCATGGACCATAATCGCCTGAGCGCCGCCGATTGGTTTAATAGCTTGTTCGATTTTATGGCCAATATCTGCTAATTTTTGCACCTCTTTTGGGTCATAGCTGCGCTCAACTTTCAAATGGCCCAATTCGGCAAAGCTGCGCGGCGCGTCCAGTGCCGCCTGCGGCGCCATGCCGTAATCGATCATATTCGTTAAAACGCGCGCATGTCCATTCGCTTGATATTGCCCCCCCATTACGCCAAAGGGCATCACAGGCTTGCCATCCTGGCACAGCATGCCGGGGATGATGGTATGCATCGGGCGGTGCCCTCCCCGCAATTCGTTGGGATGCCCGGGAATAAGGTTGAAACCCGCTCCGCGATTATGCATCAAAATCCCGAATTTATCGCTCGAGATGCCAGAGCCAAATGTGTTGAATATTGAGTAGATCAACGAAACCGACATGCGGTCTTTATCCACAACCGTAATGTAGACGGTATCTTTATGAACCGTCTCGCTGATCGCTGTCACATCCTGAATTACGGCATTTGGGTTGATTAAAGCCGCCAGCTTTTCTGCGGTTTCTGGCGCAAGTAAATGCGCGGTGGCATCGCTCATCCGCGCATCCGCGATAAAGCGGTTGCGCGCATCATAGGCCAATTTGGTGGCTTCAGCTTCGATATGCGTACGCTCCGCGCTGAAGGGGGGCAGAGCGGCCAGATCAAAATGTGATAATATGTTTAACAGCAAAATGGCTATGGCGCCCTGACCATTGGGCGGATGCTCAACCAAATCCATTCCTTGATAATGGCCCGAAATCGGATCCGTGTAAAACGCGATTTGATCGCTGAAATCTTCCTGGGAATGTAGCCCACCGAGCTCTGTTAACGTGGCTAAGATATCCTCTGCAACGGCGCCGTCATAAAAGCCGCTACGGCCATTTTTTACGATGGCGCGCAAAACTTCAGCTTGTTTTGGGAAGGCAATTTTTTGCCCTGCCTGAGGCGCTTTTCCCGATAGTAAGTAATCTGTTTTAGCGCTGCCTTGCAGCACATCCACGCTGCCGGCCCAATCATAGGCAACCCGCGGGGCGACGGGAATGCCCGCTTCGGCATAGTGAATGCTTGGCGCCAACAACGCATCAAGGCCAAGCTTGCCCCAATCATCACTCAACTTACAGAATGCATCCACGGCGCCGGGAATGGTTATCGCCTCCACGCCGCGCTGCGGGATCACCCCGTGACCTTGGTCGCGCAGCAATTGGGCTTGCAGCGCCTGCGGTGATTTTCCCGATCCGTTCATGGCGCGAATGTCATCGCTGCCCGCGGGTGAAAAGAGAACAAAACAATCTCCGCCAAGCCCGGTCATCTGCGGCTCGCAAAGCCCCAGCAAGACGGCCCCTGCAATCGCCGCATCCATGGCATTGCCGCCACGCTGCAATATATCGAGCGCGGTTTTTGCAGCCAAAGGATGTGATGTCGCACACATGCCGTTTTCTGCGTAAACTGCGGAACGACCGGGAAAATGGAAATCGCGCATAAGGTCACCTTTTTATCAAACAACAACTGTTTGTAACGTGGTCGGCTTTTAAAACAACAGGAAACCGCGCTATTTGGTTGCGGCGATGTCGCAGGAAGGGCTTTTGCGCTCAAGGCGCGTTGATGGGCAGGCAGAGTAGCAAAAGATTTCGGCCGCTTTTATGGCGATACTGGATCCTTGTACAAAGCTGGAAGAGGATCATCCATCTATACCCGCTTTCAGAGGGGTTCAACGGGTCTGTACCAGAGGGTGTTTGGGGGGGGGTGATACGCGCAACCTGTATCGATCAGTGTGATTTCAATGCAGTTTTGGCAGCTGAGATGCCGCACCCTGAGTTGACCGGCCAAAACCCTTGCGTTTGATCAAAGGAAAAGTTGATGCGGATATTCAATCCTCATCTGCCTTGAAAGCGGGCGATGCGCTGGCCGCTTTCAGCGTGGCTTCAGCAGTGGCATAAATATTAAAAACTTCGTCCGTACAAGTTAGCTTGAAGACTTTGGCCACCTGTGGATGCAGGCTAAAAATGGCAAGGTTGGGCGCGTTTTGCTGGGTCTTTTGCAAACTGATAAGCGCGCCAAGCCCCGTAGAATCAATAAAATTCACCTGCTCTAAATCGATGATTTTTCGCTGCAGGCTTGGCTTTAGCGCGCGGCGCACCAAATCCTCAAATTGATTCGCGGCGGCGGCATCAATCCGCTCTGCCTGAACTGTCAAATAAAGGCATCCGGGCTGATCAATAATTTTAAGTTGCATCGCTGACTTCTGTGTTATGCACTGCGGCAACACTAGACGGCAAAGGTTACTTTTTTGTATGCCTATGCAAAAAGCGAGAGAGTTGATGGAAAACGTGGTGATATGCGGCGCGGCCAGAACGCCGATTGGTGGGTTTCAAGGTGCGTTTGATGCTGTGCCCGCAGCAAGGCTGGGGGGCGCGGCGATAGAGGCGGCTTTGCTGCAAACTTCTCTGAGTTCGGTGGATGAGGTTTTGATGGGCAATGTGCTTGGCGGAGGGCAGGGGCAAGCGCCGGCGCGACAAGCCAGTTTTCACGCCGGCCTTGGCACGCAGGTGCCTGCAACAACGTTGAACAAAATGTGCGGTTCGGGGATGAAGGCAACGATGATCGGCTTTGACCAGATCGCGCTTGGCCAAACACAGGTGATGGCGGTTGGCGGGATGGAGAGCATGTCAAACGCCCCCTATCTATTGCCCAAGATGCGCGGCGGGGCGCGTTTGGGGCATAGCCAAGTGGCAGATCATATGTTTTTAGATGGGCTAGAGGACGCGTATGAGAAAGGCCGCTTGATGGGCAGTTTTGCTGAAGATTGCGCTGAAAAATACCAATTCACGCGAGAAGCTCAGGATGATTATGCGTTGCGCTCGCTGATGCGGGCGCGTGAGGCTCAAAGCTCAGGGGCCTTTGAGAATGAAATCACCCCACTCAAGCTGGCGCGTAAAAAAGGCGATTATGCTGTGATGCAGGATGAACAGCCTTTAAACGCAAAGCCGGAAAAAATTCCGCATCTGAAACCCGCTTTTCGGGCAGATGGCAGTGTGACCGCGGCGAATGCCTCTTCTATTTCTGATGGGGCCGCAGCCCTGATTGTATCAAGCCAGACGCATATGCAGCAGGCGGGTCTGCCTTGCCGCGCGCGTATTTTGGGCCATGCCAGCCACGCGCAAGAGCCTGCATGGTTCTCAACCGCGCCAATTTTTGCAACGCGTAATTTGTTAGACCGTTTGAACTGGCGGGTGGAAGATGTCGATTTATGGGAGGTCAATGAAGCCTTTGCGGTTGTTCCAATGGCCTTCATGAAAGAGCTGGATATTTCCGGCGATATCATCAACGTTCATGGTGGAGCCTGCGCGCTAGGACACCCAATTGGGGCTTCAGGCGCGCGGATTATCGTGACGTTGCTTCATGCTATGGAGCGGCGCGATGTGAAACGGGGCATTGCTGCTGTGTGTATCGGGGGCGGTGAGGGCACTGCGATTGCACTTGAGCGGCCATAATCTTTCAGGGCTGTGCTTATGGGCTGTTCACAGGCAGTCGCCTTTTTAAAGGGCTCTTTATGAAGGCCGCTGGCTGCGGTCGGCGCTGTCTTGGCGGGCGGCTTCATAGGCCAGAAGCGCGCGTTTGACGGGCAAACCCCAATGATACCCGCCCAAAGCACCTGTTTTGCGCAGCGCCCGATGGCAGGGGATCAACCAGCTTATCGGGTTGCGGCCGACCGCTGTGCCAACCGCTCGAACGGCTTTGGGGGCTTGGATCGCGCGCGCAATATCGGAATAAGTTGAAACATGCCCCGAGGGGATCTGCAGCAATGCCTGCCACACTTTGATTTGAAACGGGGCCCCGATTAAGTGCAGCTTGGCGCTGCTTTTGGGTTTGAACAAATCCTCAATTGCGCTTGAAAGACCCGTTTGATCTGCTCTTAGAGCAGCCATTGGCCAGCGCGCGGCCATATCCTGAAATGCAGCCTCTCGACAAATATCAGCGGCAAATGCAAGGCCGCAGATCCCCCGATTTGTGCGCATCACCAACGTATCGCCAAACGGAGACTCAGCCCAACCATACGTAATCTCCAAAGCGGCGCCTGCTGCAGCAAATTCGCCCGGGGTCATGGCTTCCCAGCGGATAAAAAGATCGTGCAACCGGCTGGTGCCGGATAAGCCCGTTATGAGGCTGGTTTCCAGCAGATTGTGGCGCGTTGCCAGCAAGTGTTTGGAATGTTCCAGCGTTAGATATTCTTGATACTTTTTGGGCGAAACGCCCACCCATTCTGAAAATAATCGCTGAAAATGCGCCGGGCTTAATTGCAGCCGCCGCGCCAATTCTGTCAGGTTCAACGGGTGATCCGCCGCGTCTATTTCGGTTAACGCCCGTTCTATCACGCGATATGAATAGGCTGTAGAATTTTTGCTCATGCGGTACCTTGTCACTATATGCGCTCAGAGTAGAAACCTTCGGGCCGAAAGGCGACCCGTTTCTTGCCTAAAATGTTGCAAAGCTCTTGTGAGTAGGCCGATTAAACGGCATATGCCTCCATTATGGTAAAGCAGCTTGATTATAAAACCATTCGGGAAATTTTTCAGCGGTTTCAAGCGGCTGATGCCGCGCCTGTGGGCGAGCTTGATCATGTGAATGTCTACACGCTTGTCGTCGCCGTGGCGCTGAGCGCGCAATCCACCGATGCGGGGGTCAACAAAGCCACGCGGGCATTGTTTAAAATCGCTGACACGCCGCAGAAAATGCTGGAATTGGGCGAGGTGGGGCTGATTGAGCATATCAAAACAATTGGCCTCTATCGCAATAAGGCCAAGAACGTGATCAAACTGAGCCGGATATTGGTTGAGGAGTATGACGGCCAGGTGCCCAATTCACGCGCTGCCCTGCAATCTTTGCCCGGCGTGGGGCGTAAAACGGCGAATGTGGTTTTAAACATGTGGTGGCGGCATCCGGCGCAGGCCGTTGACACGCATATATTTCGCGTTGGAAATCGAACAAAAATTGCGCCTGGTAAAACCGTTGAGGATGTCGAGCGGGCAGTGGAGGATCATATTCCCGCTGATTTTCAATTGCACGCGCATCATTGGATGATTTTACACGGCCGGTATCATTGCAAAGCGCGTAAACCCTTATGCGCAACCTGTTTGATCCGCGACCTATGCGCCTATGAAGAAAAAGATCTATAATGCTTAAGGAGCAGTTTTTGTGAAAAAATACAAAGTTGTGGGTATTGGCAATGCCGTGGTTGATGTGATCAGCCAATCGAGCGATGCGTTTCTTCAGCGGATGGGCATTGAAAAAGGCATTATGCAACTGATCGAAAAAGAGCGTGCGGAAGCGCTTTATGATGCAATGGAAAACCGCGTTCAAGCGGCGGGTGGCGCGGTGGCGAACACGTTAGCAGGTTTGGGCGCGCTGGGCCTTGAAACGGCGTTTGTGGGGCGCGTCAGAGATGATGAGCTGGGGCGGTTTTACGCGCAAGCCATGCGGGACGGTGGAACCGATTTTGTGAACCCACCAGTTCAGAATGCGCATCTACCAACCTCACGTTCGATGATCTTCACCTCTGCCGATGGGGAACGCTCGATGAACACCTATTTGGGAATTTCTTCCGAGCTGGGCCCCGAAGATGTTTCAGGCAGCGTGGCACAAGAGGCTGAATATGTGTTTTTGGAAGGCTATTTGTTCGATAAGGATAAGGGCAAACAAGCCTTTGTTGAGCTGTCGCGTGCTTGTCGCTCAGCCGGTGGCAAGGCCGGAATCGCGATTTCCGATCCCTTCTGCGTTGAACGGCACCGCGCGGATTTTCTGGATTTGATCGAGCATGAGTTGGATTACGTGATTGGCAATGATGCTGAGATTAAATCTTTGTTTGAAACTGATGATCTTGAAACGGCGCTGGCGAAAACCGTAGAGATTTGCGAGCTGGTGGTTTGTACCAGAGGCGGTGAGGGCGTGAGCGTGATCGCCAATGATGTGCGCGTGGATGTGCCGGTTGATGAAATCACCCCAGTGGATGCGACGGGCGCGGGCGATCAATTCGCCGCTGGGTTTTTATATGGATTGGTGACGAAGCAACCCATCGAGATTTGTTGTAAAATGGGATGCATCGCGGCAGGCGAGGTTATTCGCCATATTGGCGCCCGGCCCGAAACCTCGGTGCGTGGTTTGTTTAAGGCGGCGGCGCTGTTGTAAGCTTACCCGGGGTTTCCCAAGAGGGCGGTATGCAGGTGGTCCAAATGGATTTCGCGCTCTGGACTCGCGTTTTTTGGGATCGTTTAATCGATAGCCAAAAAGCTCAAAATCCTGCTGGTAAATGCGTTCCATCAGGAAAAGGGCTGTTTGATCAAAATAGGCCTCTATCGGTGGGTTTGAGGCGGTCGCTGCCTTGTTAAACTTGATATGTGATACGTGTTGTGGCCGATGATTTGGTGACAGGTGATCAAAAATATAACCCATACCATAATCAAAATACTCAACCCAGATGATTTTATCAAAGCGCCCGCCCTGCCGAATAAAGTCACCGAGATGCGTGGCCATTGGACGCCAATGAATATCAAGCTGGCCCGGGCCATCACTGCGGGTACAATCGTGGATAAAGACTAAAAAGCGACGAAAGGCTTTGATCCGGGCCTCAGAGTCGCCATAAAACGCGCGCTCTATCATATTTGGATCAAGACCATAGCTTTGGCTTAAGATTTCATGAATCTTGTGACTGTAAAACATGCCATCATCTTGGGGGCTGCAAATTTTGTCTAAAAACGCAGAGACGATGCGCGCATAGGGATTTCTCACGCAGCTGAATGTGAAGGTTGTCCGCGCTGTCACATGCGTCATCAATATGTTGCGACTGGCCTCAAAATCCCATTTATGAAGGCCGGTTGTTAACCTGTGAAATTCCCCCTGAAAAAAGTGACCATGGTCAGAAAAATACAACAATTGCCCGATGCTGGAACAGGCGCATTTGGGCAGCGAGCGGTATAAAGCTGTTTCGCTTTTCGGCATCCAAAGCCCTGGTAAATCCATTTCTAAAATCTCAATATAAAAATTCAAAGGTGCTTCAAAACAAACTATAGCAACAGGCTAGCATAGTTTAGCCTGCGCGCGGTATTTTTGTTGTAGCCTCCGATCCTGACTAATTTTTCCGTAAAAGAGCCCGTTTAACGCTTTTGCGCTTTTGCGCATCCTGTTAGGATTTGCCCAAATTTTGAAAGTGAAGCCATGGGGGTGAAATGGGCTATACATATGATCCGGATAATATTTTTGCAAAAATTTTGAGGGGTGAAATCCCTAATAAAACGGTGCTAGAGACCGAGCATAGTTTGGCGTTTGAAGATATTCAGCCCCAGGCACCGGTGCATGTGCTGATTATTCCCAAAGGCCCCTATGTGAGTTTCGATCATTTTTCTGCGACGGCCAGCGCCGATGAGATCGTTGATTTCACGCGCGCCATTGCGGCGGTGTGCCAGCAAATGGGGGTGGATCTGCCAAGCGGCGCTGGCTTTCGGGCGATCTCCAATGCCGGTGCAGATGGGGTGCAGGAAGTGCCGCATTTGCATCTGCATATTTTGGGCGGGCGTGGCTTGGGTCGGATGCTGTCAGCCGTTTAAGCTGAACATTTTTTGTTTAAGCCGATTTGGTCAGCTCTAGAAATACGTCTTCAAGATCGGCTTGCGAGGTTCTGACATCACGAATGGCGATTTGATTTTGGCGTAGCATTTGAAACACCTCTTCGGCTGAGGTTGTCGTAGCGCTGTAGCGAATATTCAAAGATCCATCCTTATTCAGGCTGCTGGTCATTTCCGGGTGGGTTGGAAGCGTTTGAACCGGCTCTTCGGGCTGAATATGCATGGTTTTGCCATCGAGCTGCGCCAGCAGATTTGGGGTGCTGTCTTGCGCAATTAATTTTCCATGGTTCATAATTGCAATCTGATCGCACATTTTTTCGGCTTCTTCCAAATAATGCGTGGTCAGAATGATCGTCATGCCGGTTTCTTGGTTCAATCGGCGGACATTGTCCCAAAGTGTTTGCCGCAATTCGATATCAACGCCGGCTGTGGGTTCATCCAGAACCAATATTTGTGGGCTATGCACCAAGGCTTTTGCCAAAAGCAGGCGCCGGCGCATGCCACCGGATAATGACCGCGAATAGGCATCGGCTTTTTCGCTAAGGCCGACCATTGCAAGAATGTCGTCGCTACGACGTTGCGATTTTGGAATTCCGTAAAGTCCGGCTTGCACATCCAACGCCGCGCGTGGGGTAAAAAAGGGATCAAGGTTCAGCTCTTGAGGCATAACGCCGATCGCCGCGCGCGATTGCCTTGGGTTCTTGTCTTGGTCAAAACCCCAAATTTTCACCTGTCCCGAGGTTTTCCGCACAAGACCGGCCAGTATATTGATTAAGGTCGACTTGCCCGCTCCGTTCGGGCCCAGTAACCCGAAAACGGATCCCGCCGGGATTGATAAGTCTAAATCATAAAGAGCTTGCCGAGCTGGTTGGTTCTTATATGCGTTATAAATTTTTGACAGCCCAGAAATTTCCACTGCGGTATGTGGTAACATGCTCTTGACCCTTTGATCCATGATCGCTCATAAGGCAGGTAGCCTAAGCACGAAAAAAAGGGAATGGGTAATGACAACAGACGCACCAGAAACCAGAGTGGTAGATCAGTTTCGCATCGCCTGTGATGGCGGTGGAGGGGCGCTTGGCCATCCGCGTGTTTGGCTGCAGATACCCAAAGAAACCGGATGGGTAGAATGCCCTTATTGCGATTGTAAAATCATACATCGCGATTTTACAGAGGCGACGCTGGGATAAGGCGCGACCTTGGCCGCTCAGGGGTCACCAAGACGGGTGCTGAGGGATCTCTCCATCAGAAGCGCGGCGCAGGTTCTGCGTCTGCATTGCTTTTAACGCGGGACATATTTTTCACAGTAATGTCGCTGTATTTTACCCGCCTCTGAATTGCGCAACGGCGCCATCTTGCAAGCGACTATGCCCAAAGGGCAATGGTGTTGGCTTTTGCAAACCAGACAAACTGAGGCTTGCCCCCGGCCGGGCCTTACCAGGGGCAAAGCCGACCAGCCCGAAATGCATCTTTCTGGTTTCAAATCTGCAATCTATTTGCGCCCATGGGCGGCGCGAATGAAGCCGGTCGCTTTGGCTTTGTCACGGGCGGCGCCTATGAAATAGTAAGAAGGTTGTCGTTTGCGGCCCCCCCCGCCTCGCAGTTTTGCTTTTTCTGCCAAGCGGGCGCTGCGCGGCCATTCTTTTGCGCGCAGGCCCAGTGGGCAGCATGTTCAAACGATCACAAAGATGATGGTCAAGCTGCCTTTGCTCATGTAATCCTCTTGTAAAAATATTTGTTCAAAAAGGAAAACCCAGCATGAATTTTGGCAAAGGGCACCATTTGCACTTGATCGATGGCTCGGCTTTCATTTTTCGCGCCTATCATGCTTTGCCACCTTTAACCCGCAATTCAGATGGATTGCCTGTGGGCGCGGTGAGCGGGTTTTGCAACATGCTGCAGCGCTATGTTGAAAGCAATACTGGTCCCGATGCGCCCACCCATGTTGCGGTGATTTTTGACAAGGGCAGCCATACGTTTCGCAATGATCTTTATGATCAATACAAATCCAATCGTGATGAAATGCCCGAAGATCTGCGCCCGCAAATGCCCCTGACGCGCGCCGCAACGCGCGCGTTCAATATCGCTTGCGAGGAGGTCGAAGGCTATGAGGCCGATGATATCATCGCAACCTTATCGGTTCAGGCGCGCGATGCAGGTGGGCGGGTGACGATTATCAGTTCAGACAAAGACCTTATGCAACTTGTTGGCGGTGGCATTAATATGTTTGATGCGATGAAAAACCGCCATATTGATCGTGAGGGCGTGTTTGAAAAATTTGGTGTTTTCCCCGAGCGGGTTGTGGATGTGCAGGCTTTGGCTGGAGATAGCGTGGATAATATTCCCGGCGCGCCAGGTATTGGGGTGAAAACAGCCGCGCTTTTGATCAATGAATATGGGGATCTTGAAACGCTGTTAGCGCGGGCTGAAGAGATCAAACAGCCCAAACGCCGGGCGACCTTGATCGATCATGCTGCGCAAATTCGCCTCTCACGTCAATTGGTCGAGCTGGATTGCGCCACGCCGTTAGACTTCACGCTGGATGATTTAGAAGTGCGTGCGCCCTATCCCGAAACCCTATTGGGTTTTCTGGCGGAAATGGAATTTCGCACATTAACGGCGCGTATCGCCAGCAAGCTGGGCGCGGAACCGCCCCAAATTGCCACCGCCACTGCGCTTGAAACGCCCACGCATATCGAACAGCCGGCCTTTGACCGCAGCGCTTATTGCGCGCTACATGATCTTGCATCTCTGGACGCGTGGATCGATAAAATCCGCCAGCGTGGCTACGTGGCCATCGATACGGAAACCACGTCTCTGGATGAAATGCGCGCTGAGCTGGTGGGGATTTCTTTGGCGGTCGAGCCGGGTGAGGCCTGTTATATTCCCATATCGCATAAAGACGGCAACAACGATGATTTATTCGGTTCGTCAAAATTAGCTGCGGGCCAATTGCAGCTCGATCAGGTGATTGGGCTTTTGCAACCCATCTTGGAAGATCCGGCGATCCTGAAAATTGGCCAAAATATGAAATATGATGCCAAAATTCTTGAGCGGCAGGGCATTCGCATCGCGCCGATCGACGATACCATGCTGTTATCATATGCATTGCATGCGGGCTTGCATAACCATGGCATGGACAGTCTATCGCAGCGCTATTTGGATCACACGCCTATTCCGATCAAACAACTTTTGGGAAGCGGGAAATCGGCGGTTACCTTTGATCTTGTGCCGATTGAAGAGGCCACACCCTATGCCGCTGAGGATGCTGATATCACGCTGCGCCTTTGGCAGCTTTTGAAGCCCAAATTGCATCTCCAAAAAGTGACCCGCGTTTATGAGGGGCTTGAGCGGCCTTTGATTCCGGTTCTGGCCCAGATGGAGATGACCGGGATCAAAGTGGATCGTGATACGTTGTCACGTATGTCCAACGCGTTTGCGCAGAAAATGGCAGGTCTTGAGGCCGAAATTCACGATATGGCCGGTGAAAGCTTTAATGTGGGCAGTCCAAAGCAACTGGGCGAGATTATGTTTGACAAGTTGGGCTATGAGGGGGGCAAGAAAGGCAAAACGGGCGCTTACGCCACCGGCGCGGATATTTTGGAAGATTTGGCCACCATTCATGACTTGCCCAAGCGGGTGCTGGATTGGCGCCAATTGAGCAAGCTCAAATCCACCTATACCGACGCGCTGCAGGATCATATCCACCCCGAAACGGGCCGCGTGCATACCTGTTACTCAATCGCCGGGGCCAATACTGGTCGTTTGGCCTCTACCGACCCCAATTTGCAGAATATTCCGGTGCGCAGTGAGGATGGCCGGCGCATTCGCGAAGCCTTTATTCCCGAAGAGGGCAAGGTTTTGGTCAGCCTGGATTACAGCCAGATCGAATTGCGCATTCTGGCGCATGTGGCGGGCATTGACAGTCTCAAGCAAGCCTTTCGGGAGGGCCAAGATATCCACGCTCTGACGGCTTCGGAAATGTTTGATGTGCCCTTGGACGAGATGACGCCGGATATTCGCCGGCAAGCCAAGGCGATTAATTTTGGCGTTATTTATGGAATTTCAGGCTTTGGGTTGGCGCGCAATTTGCGCATTCCGCGCAGCGAGGCACAAGGGTTTATCGATCGCTATTTTGAACGGTTTCCGGGGATCAAAGAATATATGGACGATACGGTTGCCTTCGCCAAAGCCAATAATCGTGTGGAAACCCTGTTTGGCCGTGTTATCCATACGCCAGAGATCAATGCCAAAGGTCCAACCGCGGGCTTTGCCAAGCGCGCGGCGATCAACGCGCCGATCCAAGGCACTGCGGCGGATATTATCCGCCGAGCGATGATCCGAATGCCGCATTCGATCGCTGATTTGCCGGCGAAGATGCTTTTGCAAGTGCATGATGAACTGCTATTCGAAGTGGAACACCATGCGGTGGATCAATTGATTGATGCTGCGCGTGGGGTTATGGAAAACGCCGCAGATCCAATCGTGAAGCTGGACGTTCCCTTGATCGTTGATGCGGGGCAAGGGGCGCATTGGGCAGAAGCGCATTAAAGCAAAACAGTCATCCGTAAAGGGGATAAGAATGTCAGGGTTAAATAAAAATTTTATCGCGGGAGACTGGGTGGCTGGCAGCAGTGAAATTGAAAATCGAAACCCATCGGATCTTTCGGATTTAATCGGCTTATACGCGCAGGCATCGCCAGATCAATTGGATACGACCTTAGCGCAAGCGCAGCAGGCACAGCGCGAATGGGCAGCCTATGGGATCGAGCGCAAATATAACGTGCTGATGGCGATTGGCACCGAAATGATGGCGCGCGCCCAAGAGCTTGGCACACTGCTGTCGCGCGAAGAGGGTAAGCCCCTCGCCGAAGGCAAGGGCGAAGTATACCGCGCCGGGCAGTTCTTTACATATTATGCGGCAGAAACCCTGCGTCAAATGGGCGAGACGGCAGAGTCGGTGCGCGAGGACATTGAAATTGACGTGCGCCGCGAGGCTGTTGGGGTGGTGGCGATCATTTCGCCGTGGAATTTTCCAACCGCTACCGCCTCTTGGAAAATCGCTCCGGCTTTGGCCTATGGCAATGCTGTGATTTGGAAACCAGCGAATTTAACCCCTGCTTCGGCGGTGGCGCTGACCGAGATTATTGCCCGCCAGGATATTCCAAAGGGCTTGTTCAGCCTTGTTATGGGTGCCGGGGGCAGCATCGGACAGGCCTTGGTGGAAAGCCCGAAAGTAAACGCAATATCCTTTACCGGTTCGGTGCCTGTGGGCAAAGGTATCGCGGCGGCGGCAGTGCAAAACCTGACCAAAGTGCAGATGGAGATGGGATCAAAAAATGCGCTGGCGGTGATGGAAGATGCGGATCTTGATTTGGCCGTTTCTTTGGCGCTGGGCGGGGCCTATGGGGGATCCGGTCAAAAATGCACTGCGTCCTCGCGATTGGTGGTGCATGCGCGAATTCACGATGCGTTTGTTGAAAAAATGATTGCAGGCGCCAAGGCGATGGTGGTGGGTCATGCGCTTGAGGCTGGCACTCAAATCGGGCCCGTGGTGAGCGCCCAGCAATTGCAGGAAAACCTTGCTAACGTGGCGTTGGGCCTATCGGAAGGCGCCGAATTGGTCTGCGGCGGGCAGCAAGTTGAACGCACGAGCGAGGGGTTTTACATGTCCCCCGGGCTGTTCATCAACAGCACCAATGCCATGCAGATCAACCGCGAAGAGCTGTTTGCCCCGTTGGCGGCAGTGATCAAAGTGGGCAGCTATGACGAAGCGCTGAGCGTGGTTAATGATACGCGCTTCGGGCTGACCTCTGGTATTGTTACCACCAATTTGGCGCGGGCCACGCATTTTAGGCGCAATGCCAAAACTGGCTGCGTGATGGTAAACCTGCCCACTGCTGGCACCGATTATCATGTGCCATTCGGCGGCAGAGGGGAAAGCTCTTACGGGCCGCGCGAACAGGGCAGTTATGCGGCTGAATTTTATACGACGGTGAAAACGGCCTATATTTCCTCCGGTGTGCCTGCATGAGGATCATTGATAATCTGCAATACGCAAATTGGTCGGAAAAGATTTTTCGCCAAATGCGGGCTGGCGGCGTTGATGCGGTGCATGTCACGATTGCCTATCATGAGAATTTCCGCGAAACGGTTTTGAATTTTGAGCAATGGAACCGTTGGTTTGAGACCTATCCCGATTTAATCATGAAAGGCTTGACAGCTGAAGATGTCGATCGCGCCCGTGCGAGCAATCGCACGGCTATTTTCTTCGGGTTTCAAAACCCCAGCCCGATTGAAGATGATATCGGGTTAGTGGAAATTGTGCATAATTTGGGCGCGCGGTTTATGCAGCTGAGTTATAACAATCAATCGCTGCTGGCCACGGGCTGTTACGAAGCGGAGGATCCCGGCATTACCCGGATGGGGCGGCAGGTGATTGGCGAAATGAATCGCGTTGGTCTGGTGGTGGATATGAGTCATTCTGCGGATCGCTCAACCATTGAGGCGGCCGAGATTTCAACGCGCCCGATCACCATCACTCATGCTAACCCTTATGAGTGGCAGCCCGCGTTGCGCAATAAACGCCCCGAGGTGATCAAAGCCGTCACCGAGGCGGGCGGCATGATCGGATTTTCACTTTATCCGCATCATTTAAAAGATAAATCGGCCTGCACGCTTGAAAGCTTTTGTCAGATGATCGCCGAGGCGGCTGCGCGCTATGGGGCGCAGCATTTGGGGCTTGGCTCTGATTTGTGCCAAGATCAACCCGATCGCGTGGTGGAATGGATGCGCGTAGGCCGCTGGAGCAAAGAGATTGATTATGGCGAAGGCTCTGCCAGCGCTCCGGGATTTCCGGCAATGCCAAGCTGGTTTCAAGACAATCGTGATTTAAGAAATATCGCCGAAGGGCTGCGCAAAATAGGCATGTCAGAGTTGGAAGTGGCGGGCATTATGGGAGAGAACTGGTATCGGTTTTATCAGGAAAATTTTGGCGCTAAAGCGTAGTTTCTGATTTGCAACAGAGTCCGTTTGCACGCCGTTTTTTGCGCAGTCGTTTTAAAATTGGCGGATAGGTCATCTGGTAAAGCGGTTGATGGCCAAGAAACGCACATGCGGGGATGTAAACGAGGGGGCTTTGCTTTGAATTATCTGGCGTTACTTGGCACCAAAGGTGGCCCTGCGATCCGCCCCGGCTCTACAATGCCCACCGCGCATCTTTTGCACTTAGAGGGCTGCCCGATTATCATAGATTGCGGTTTGGGCGTGGCCCGGGGCTTGATCGATCAAGGCGTGGCCTTGAAAGATATTCGCCATATTTTCATCACGCATTTGCATTCGGATCATTATTTGGAACTGGGCCCTTTGTTGCACACGGCTTGGACAGCCGGTCTGAGCAACATCGTGCAGATATACGGCCCTGCCGGGCTTGATGCCTATTGGGCGGGGTTTCTGACCTCGATGCAGGCGGATATCGATCTGCGTATCGCGGATGAAGGGCGCCCGGATTTGCGCCGGCTGGTGCGTTTTCATGTGATCGATACACCAGATGTGGTGCAACTGGACGATATTCAGGTTTCGGCGTTGCGCAATATCCACCCGCCATTGGTGGATACGTTTGCGTTATCGTTTAAAACGGCGCGCTCGCATGTCGTGTTTAGCGGCGATACGGCGTATTTTCCGGATCTGGCCGGGTTCACGCAAGGGGCTGATCTTTTGGTGCATGAGGCAATGCTCGAAGCGGCGATTGAGGCGTTGCTGACCCGGGTTGGCAATGGTGATGAACGCTTGCGGACGCATTTTTATGCCGCGCATAGCACTGCAGCAGAGGCTGCAAAGATTGCGGCGGCTGCCAACGTAAAAGCCTTGGCGCTGAACCACCTTATCCCGTCGGATGATCCAGATTTTGGCGAAGCTGAGTGGCTGGCCGCCATTCGCCCGATATGGGATGGTCCGTTTTATCTGGGCCATGATGGGCTGCGGATCGCGTTTTAAACACTTGCTCGCGTGTCTTTCGTCTTATGTTTTAGAGAGGGTTTACCGCGAATTGCCAGCGGTTTTATATTATGCGCCGCCACAGTTTTTCAGTGGTTTTTAGGGTTGAGTTTAGGTTTGTTCGTCTGACACCCTCATAAGGGAATAAGTTTCCAACCATAAAACTTTAGCAAGATCTCTCTCAGTGGGCTACGGT
>OZSS01000362.1_pt1 | contig 21491 bp, 18 predicted proteins | sample 1779911 | NCBI WGS metagenome assembly OZSS01 (sample SAMEA2603589, study PRJEB24840) | metagenome | biome: Water; feature: Photic zone; material: Seawater sample | place: Mediterranean Sea | collected 2013-11-12 | depth 10 m | reverse complement strand
GTTCGCAAGGACACAACACTTGTTAAGCTCGGCAAACTTAAAGCTGTCTTTAAAAAGTCTGGCACTGTTACGGCTGGAAATGCTTCTTCGCTAAACGATGGTGCTAGTTTTTTAGCCTTAGCTTCTGAGAAATATATTAAATCTAATAAAATCAGACCTATAGCAAAAATTTTATCTTGGGCTTCATCAGCCGGAAACCCTGATTATATGGGAGTAACTCCTATTACAGCAATTCAGAAATTAATGAAGAAAATGGGTGTTAATATTGGTTATTTTGATCTCGTAGAGATTAATGAGGCTTTTGCTGCAACTTCAGTTGCAGTTCAACGATCACTAAAAATAGACCCAAACAAATTAAATATTGCTGGGGGGGCTATTGCTCTAGGACACCCAATTGGTTGTTCTGGTGCAAGAATAGTCACAACCTTGGCTCATCAATTAAGACGAACAAAACAAAAAGTTGGTGTCGCAAGTATGTGTATTGGTGGTGGACAAGGGTTAGCAATTGCCATTGAAAAACTTAACTAAAAAATATCTGTGAGTGTTTCTCTTAAAGCAGCTATATTTTTATGTTTTGCTTCCTTATTTTGGTCAGGTAATTTTATAATCGGAAGATTATCTTCAGTTGAAGATTTAGTATCACCTTTATCTTTAGCATTTTATAGGTGGGTAATTGCTTTTGTTATTTTAACTCCTTTTTGTTTAAAAAAAGCCTTAAATGATTTACCCCTTTTAAAGAAACAACCCGGTATGATTTTTTTAATAGTTTTAACTGGGCCAACTCTTTTCAATACACTTACATATTTAGGTTTAACTGCTACAACAGTTATTAATTCTTTGTTGGTAATATCAACAACTCCAATGTTAATAATACTTTTAAATAAATTTATTTATAAACATCAAACGAATTTGTTTCAAATGCTGGGCGTAATAATATCACTAATTGGTGTTAGTTATGTAATTACAAAGGGTAATTATCAAAATATTTTTGATTCAAAATTTTACTCTGGAGATCTATTTATATTACTTGCTGTAGTTTCCTGGGCTTTGTATTCAATATTCTTAAAAAAAAATGAGACAGGAGTTTCAGGGTTTAGTTTTTTATATCTATCATTTGTATTCACAGTAATTTTACTATCACCTGTATTTCTATATGACATTATTATCTTAAATAATTTCATCAATTTTGATCAGAAAACTTTATTAGTAATTGGTTATACGGGTACGTTTCCTAGCATTCTTTCTTACATGTGTTGGAATACTGGTGTTGCCTTAATTGGCCCCAATAAATCCGGTCCTTTTCTTCATTTAATGCCTATTTTTGGAGGAATCCTTGCATATTTAGTCTTTCAAGAGACGCTGCAGAGCTATCATTACGCTGGAATTTTGTCAGTGATTATTGGTATAATGATAACTAATAAAAAGTAATTAATTATTTCTTTGGATAGGAGGGAAATATTTATGGCTAAAAAGACTAAAAATAGTAAATCAATGAAAAGAAGAAATTTTCTGAAAGGTGCGGGTGCTGCAGCGCTTGGTGCTGCAGCAGTTTCTTCGTTTCCAGCTCCAGCTATATCTGGCGGACACATGGAATGGATAGCATGTTCTGCTTTCGGTAAGGCTAGTGGACTGGGAAAAGCTATTGACCGATTTGCTAGTTATATAAACAACCAATCTGATAAATTAAAAATAACTGTTTATCATGGTGGCGAATTAGTACCACCTCTTGAGTCATTAGATGCAGTTAGATCTGGAGCAGCTCAAATGGCTTATGGAGCTGGCTACTACTGGACTAATATAAGTATGGCACCATCATTCTCAGCAGCTTTACCTTTTGGTTTGACTGCTCAAGAACAAAATGCTTGGTGTTATTACGGTGGAGGAATTGAAGCAGCAGACAAGGCATACAATTCTATTGGGGTAAAGTTTCTTCCCATGGGAAATACAGGTAATCAGATGGGTGGTTGGTTTAATAAAGAAATCAATTCTCTCTCAGATTTTGAGGGTTTAAAAATTAGAATGCCAGGTCTTGGTGGTGAAGTATTAAAATCCTTCGGAGCAAATACAGTGCTTTTAGCAGGTGCAGATGTTCTTCCATCTCTTGCTTCAGGTGCTATTGATGCAACTGAGTGGATTGGTCCTGCAGCTGACTTGGGTAAAGGTTTACATCAAGCAGCAAAATTTTATTACAACCCAGGTTGGCATGAGCCAGCAACTATCTTAGATTGTTCAATTGATATGTTTGAGTGGGAGAAGCTTGATGACGCAACTAAAGAACTAATTACTGTTACTACAAAGGCGGTAAACATGGAAGTATTATCACTGTTCCAAGCTATAAATGACAGTGCTTATCAAAAGCTGATTAACGAGCATGCAGTTCAAATGAGGCAGCTTCCTGACCCTGTCATGAACGCTCTTGGTCAAAGAGCAGGTGAAGTTTGTAGCTCTATTGCCTCAGAAGACCCTGTATCGCAGGCTCTATTTTCACATATCGTTGAATTTAGATCGTCAATTTTAAGATGGACAAATACATCTGAAAAAGAGTACATGAGAGTAAGAAGTCTCCCATTTACTTATCCATCAGCATAAATCCATAAAATCCAAATCATCCCCGTTAATTCTTCGGGGATGAGTTTTTCTCTAAAACATCTTATTTGGCAACCAAGTAGCGATCTCTGGGTAAAAACCAACAATAAATATTGCCAATACTTGAATTCCAATAAAAGGAATTACTCCTTTGTACATATTTTTAGTTTGAATACTGTTTGGTGCCACCCCTCTTAAAAAAAATAAGGAAAAACCAAAAGGAGGTGTTAAGAAACTTGTTTGTAAATTCAATGAAATAAGAATGCCTAGCCACAAGGGATCTGCTCCATTTGCAATCAATATTGGACCAACTAAAGGTACGATAACAAAAATTATTTCTATATAATCTAGAAAGAAGCCCAAAAGGAAAATGACAATCATTACCAAAATAAGGGCTGCATAAAGACCTCCTGGTAAATTACCAAGAAAATGTTCTATCATTTCATCACCACCAAAGCCACGAAATACCAATGAAAACATTGATGCCCCAATTAAAATTACGAAAACAAAAGAACTAAGTTTTACAGTCCCTAAAGCAGTCTCTTTAACATTCTTAAAACTTAACTCTCCTTTTAAAAGTGCTATAACGGCTGCACCTACAGCACCTACAGAAGCTGACTCTGTGGGTGTTGCAATACCAAAAAGTATAGAACCCAAAACTAGTATAATAAGAGTTATTGGAGGAATAACTGATTTAGCTGCTTCGATATAAATCTCTGCTCTTGACCTGCTTGTTTCAACTGGGGGGCAAGATAGAGGATTAAATCTAGCGTAAAAGAAAATGAATATTACAAATAAGACCACCAACATAAGCCCAGGCAAGATAGCGCCAGCGAATAAATCAATTGCTGTTACAGGATCAGGGGCTAAATTACCAACTAACATCGCTGCTTCTTCGTTTGCGCCTTGTAAAATTGTTGCAAGTAATACTAAAACAATTGAAGGAGGTATTATTTGACCCAATGTTCCTGCAGCACAAATAGTTCCAGTAGCTATTTTTTGGTCATAGCCGGCTTTCATCATTGAGGGTAAGGAGAGCATTCCCATTGTCACAACTGTTGCTCCAACAATTCCTGTGGAAGCAGCAAGTAACATACCTACTATTACTACTCCAATACCTAGACCCCCTTTTGTTGAGCCAAAAAGCTCCCCAATAGACTGCAAAAGACCTGCGGCTATTTTTGTCTTTTCTAACATTATTCCCATAAAAATAAACAAAGGTACCGCTACAAGAGGCTCATTAATCATTGTGCCAAATATACGTTGAGGAAAAAACCCAAGCATTCTAAAATTAAATATTTCCAAAGCATCTCCGAGAAAACCAAACATAAGAGCTGTTCCTGCAAGAGTGAAAGCAACAGGAAAACCAAAGAGCAATAATCCCAATGTTGTGACAAACATTACAATTGCTAAAATTTCAGGACTAATCATGATTTTTTTCTGGAGTCATCGAAGCTTGTAAGCGTTTGCAAAGACTTAATTATATTTGAAATTAATTGGATAAATAAGACTAAACAAAACCATAGTATTGCACTTTTTAAAATATATAAGGCAGGCATACCACCAGCCTCTCTTGAGACTTCCCCCATTAAAAAAGAACGATATACAAAAGGATAGCTATAACTCCAAATGATATACAAAAAAGGCAGTAATAAAAAAATATTACCTAAAAGATCAACAATCGCTTTATACTTTTTTGAAGCCTCTCTATAAAAGACATCAATTCGTACATGTTCATTGACTAAATAAGTAAAACCAGCTCCAAGCATAAATGTAAAACTATGAAGCCATACATAAACTTCTTGCATCCAAATGAAACCAATATTGAAGCCGTATCTAAGTACAACAACTGTGAACACCACTATTACCATTGAGAAAACAAAGAAAGCACAAAGGTATCCAACAAATGTATTAAAGCGATCAATATATTTGGATATTTGAGCTAAGGCAGACATAACTCGTGAGTATATATAGACAATATTAATAATAAAAAGGCTAAATTCATAGGTCGTGGTGCCAACTTTAAAAATAAAGCTTCTCTCATGCGGGGTGAGATTCGGCACATTTAAACAAAATGTTCACGACCTGCACAGATATTAATTGATTTTATGGCGTTTTCAGACCGTTAATTTTTACTCCAAGCATATTTGATCAACACTTTTTCCACAATTTGATTAATTCACATAATGCATGAATTAATAAAATAATAGCTTTTTACTATAAGATTTTTTTGAATATATTTCCTCTTTATGGCTCCGCTATCACCACATTTACAAATTTATAGGCCTTTTTTAACAATGATATTTTCTATTTCTAGCAGAATAGGAGTTATAGCATTTGCATTTTCAATTCCTTTTTTTGCAATTTGGCTAGGAAGCGCAAATACACTTCCTCAGCTTAATGTTCTACTAACAATATTCTTCAACTTTTTACCAGTAAAGTTTATATTCGTTTTTTGGTTTTTTATTTTTAATCATCATTTATTAAATGGTTTTAAATATTTTTTATGGTCGTTCGCAATTGGAATGGAAATTAAAAATGTTTATTTAACTACATACATCATATTAGCAATGAATATTATGATGACATTAACTTTCACTTGGATGTTATTCTGATGAAAGCCTCGCAAAAATGGAAAATTGAAAGAATTTTATATCTTGCATTAATTCCAATTAGTTATTGGTTCATATTATTTTTTATAAATTCTCATTCTGACTCAAATTCTTTGAATATATTATTATCAAATACTTCCAATAAGATCTTGTTGTCAATTTTTTTTATTATATCAATGTTCCATATTAGAATTCAATTAGGTAAAGTTTATGAGGATTACTTTAAGTTTAAGCAAATGAAGTTTTATTCTCTCTTGACAGATTGTGCTATAGGTTTTTCATTTTTAATTTTTTTACCGGTATTATTTTTTTAACATGAATTTCACTGATCATAAATTAGATGTTGTTGTTTTAGGTGCTGGAGGTGCGGGCTTAAGAGCTGCTCTGGGATGTTCTGAGCAAGGCCTCAAGACTGCATGTGTTTCAAAAGTTTATCCCACAAGAAGCCATACTGTGGCAGCTCAAGGGGGTATAGGTGCCGCGCTAGCTAACATGGGCGAAGATAGTTGGCAATGGCATATGTTTGACACTGTAAAAGGCTCTGACTGGCTTGGCGACCAAGACAGTATTGAATATCTATGTGCAAATGCAGTTGACTCTATTGTTGAGTTGGAACATTACGGCATGCCGTTTTCTAGAACTGAGGATGGTAAGATATATCAAAGACCTTTCGGTGGACACATGACAAAAAATGGTAAAGGCGAACCCGCAAGTAGAGCTTGTGCTGCAGCTGATAGAACTGGACATGCATTACTTCACACGCTATATCAGCAAAGCCTCAAAAATAACGTTGATTTCTATAACGAATACTTTGCCATAGATTTATTAAAAGATGATAACGACGCAATTTGTGGACTCTTAGCAATCAATATTGAAGATGGGTCATTGCACCGCTTTATTGCAAAAATGACTATTTTAGCTACCGGAGGTTATGGAAGAATATTTCAATCCTCCACAAGTGCACATATTTGTACAGGGGATGGCGCAGGTATTGCTCTAAGGGCAGGACTTCCGTTATCTGATATGGAGTTTATTCAGTTTCACCCTACTGGAATATACGGTGTTGGTGTTTTAATATCAGAGGCAGCTAGAGGTGAGGGGGGTATTTTAAAAAATAATGAGGGTACAAGGTTTATGCTTGAGTACGCTCCAAATGCCAAAGACCTTGCAGCTAGAGATGTTATTTCAAGATTCATAAGTAAGGAGATTAGTGCTGGTAGAGGCTGCGGCCCTAATAAAGACTATATAAATCTTCATTTAGAACACCTTGATGCTGATATGCTTGCTAAAAGATTACCTGGTATTTCTGAGTCAGTTAAAGCATTTTGTGGAAGAGATATTTCCAAAGAACCAATTCCAGTTATTCCAACTGTTCACTACTGTATGGGGGGTATCCCAACTAATTTTAAAGCAGAAGTTTTGAAACCTAATGACACGAATACAGAAGAAGTATGTGAGGGATTAATGGCAATAGGTGAAGCAGCATGTGCATCAGTTCATGGAGCTAATAGACTTGGAACTAATGCTCTTGCAGAACTTGTTGTTTTTGGAAGAGGTGCAGCCATCCAAGCAGGACAAGTCATTGATAGTAACGAGTCATTGAGGATGCCATCCCAGTCACAAACAAATTTAATAATAGAGAGACTTGAGTCTATCAAAAATAATAAAGGTGATGTGTCAGTTGGAGAATTGAGAGAAAAGATGCAAAAAACTGTTCAGAAAAGATTTGGTGTTTATAGAGAGAGCGAGACTTTAAAACTGGGCAACGATGAATTGGCTTCAATGTCTCAAGATCTTAAACATATTAAAGTTAAAGATCAGTCAGATATTTTTAATACAGACTTAGTTGAAGCTTTAGAACTTCATAACTTAATGCAGGTCGCTGGTAGTGTTGGTGTTTCAGCTGAACAAAGAACTGAAAGTAGAGGAGCTCATGCTAGAGAGGACTTCCCAGAAAGAGATGATGAAAATTGGCTTAAACATACACTTTTTTGGGGAGATGCTACAGATTATAAGGTCACTCATAGGCCCGTAAGAATGACGACACTAAGCAATCAAATTTCTGTTATACCTCCACAAGTAAGGGTTTACTAAATGGTTCAACTCACTCTTCCTAAAAACTCAGTTCCAGTTAAAGGAAAATCATATTCCAATGTAGATCTGATTGATGAGCAGTCTCAACAAAACCATGATATCAGGATCGTTAATGTTTACAGGTGGTCAGGTGAAGAAGGGAGCCCACCTCAAATAGATCGATTTGAAATTGATGTAGCCAAAGCAGGGACGATGGTTTTGGATATATTAAACAAAATTAAAGCTGAGGTTGATCCAAGCTTAACTTTCAGAAAATCATGTAGAGAAGGTGTTTGTGGATCATGTGCAATGAATATAGATGGTGTCAACACACTTGCATGTCAGAAACATATAGAGGAATGCTCTGATGAAATTAATATTTATCCTCTTCCTCATATGAAAGTTTTAAAAGACTTAGTAGTAGATTTGAAAAAAGCTTTTGAACAATTTAAATCTATAAAGCCATGGTTAAATAAAAAATCTCCAAATAATGAAAGAGAAAATATACAGTCAGTCGAAGATAGAGATAAGCTAGATGGTAAATGGGAATGTGTAATGTGCTTTTCTTGTAGTACCTCTTGTCCAAGCTATTGGTGGAATGAAGATGAATATTTAGGACCTGCTGTATTACTTCAAGCAAACCGCTGGATAAAAGATAGCAGAGATGAAGAGAAAAAAGAAAGGTTGAATGAGTTGGATGATAGTCTTAAACTATATAGATGTCATTCCATCATGAATTGTACCAACTCTTGTCCGAAAGGGTTAAACCCAGCTAAAGCAATAGCTGAAATAAAATATGAAATATCCAAAATGGATAATAAGTGAATAAAATTTCACTGATTGGCGCTGGAAATATCGGCGGTACTCTCGCACATTTAGCAGCTTTAAAAAAACTTGGAAACGTAACACTTATTGATGTTGTAAGCGGTATGCCCCAAGGAAAAGCTTTAGATCTCAGCCAATCTTCTGCTGTTGAAGGCTTTACAGGATCGATTGAGGGAACAAATGAGTTTTCCAAAATGAAAGGATCTGATGTCATTATCATAACTGCTGGTTTACCTCGTCAACCTGGAATGAGCAGGGATGATCTTTTAGAGACCAATGGAAAAATAATTAAAAAAATAGCTCTAGATATTAAAAAATATGCCCCAAAAGCATTTGTTATTTGTATCACTAACCCCTTAGACGCAATGGTATATGTGCTCCAAAAATATTCCAAACTTCCCAAAAATATGTGTGTAGGAATGGCAGGAGTACTAGACTCCTCTCGAATGAAATATTTTTTATCAGATGCCTTGAACGTTTCAGTGAATGACGTTGAAACATTCGTATTGGGAGGACACGGAGATGACATGGTTCCTCTCATTAATAATACAACAATAGGAGGAGTGCCCTTAATGGAATTCCTTAAACTTAAAAATTTTCCCTACTCAAAAATTGAGAAAATAGTCAATCGTACAAGAATGGGTGGAGGAGAAATTGTAAAATTACTTAAAAGAGGATCAGCTTTTTACGCACCTGCTAGTTCGGCCATTCAGATGGCAGAGGCATTTTTGTTTGATCAAAAAAAACTATTACCCTGTGCAGCTTTTATTAATGGTCAATATGGTCTGAGCAATATGTATATGGGTGTTCCTACAATTATTGGAAAAAAAGGAATTGAAAAAATTATTGAGGTAAAACTTACCTCTAAAGAAAAGCTAATGCTAAAAAAATCTGTTAAATCCGTTCAGGGATTAGTATCAGCAGTCGACAAACTTTTATAATTAAAAATAAAATGACATTTTTATGAGATAAGCGTATACATTATCTTATTAATGAGATCTTATAATTCATTTCTCACAACCAATAATGTTTCCCAAGTTATTTCTATTTATAAAGATTACATAAAAGACCCTAATCTTGTTGATAAAAGTTGGCATGATTTTTTTAATACTCTCGCGCCAGAAGAAATTTCTATTTTAGCAGACTATCAAAAAATTGATTGGTCACAAACCTCAAGGGATAAAGACTTCAATCAAACTTCAATTGATCAAGCAATCACTGACTCTATGAGACTAGTGATGATGATCAGAGCCTACAGAGAAATTGGTCACCTTATTGCAGACTTAGACCCCTTAGGTTTAATGATTAAGAATAGTCCATCAGGCCTAGACCCAGAGTATTATGGTTTTCAAGAAAAGGATTATGATCGTAAAATTTTTTTATTTGGTTATTTGGGTTTTCAGAAGGCCACTGTAAGAGAAGTTTTCGAAAAACTTCAGAGTATATATTCTGGAACTTTAGCAATCGAATATAAACACATTCAATCTGCTGAGGAATACAAATGGTTAAAAGATAGAATTGAAGAAAAAAAAGATATGCTTTTAACCCCTAAGGGTAAAAGAACGATATTGGAGAGATTAATTAACGCTGAATATTTTGAAAAATTTTTAGATACGAAGTATAGAGGTACAAAGAGATTTGGACTTGAAGGAGCTGAGTCAACAATACCAGCACTTGAACAGATCTTAAAAAGATCATCAGAATATGGCGTTGAAGATTTTTCTTTTGCGTGTGCACATAGAGGAAGACTGAACATTTTGGCAAATATTGTAAAAAAACCCCATGTTCAAATTTTTAGTGAGTTTATTCACGGAGGAGAAAATGCTCTTAGCGATCAAGGATCGGGAGATGTTAAGTACCATCTAGGTGCAAGCTCTGATAGAAGTTTTGGAGGAAATATAATTCATGTGAGTATGGCAGCAAACCCCTCACATTTAGAGGCAGTAAATCCAGTAGTTGCTGGAAAAATAAGGGCTAAACAGACTATTATTCAAGATAAAAATAATTCAAAAGTTTCAGGACTATTAATTCACGGTGACGCAGCAATAGCAGGGCAAGGTATTGTTGCTGAAACTTTCACAATGTCTCAATTAAATGGATACAGAATTGGTGGAATAATTCATTTTATTATTAACAATCAAATTGGATTTACAACAAGCCCTCAGTATAGTAGATCAGCTCCTTACTCATCAGAAATAGGAAAAGTTGTTCAATCCCCTATTTTTCATGTTAACGGAGATGATCCAGAGGCAGTAGTTTTAGCATCAAGAGCTGCAACAGAATTTAGAAATACATTTAAAAAAGATACACTTGTAGATATGTTTTGTTACAGAAAACATGGACATAACGAGGGTGATGAACCTTCATTTACTCAACCATTAATGTATCAAACCATTAAAAAGAAAAAAACTGTTGCCAGCATCTATGCCGACAAACTTATCAATCAAGAAATAGTTAATACAAAACAGGTAGATTTTATCAAAGATCGAATATGGTCGGATCTTGAAAAAAAATTTGAAAAAGCGAAAAATTATAAGCTAAAAACTAAACTCTGGATGGGCGGACAGTGGAGTGGATTAAGTCGTGCCCCAAAAGATCCTCTGAGAAGAGGAAGAACAGCAGAGTCAGAAAAGTCTTTAAAAAATATTGGTTTAAAAATTTCTCAGACCCCAAAAGGATTCAATCTTCATCCAAAATTAGAAAAGTTTAATAAATCTCGGTTGAACTCAATCAATTCAGGAAAGGGTATTGACTGGTCTTTTGCTGAAGCCTTGGCATTTGGTGCTCTATTAAAAGAGGGCTACAGAGTTCGACTTGCTGGACAGGACTCAGGAAGAGGAACCTTTAGCCAAAGACACTCTGTTTTTTATGATCAAAAATCCGAAGAGCGCTATATACCTCTTAATCATATATCTAAAAACCAAAAAGAATTTGAGGTGATTGATAGTTTTTTATCAGAATTAGGAGTCTTAGGTTTTGAATATGGATACACATTAGCTGATCCAAATACTCTCGTTTTATGGGAGGCACAATTCGGAGATTTTGCCAATGGAGCTCAAATTATAATTGATCAATTTATCACCTCTAGTGAGAGGAAATGGATGCAAATGAGCGGATTAGTTTTGCTTTTACCGCACGGTCATGAGGGCATGGGCCCGGAACATTCAAGTGCAAGAATTGAGAGATTTCTTCAAATGGCAGCTGAAGATAATGTTCAGATATTAAATTGCACTACACCTGCGAGCTACTTTCATGCTCTACGAAGGCAAATACATAGAAATTTCAGAAAGCCCCTAATAATATTCACCCCTAAATCTACACTTCGGCATCCAAATAATGTTTCTTCTATTGATGAATTTACTGGACGTTCATCATTTCATCGTATTCTAGAGGATGAAATAAAAGATCCTAAAAGAGTAATATTTTGCACAGGCAAAATATTTTACGAGTTAGATGATTTCAGAACAAAAAATAAAATTAAGGATGTAAAAATTGTGCGTATTGAGCAAATTTATCCATTCCCTTTTGATGCCATCGGGGATGTTATATTAAAACATAAGGATTGTGAGATTTTATGGGTTCAGGAAGAACCAAAAAATATGGGAACATGGAGTTTTGTTAAAAGTCGTATCAGACATGTTTTGGTTAAAAACAATTTATCTAAAAAAGTTCATTATGTGGGAAGGCGTGCTGCTGCAGCTCCAGCAACAGGGATATCAAAAAGACATATTACTAATCAGTTACTAATTAAAGAATTAGCTCTTAAATCATCATTAAAACGTGTTATAAAAGAAAGAAGTGGTGTCAGTTTTATGAAATTTAAAAACTTACCAAAAGAATAATGAAAAATATTACAGTACCTGAGCTTGGCGAGTCTATAATTGAGGGAACACTGACATCTTGGTTAATTAAAGAAGGTGACAGTTTTAAATCTGGCGATAATTTAGCTGAAATAGAGACAGAAAAAATTACGATTGAAATACCTGCTCAAACTTCTGGAACATTAACAAAAATAATTACACCTGTTGGAGCCACAGTGAACGTAGGTCAACCAATTGCTGAAATATCTGATCAGATCACGCCTGAAGAAATTACTAAAACTAAGATAAATCAAAATACGGACACTAAAGAATTTAAAGAGCAGGCTGCACCAGTTGATAAGCCTAATATTGTTGAAAAATCAAAGGAAATTGCTGATAAAGATGACAACCTTCCAAATTTTGACAAAGAACAAGGGTCAGAAAATGAAAAAATTATTCCTATGTCTAAACTTAGACAGACCATTGCAAGAAGATTAAAAGATGCTCAAAACACAGCTGCAATTCTTACAACATTCAATGAAGTGGATATGTCGGCAATCATGGCTCTCAGAAAAAAAGAGCAAACACACTTTCAAAAAAAATATGGTGTGAAACTTGGTATAATGTCTTTTTTTGTTAAAGCGTGTACCGAAGTCTTAAAGGCAATACCTGAAATTAATTCAGAAATTCATGAAAATAAAATTATTTATAAAAATTATTTTGATATAGGAATAGCCATAGGATCAGAAAAAGGGTTGGTTGTTCCAATAATAAGAAATGCTGAAAAATTATCCAATGCAGAAATTGAAAAAGCTATTTTTGATTTATCTAATAAAGCAAATTCAAACAAACTAGCAATGAGTGATTTATCAGGTGGAACTTTTTCAATTACCAATGGAGGAATTTATGGCTCAATGATGAGTACACCCATAATTAATCCTCCACAAAGTGCTATATTAGGTATGCACTCAATTATAGAAAGACCAATTGCGGTAAAAAAGAAAATTGTTATTAAACCGATGATGTATATAGCATTAAGTTATGACCATAGACTTATCGATGGAAAGCAAGCAGTAACTTTTTTAGTAAATTTAAAAGAGTTGTTAGAAAATCCAAAAATAATTTAATTTTTCAATATATTTTTTAAAACAAAATTTAATATACCATCAGCTTTGTAGTATTGAAGTTCGTTGATGGTATCAATCCTTAAAGTGCATTCTAAAACTTTAATACCTTCATCACTTTTAATGGATACTTCCAAATCTTGTAGAGGTTTAATTTCATTATCTAGTTTTATATCTACAAGGTCAGAAGATTTTATATTTAGAACATCGAGTTTGTGGCTATTAAGTTGTATTGGAAGAACCCCCATTCCAACTAAATTTGATCGATGTATTCTTTCAAAGCTCTCTGCTATAACGGCCTTGATGCCTAATAGTTTTGTTCCTTTTGCTGCCCAATCCCTAGAGGAACCAGTTCCATATTCTTGTCCTGCAAAAACAACAACGTTTTCAGATCTTTTTGCATACTCCATGGCAACTTCATAGACACTCATTTTCTTTTTTTCAGGTTCTAGAATTGAGTACCCCCCTTCTACATTTGATAGTAACTGATTTTTAATTCTTATATTAGCAAAAGTGCCTCTAACCATTACCTCATGATTACCCCTTCTGGCGCCATAAGAATTAAAATCATTTTGTCGTATTTGTCTCTCCATAAAATAGCCTCCCGCAGGACTTTCTGCTTTAATAGCACCTGCAGGCGAGATGTGGTCTGTAGTAACACTATTCCCCAAAAGCAATAAGGGTCTTGCATTTTCAATTGGTATAATTTCTTTATCATCAGATTGACCAGTAAAAAAAGGGGGTTGCTGCACATAGGTTGAAGAAGAGTCCCATTTAAATAAGTCCCCTGTAGATGTATTAATCCCTTGCCATTCTTTTGGTCCATCTAAAGCGTTTGAGTATTGTTTTTTAAACATTTCAGGTGAGACATTTTTTTCAACTGCATCTCGAATTTCATTATTACTTGGCCATATATCTTTCAAGAAAACTTCATTACCATTTGTGTCAATACCCAAGGGGTCCTTTGTTAGATTTGTATACACAGATCCAGCTAATGCGTAGGCAACAACTAGAGGGGGTGAAGCAAGATAGTTTGCTTTAACATGTGGATTAACTCTTCCCTCAAAATTTCTATTCCCTGAAAGCACAGAAGCTACTGTTAAATCATTTTTTGCAATACACTCCGCAATATCTTCATCAAGAGGTCCTGAATTTCCAATACATGTAGTGCATCCATAACCTACTAAATGAAAACCCAATTGATCTAAATATTTATTTAAACCAGATTTATCCAAGTAATCAGTAACAACTTTTGAACCAGGTGCCAATGAGGTTTTGACCCAAGGTTTTACTTGTAATCCTAGTTCACAAGCTTTTTTTGCAACTAGTCCTGCTGCAACCAAAACATCTGGGTTTGAGGTATTGGTGCATGAAGTAATAGCAGCAATAACTACATTTCCATCTTGCATTTTGTAGTTATGATTTTTTACTTCCTTTTCAACAGGTTTGTTCTTTGAAAATTCTTTAAAATTTAAATTCACACTCTCTAAATTAATTCTATCTTGAGGTCTCTTAGGTCCAGCTAAAGAAGCTTGAACTTTTTCAAGATTCAAATGAATGGTGTCGTTGTAATCACAAGCATCATCAGCCCATAAACCTTGAATTTTGTGATATTTTTCGACAATATCTATCAGATCTGAGCTTCTAGAAGTTAACTTTAAATATTTAATGGTCTCTTCATCAACTGAAAAAAACCCGCAGGTTGCGCCGTACTCAGGAGCCATGTTGGCAATAGTAGCTCTATCAGCAAGTGATAAATTTTTCAAACCATCACCATAAAATTCTACAAATTTTCCAACCACACCTTTTTCTCTAAGCATTTGAACAATTGTAAGAACCAGGTCTGTTGCTGTAACACCTTCGCTCATCTTTCCCGTTATTTCAAAACCAACCACTTCCGGTAAAAGCATTGATACAGATTGACCAAGCATAGCTGCTTCAGCTTCAATTCCACCCACTCCCCAACCAAGTACTCCTAGTGCGTTTATCATAGTCGTATGACTATCGGTTCCAACTAATGTATCAGGATATAAATAATTTTTTTCATTTTGCTTTGAACTCCATACAACTTCCGCTAAATACTCTAAATTAACTTGATGACATATTCCTGTACCAGGAGGGATAACCCGAAAGTTTTTAAAAGCTTGTTGCCCCCATTTTAAAAATTCATATCTCTCTATATTCCTTCCAAATTCCATATCAACATTTTTTTGAAACGCCTTTGGACTAGCAAAATAGTCAACCATTACTGAATGATCTATTACCAAATCAACTTGTGACATGGGATTTACTTTGGAAGGGTCCTTTCCTTTTTCTGAGACGGCATCACGCATTGCTGCTAAGTCTGCAACCGCAGGTACACCAGTAAAATCTTGCATTAAAACTCTAGATGGAAGAAAAAATACTTCATGTTTTTTTTCTGGGTTTTCCAAAACATTTCTAATTAGATTTACGTTGACATCTTCACCGTCTTCTAATCTTAGTAAATTTTCAATAAGTATTTTTTTTGATTTAGGGAGAGTTTTTAGTTTTGGAAATTCATCTTCTAATAAGGATAAATTATAAAAGTTATATTCCTTTCCATTTAGAGAAAACCTGTCTAAAGTCTGAAAACTATTAACTGACATAATAACTAATTAATATCATTAATTAGTATATTTTTTTATGCATAATACTGATTAATTATCTTTTAAATTTATTTTTTAGTAAGTCATATAATTTTTGTGAGTCATAACTAAGATCTCTCCCCGATCTTTTAATTAAGCCAATTGTTCTGGTTACAGATGGATCTATCAGAGGTCTAAATGATAAAGAGGTATAGTCTTTAGAAATGGCGAGTTTAGGGGCTAATGTTATTCCTAGTCCTTGTTCAACCATATTTAAGGCAGTAGGAATATGTCTTACTTCATAAGCCCAATCCATATCTTCTTTCTGAAGTGCGAGAGCATTTTCAATATAAATTCTGCTTCCTGAACCTTTCCAAATTGATATAAAATTTCGATCTTTGATTTCTGATAGTTTTACTTTTCTTTTTCTTTCTAATTTATCTCCTTTTGGAAATGCAACCACGTAATCTTCCACAAATAGTTTTTCAAAATTGATACCTGGCTCTTGAATACCTGTAAAATTGATACCAAAATCACACTCTCCTCCTAAAACACTATCAACAACATTATTTGATGACCTCTCTATGATTTGAACCTTACATCTAGGTTCAATTTCTTTGAAAGATTTTAAGGCAGAAAATAATATATTTCTGAGAGCTGAATGGACTACCCCAATTTTAATTATTGATGGAAAGCTATATTTTTCATTAAGTGTTTTGGTTGCTGTTTTAACCGCTTCTATAATACCTCTTGCTCGGTCATAAAAATTTCTTCCAGAGTAAGATAATTGAACTTTTCTTGTGGTTCTATCAAAAAGGGTAGTTCCTAACTCGTGTTCTAACTTCTGAATTCTTCTTGAGAGCGCAGGTTGAGATAAATTTAAATTATTTGCCGCCTTGGCAAATGAATTTGTTTCAGTTAATTCAATAAATGCTTCTATATCACCAATCTCAATATTTATGCGCATGTAGCATAAATATCAAAATATAACTTTATTTGCTATTCTTTTTTGTAGTAGTTTTTTTTACAGCCTTTACCCATCCTTGATAAAGATATTTAACTTCCTTTTTATGGAGTCTTGGTTTAAATATTTTTTCACTTTGCCATTTTTTTGATATTTCTTCAGTATCCTTGATAATTTTTGAAGATAGCCCTACAAGATAAGCTGCCCCCAATGCAGTCGTCTCAGTTATTTTTGGTCTATCACAATTTAGGATTAAAATATTCGATAAAAATTGAAGAAATTTTTCATTTGTCACCATTCCGCCATCAACTTTAATTTGTTTAATAGGTAAGCCACTATCTTTCTCCATTGCAATAATCAAATCTTTAGTTTGATATGCAACACTATCTATAGCAGCTTTAACATATTCAGCTATTCCTGTATTTCTTGTCATGCCAAAAATAGCTCCTCTTGCTTCACCATCCCAATATGGAGCTCCTAAACCCACAAAAGCAGGAACAAAATAGATTTGTTGGCTATGATCGCTTTGGGAATATAAAACCTCTGTTTCTTGTGCCGTTTTAATAACTTTAAGGGAGTCTCTTAGCCATTGAATTGCAGCACCAGCAACGAAAATTGACCCCTCCAAGGCGTAGGTAGTCTTATTGTTAATTCTATATGCAATTGTTGTAAGTAAATTGTTTTTAGAAATTTTTGGTTTCTGTCCGATATTCATTATCATAAAGCAGCCAGTGCCATATGTAGACTTAATAGATCCTGGTTTAAAACATGCTTGACCAATCGTTGCGGCTTGTTGATCACCAGCAATGCCTGCTATGTTAATTTTATCTCCAAAAAAAGTTGTATAACCAAAATCGTCTGCACTATCTTTAACCGTAGGAAGAATTTTACGAGGAATATTGAAAATTTTAAGTAACTCTTTTGACCAGCAGTTTTTTTTGATGTCGTATAGCATAGTTCTCGAAGCATTTGTGGCCTCAGTAAAATAAGACCTTCCATTTGTTAACTTCCAAAGCAGCCAAGTATCTATAGTTCCAAATAAAAGCCTATCTTCTTTTAAAAGTTTTTTTGATAACTCTATGTTATCGAGTATCCATTTAATTTTAGTAGCTGAAAAATATGAATCAATTACAAGACCAGTTATTTTTTGTATCTTTTTTGCAAATCCTTTTTTAGTTAAGTCTTTGCAATAATTTACTGTTCTTCTGTCTTGCCAAACAATAGCTCTATAAATAGGTTTACCTGTTTGCTTATCCCATACGACAACAGTTTCCCTTTGATTAGTTATTCCTATGCCCAATATCTGGCTTGAATTAGCTTTAGCTTTCTTAATCGCATTTTGTGAGGTTTGTATAACAGAATTAAATATCTCCTCTGGATCGTGTTCTACACAACCATCTTTTGGAAAGTACTGCTTAAATTCTAATTGATCACTAGAGATAATTTCAAAGTTTTTATTAAAAATTATTGAACGTGTAGAAGTTGTTCCTTGATCAATTGATAGAATAAATTTTTGCACCTTTGTATAATATCATAAGTACTAAAGGTGTCTTTTTAAAATAATTTCTAATTTATCCTTTGCTTCTTTGGGAAAATTAATTCCAAGCTTTGTTCTCCTAAAAAGGATATCTTCTGAAGTTCGAGCCATTTCTTCTTTAATGAGATATTTTACTTCAAATTCATAAAAGTCCCCAAAAATCAACTCTCCACCAGTTTCAAATTCATTATAATACTTGTTAAGTTTTGATATTTTATTTCCATAAGTTTCAACAAGACGTCCAATTATTTTCTTTGAAATATTTGTATTATCTATTTCATTATTATCAGCACCTGGTAGTAACTCATTGTAAGTCCATGATTTGCTTGAGAAGTTAAGGTACTTTGATAATTTTTCTATAACTTGTTCAGAGAGCTTTCTATATGTTGTAAGCTTTCCACCAAAAACAGTAATTATCGGTGCTCCTTTAATATCATCAATTTCAAAAGTGTAGTCTCTTGAAATTTTTGAAGCCTTTTGATTATTATCCTCAATCAATGGTCTTACTCCTGCATATGTCCATATAATATCATTGTTATTTATTTTCTTTTTTATGAACGAATTGACTGAATTAATTAGATAGGTTCTTTCTTGATCAGTAATCTTTGGGTTCTCAAAACTTTTAACTTCATGATCAGTTGTGCCAATTAAAGTATAATTTTTTTTATAGGGTATCATAAAAATTATACGTTTATCACTTAACTGAAGTATATATGCTTGGTCACCGTCATATATTTTTTTTACTACTAAGTGGCTTCCTTGGACAAGTCTCAATTTTTTTTTAGATTTAATTCCAAAAATATTATTTAAAACTGAAACTGTGTAAGGACCCGTTGCGTTAATAATCACCTTTGATTTTAAAATTTCTCCATTCTCCAAATAAACTGACCAGTATTCATTATCTCTTATAACTTTAGTAATATTTGTATTGACATATATCTTTGCACCTCTATTGATCGCATCTTCAGCATTAAGTAGAGCTAGTCTTGAATCATCAACAAATAGGTCAGAGTACATATATCCACTTTTAAAATTTTCCTTTAATGGGTTTTCATTAAATTGTTGATTTAGATAAATAAATTTCGATCTCTCAAAGGAGGATTTGCCACCCAACCTATCATACAAAAATAATCCTATTCTTATCATCCAACTTGACCTTAAACTTGGAACATGAGGTAAAACAAATTTTATTGGTTTCGTAATATGGGGAGCAATTTTTTTTATAATATCTCTTTCTTTCAGAGACTCCCTGACTAATTTAAAATCATAGTTTTCTAAATATCTTATACCCCCATGGATTAATTTAGTAGACCATGAAGAAGTTTGTGAAGCAATATCACCCTTTTCAATGAGGCAAGTATTTAAACCTCTCCCTACGGCATCTCTAGCTATGCCTACACCATTTATACCACCACCTATAATTAATACGTCGTACATTACCTATGAACATCATATATAAAATCAAAAATGTAAAGGGAGGGTAAGTCTATTTTCTCAGTTTTTAGACAATATTCTCTAGTTTAATATTGACTTAGACAAATATATTGTTCTTTCTAATTCAAAACATCCAAGTAAGATGAACATTCTAAATAATATTAATTTTAATAGATGTCTAAAAAAATTTTAGTAGTTGGTGCTGGTGCTTGGGGAACAGCAATTGCAAATGTTCTCTCAAAAAATAATAATAAGGTTTATCTTTGGACAAGAGACAAGAGTTTGTCTATCAAAATAAATTCAAATAAAATCAACCATAAGTACTATAAAAATTTCAAATTATCCACAAAGCTTAAGTCTATATCAGGCAGCTTTATTACTAAAGATTATCACTATATTTTTTATATTTTACCTGCAAGTGCATTTGATAAATTTTGCGAAGACTATTTTAAAAATCAAAAAATTAATAATTTAGTAATATGCTCAAAGGGAGTCAGTAAAAATGGAGAATTCATTTCAAATCTGATAACAAAAAAACTAAATATTAATAATTATCATTTTTTATCTGGACCAAGCTTTGCAGATGAGGTGTTATATGGAAAACCCACTGCACTCAGCCTATCAAGCCAAAAAGTCAATAAAAACATTGGCAATATTTTTAAAGATACAAATATTAGAATTTATTATTCAGAGGGTTTAAAGACTCTTGAGTTTCTTGGTATTATTAAGAATATATATGCTATTGGGGCAGGTATCCTTGATGCAGAGTCATTAGGTCAAAACGCTAGATCAGCATACATAACAAGATGTGTAGCTGAAATAAAGAGCATGATAAAATATCTAAATTTAAACGAGAATATGATTTATAGCCTTGGAGGAATAGGAGATTTAATTCTTACATGTAGCTCAAATAAATCAAGAAACTATAATTTTGGTTTTAGTTTTGCTAAAAAAAGTAAAAATAAAATAATACCTCGTTTTAAGACCATAGAAGGACTTAACAGCTGCCTAACTATAAAAAAAAATAAAAAAATAATAATTGGTAAGCTTCCAATAATAAACGCTATCATAAAGATCATAAATGGGAGTCCACCAAAAAAAGAAATAAAAATTTTACTTAGTAGAAGCTTTAAAAATGAATAATTAACGGTAAATACGTTTTAATTCTAATCCTATTTTTTTAAATTTTTTCTTAAAACTGTAAAATTCTTTATTATGTTTTGCTGAATTTTGTTTCAGTACTAACTTTTGATAATAATGAACCATTTCGTGACCCAGTATTTCTACAAACTCTTGAAAATTTTTAAATTTATTATGAAGAGTTATTTTATAGCAATATTTTGTAGCATAAGGATTAAACTCAAATAATCCAAGAGCACCGTGTATTCTTCTAATACTAATAAATGGTTTTTTTAAACGATTATTAAAAACCTCTCTATTTAATATTTTATATACAGTTGGGATTTTATTAGCCCTTGGTTTGAATATTCTCTTATTGCCATAATGTTGTATGAGCGTTGCTAAACTTTTTGTTCTTGGCATAAATTTAGAGATACAATTATTATTTATTAAAAAAAAATCAAGTTAATTTAACTAGGTGTTTTTGATAAATATTCTATGTGCAAGATTATCTCATCAAACTTGTCATCAGATATATCTTTATAGCTCTGCCCAAATTTTTCTTTAATACTAAGAGCTATATGTGCATATGCATTTCTACCATTTGGATGATATCGAGATGGATTTAAAAGGGGTTGAAGTTCATCACCACTAGACTGAATTTTTTTCCATACTTTCTTTCTATTTAATTCATTCAAAGAGATAGGCCGCCAGGAAAAAAAGACTCAAGTAAAAGTCTAATAACTGCAAAACTAATACCACAAAAAATAATTATTGTGATTAACTGTTTATTTATCATGATGTATACAAT
>OZSS01000361.1_pt1 | contig 21515 bp, 23 predicted proteins | sample 1779911 | NCBI WGS metagenome assembly OZSS01 (sample SAMEA2603589, study PRJEB24840) | metagenome | biome: Water; feature: Photic zone; material: Seawater sample | place: Mediterranean Sea | collected 2013-11-12 | depth 10 m | reverse complement strand
GGGGAAGGGAGGTGCAGAGATACGCCTGACCCACACCTTCAAACCAGGAGAACCCAATGGACTCTTCGATGGAGGAATCAGCGTCACATCGGATCAATCCGTGACGAGCACTGCAGAGGTGAATGCGGTCTGCAGCATGCCTGATCTGCCGAACTGGCCTCAGTACGACAACATTTATGGACGTTGGTTAACGGACGGCGAAACGCCTGGTGTCGAGGGGGGAAAAACGGACTGGCAACTGTTGCTCTATTTCAATGGCCAGACCGAGGAGAAGGGCCGCGAACCAGCTCCTGCATGGGCCCAACGCCTCGCGCAAAACCTTTGTCGAAAAGGAGATTTCCAAGACGACTGAGCTACCTAGGGAGGCCAAGCATCTCCGTAATGGCCAACGGTCGCCCAACAAAATGACACAACAGTGGCAATTGATACGGCCAGGCTCTCCTTAAGGCCTGACCATAGGAATGGTTCTCATTCTCGCCAATGGCCAGTACCGGCAGTGTCAGTTCCTGGGACGAGTCTTTGCTCGTCGCAATGATTCAATATCCCGTGCCTGTGATCACAGGTCCAGCCGATATCCAGACACAAGTCGACCAGATTTGCAAAGCCGTAGCGTCAACAAAAGCTGGATATCCGGAAGCAGACATAATTGTGATGCCTGAGTACTCAACTCAAGGTTTAAACACAGCCATTTGGACCTATGCCACAGAACGGAGTGACAAATTCGATCCCAGCAACAGCAACAGCCTGACCTAGTTTGCTGCCGCAAGTTTGCTCTCATACAGAGAGCAAACTTGCGGCAAATTAAAAGTTACTTCGTTATCATACTGTAGAATTTAAAAAAGTATCACATAAAACAAAGTTTTTGTATCAAAACAGGGCAATTTTTAATTGCGTATAAAGGGCCACGTCTTAGCCCCTTCGTTGTGTCTTTAATAAAACAGTGTTAGCTTCTTGCTATCAATGCCCGAAACGCTTTTCAAAGTTGATCTCACCAAGTCGATGGATCAGCAGGATATGCCTGGACATAACCGTTGGCATCCAGATATTCCTGCAGTCGCATCAGTTAATCCAGGCGATGTCTTTCGAATTGAGTGCAAAGACTGGACAGATGGACAGATTAAAGACAACGACAATCCCCAAGATATTGCTGATGTGAATCTCGAGGTTGTTCACGTTCTAAGTGGTCCAATTTGGGTCAATGGAGCTCAGCCAGGAGATATTTTGGTTGTTGATATCCTCGAGGTAGGAGCACTTCAAGGTGATGAGTGGGGTTTTACTGGAATCTTTGCCAAAGAAAACGGTGGAGGATTTCTGACCGATCATTTTCCAAAAGCAGCAAAAGCAATCTGGGATTTGGAAGGAGTTTTTACGTCCTCTCGCCACATTCCCGGAGTTCGTTTCGCTGGCATCACCCATCCAGGCCTGATCGGTTGCGCTCCCTCCATGGATCTGCTCCAGGAATGGAACCGTCGAGAAACAGAGTTGGTTCAGACTGCACCAGACCGCAGAACCTATGGCGCAGGACTTTCTGGAACGGAACCGGTTCTGGCAGCTTTGCCGAACCCAAACAGCGCCATTCTTGGGAACGTCGCTGCTGGAGATTTTGAGAGAATTGCTAACGAAGCAGCTCGGACTGTTCCTCCACGGGAACATGGAGGAAACTGCGACATTAAAAATCTCACAAAAGGAACACGGATCTATTTCCCTGTGTACGTAGAGGGTGCAAAGCTCTCCATGGGTGACATTCACTTTTCTCAGGGTGATGGGGAAATTTCATTCTGTGGTGCTATCGAGATGTCTGGATATCTCGATCTTCATGTTGAGCTGATCAAAGGAGGGATGGCTAAATATGGCATGGTCAATCCAATGTTCAAGACCAGTCCTGTTGAGCCTCATTACTCTGATTATCTAGTCTTTGAGGGCATTTCTGTCGATGAATTTGAAGGGAAACAATATTATATGGATGTGCATATCGCTTATCGCAGAGCCTGCCTAAATGCAATTGAATACTTGAAGAAATTTGGTTATACAGGAGAACAGGCCTATCTCTTGCTGAGCTGCGCTCCGGTTGAAGGCAGGATCAGTGGAATTGTCGACATTCCAAATGCGTGCTGCACCCTTGCCATACCAACTTCCATATTTGACAAAGATATTCTCCCCTGCTAAGCACTTACTTCTACCATTATTTATCGATTTTCACATGCCAGTCTACGAATATTCCTGCCAATCTAGTGAATGCCTCACCTATGAAGTATGGCGATCAATTGATCAACGTTCTGTTCAAACAGAATGCCCTACTTGTGGAAGAGAAGGCAAGAGGATTTTCAATCCACCCATGGTGTTATCCTCATCTATTCGCTCGAAAATCGAAGTCAAAGAACCAAAACTTGTGAGCAAAAAAAGTTCAATATGTGCGACTGAGGCTTCAAAGCCTCGATTACGCACAAACGATTCACGTCCTTGGATGTTGAATCGAGGTTGCTAAGAAAAGACTATCAAAATTAAAAAAACGGGGTGTGATTAAAAATCACACCCCGTTTTTATTCTGATTAAACTGTCAGAAATTCTTCAATCACATGATCTGATAATTGTGAGGTTGGACCACTCGATACAATACCACCTCGTTGCATCGCATAATAGAAACTAGACTGCTTCACAAAATGAAGGTGTTGCTCAACCAGAAGAACACTAATGCCTGTTTCTTTAATGATCCGTTTAACAGCACGTTCAATGTCGAGGATAATCGACGGCTGGATCCCTTCGGTTGGCTCATCTAACAAAAGAAGCTTGGGCTTGCCAAGAAGTGCACGTGCAATCGCAAGTTGTTGCTGCTGACCTCCACTGAGGTCACCTCCACGTCGATTCAGAAACTGTTCAAGAATAGGAAACAATTCAAAAACAATGGGATCAATATGACGATTTCGCCCCATCCCCCCAGACAATGATTCCATTCCGATCAAAAGATTCTCTCGAACTGTAATTCGAGGAATAATATCTCGGCCTTGTGAAACATAACCAATTCCTCCCCTTGCTCGTTTATAAGGAGGCTGGTTAGTTAACATTTTTCCGTCATATTCAATCGAACCAGATCGTTGCTCGAGAAGACCAATGATCGTCTTTAGAAAGGTTGTCTTTCCCACTCCATTACGACCGATCAAACAAATCATTTCCCCCTCAGGGATATGCAGGTCAACATTTCTGAGAATGTGACTCTCGCCATAATAGACATTCAAGCCATTTGCTCGAAGAACTGTTTTTGCTGAGGTTGGATGTGCGGTGGTTGTCGTTTGTACCATGATCTTTAAAGGGATTAGTGAATAAAAAGATACTATTCAGATTGACCGAGATAAACCTCAATCACTTTTGGATCAGACTTTACCTCATCAAGTGAACCTTCCGTCAACAACTGCCCTTGATGCAACACAGTGACTGGTGCGGCAAGATCACGAATAAACTCCATATCATGCTCAATGACCACCACGGTATGTTCACCTGCAAGGGATTTAATCAGTTCAGCTGTTTTGTTCGTCTCTTCATCGGTCAAACCTGCCACTGGCTCATCCAGAAGAATGATGTCTGGAGATTGAGCAACAAGCATTGAGATCGCAAGCCATTGCTTTTGACCATGAGACAGGGAACCGGCCAAGACCTTGGCGTAAGGAGCAAGGCCCACATAATCCATCAAGCGATAGACCTCATCTTTAGCCGTGTTATTGAGTTTTTCAAACATAAGACTGAATGGCATCTTGCTCGGTGAAGCAGCCAACTCAAGATTTCTCGAGACCGAAAGATTTTCAAACACGCGAGGTGTCTGAAACTTACGACCAACACCTAGTCTTGAAATCTTCTGTTCCGAAAAACCAATAATGCTGGAACCTCGCAGGGAGACTGAGCCTTTGGTTGGCTTAACCTTTCCAGTGATGACATCTAGAAAAGTTGTTTTACCAGCGCCATTGGGTCCAATGATTGATCTTAACTCACCATGCTCTAGCGAGATGGAAAGATCAGTCAATGCGAAGAAACCATCAAAATCAACGCTGACATCGTTCAATTCAAGAATTGGTGTTGACATAGCTTAAACAGTGTTGGTTGACATGAAGAAGAAGGTTGTTTAAAAGCAAACTATGGAGATTCAACTGTGTAACTTTTATCCATTTCTAATTTTGGATAAGTCGAAGATTTTTTGGCAATTCCAAAGGCTGCCAACATCGAAGTAAATCCACCGTTCTTAAACCATCCATAAATACCATCCGGCATCAACACAACCACGAAGATAAACAGACCACCCTGCACAAACAACCAGGCTTCTGGTAGTGCTTCACTGACAAGGCTTCGTAAATAGTTCACCAAAACGGCGCCTATAATCGGTCCGATCAATGTTCCACGACCACCAACGGCGACCCAAATCACCATTTCAATAGACATTGAAATGGCCATGTACTGAGGTGAAACGATACCTGACTGAACTGTATAAAGTGCACCTGAAATGCCAGCCAAGCCACCAGCAACCAAAAAGACGATCACTTTGAAAGGAACCGGATTAAACCCACTGAAACGGAGTCGTGCTTCATCATCTCTGATCCCGATCAAAGCATCACCAAAACGACCACTCGTTAAAAACTTACATAAGAGATAGGCAAACGGGAGAATTATAAGTGTAATTCGATAGAACATAATCTGAGCATCATCGGAGCCCACGATCATTCCGAAGATCTCCGTTGTGCTCGTCTTAAGGCCATTCGTTCCATTAACAAGCTTCTGCTGACCATTGAAAAAATGGTAAAAAACCATCAAAGAAGCCTGAGTAATAATAGAAAAATAAACACCCTTGATTCTGTTTCTAAAAATCAAATATCCGACAAGGCCAGCAACCACAGCAGGAATTAACCATATAGCAATCAATGTCCAAGGGAATGACCAGAATGGTTGCCAGAAAAACGGAAGGTTATCAACACCATAATTCTCAAAGAACTTAGGCAGACCATTAGCACCAGTGGTGAAATCATTGTTAGTCACCAAGAGAAGATGCATGGCTATGGCATAACCACCCAAGGCAAAGAAGATACCTTGACCAAGACTTAGGAGTCCGGTATATCCCCAGATCAGGTCGATACCTAAAGCAATGATAGCTAAAGAAAAATACCTACCGAAAAGGTTAAGGCGGAACTGTGAAAGAATCGCTGGTAGGACAAAGAATGCGAAGGCGAGAAGAAGCCAGGGAATCAGCTTTTTGAAAATTTTCATGGTAAAAACCGTAGTAATCAGGATTCGACAGATCGTCCCTTTTGAGGGAACATCCCAGTAGGTTTAAATTGAAGGAACGTAATAATAAAGATAAATATCAGCACATATGACATACTTGTTGTGGCAAAGAACTCAATCACAGCAGCAGGTCCAGCCGGTATATTGTCGAAAGCAATTAAAATGGCACCAGATCCAATGATGGATTGAATGATGCCAAGCATCATCGAAGCAATCACAGTACCAACAAGATTTCCAACTCCCCCTAGAACAATAACCATAAAGCAAGAAACGATATAGGCCGCTCCAAGATTGGGTCCTACAGAGCCAAGCAGAGTGATCGCACTACCAGCAACACCAGCTAAGCCTGATCCAATCCCGAAGGTGATGCTGTCGACACTATCAGTGGGAATACCCAAGCAATTGCTCATCTGGCGATTTTGAGTGACAGCACGGATACGTAAACCCCAAACACTCTTTGTGAGGAACCATGCCACAAACGCAAGCAGCAGAGCCGAAAGGATAATGATAAAAATTCGAATACCTGGCAACTCAATCCCCGCAATGGAACCCCAGCTTCCTTGCAACCATTTCGGAGCTGTCACGTCAATATTGCGAGGTCCAAACCAAGCTTTAGAGAGCATCTTAGAAGCTGTCATCGCATTAATTGAAATAAATCCAATCGCTGATGCCACAACCCAAGCAAAACCTGATAAATAAGGATAGAAATTAGCACTTTTAAGCTTTGCTGGTGAAAATCGTTGAGAGAAATAACCTAGCAATATCGCAATTAATATACCTAAAACCATGCTTGTTGAAACACTGCGTATAAATTGAATCAGCACAAGGCTGACACCCCAAGTAGCAAGCAATGTCTCAAGCGGTCGGCCATATAATTGCCGTATTAATGTTCTTTCCAGAAGAATGCCGACAATTCCAGTAATGACAAAGGCAAAAAATAATGCGAAAAAATAATAGAGTTGGAAAACACCCTCGCCAAGAGGCTTGAACATGTTTTGAGTGACAAAAGTCACGTAAGCTCCAACCATCATCAACTCGCCATGAGCGAGATTGATTACCCCCATCAAACCAAAAACGATGGCAAGGCCAGTCGCCGCAAGAAGCAAAACTGACCCAATGCTGAGCCCATCAAGGAGCTGTGAAAAAATTAATTCCATCAGTACATGGGGTAAAAAAAAGGGGCCACAAGTTTATTGTGGCCCACTATTCAAAGAAATTCAGAAGTAACGATTACATCTTGAACTTTCCGGCATCAGCACGATCAAGGGTCCAGTCGCACTTGTAGCCTTTGGTCTCAGGAACGTACTGGTTCCAAGTGATAGGAGGAACAGGGGTCTTGCTGTCCCAGAGAATCTCAAACTGACCATCCTCCTTAGCCTCACCAATCCGCACAGTCTGTGAGATGTGGTGATTGGGATACATCTCAATCGGACCCTGAGGGGCATCGAGCTTAATTCCGATCAGTGCATTCCGGACAGCATCCAGATCTTCATAAGTGCCAGCTTTCTCAACAGCAGCCTTCCAGAGGTAAACCATGTTGTAAGCCGACTCCATCGGATCGTTCGTCACACGATCATCACCGTACTCAGCAAGGAATGCTGAATTGAAGGTATCGGAGGCCGAGGTTCCGAGGGACATGAAATAGTTCCAGGCTGCATAGGTGCCGCCCACATACTCAGGTCCGATCTGACGGATCTCCTCCTCAGCGATGGAGAAGGACATGATCGGATACTTTTCCGGAGTAATTCCTGCTGCCTTGAACTGCTTGAACAGGGCAACGTTGGAATCACCGTTCAGAGTGTTGATGATGATTCCACCATCAGGGAACTCCTTCTTGATCTTGGCGATGATAGGTGCCACCTCAGTGTTGCCCAGAGGGATGTAGTCCTCACCGACTGTCTCACCACCCAGGCTCTTGACCTGCTCTTTGATGATGGTGTTAGCAGTTCTGGGGTAGACGTAGTCAGAACCAACCAAATAAACCTTCTTGCCGTACTTGTCGGCGAACTGCTCAAACAGCCAGTCAACAGCGGGCTCAGCCTGCTGGTTAGGGACAGCGCCGGTGTAGAAGATGTTCTTGGAGCACTCCTGACCTTCGTACTGAATTGGATAGAAGAGGAAGTGATCCTTGGCTTCGTAAACCGGAAGCATTGCCTTCCGACTTGCGGATGTCCAGCCGCCAAACACAACGGCAACCTTATCGGCGTCGATCAGCTTCTGTGACTTCTCCGCGAAGGTAGGCCAATCTGAAGCACCATCTTCAGAGGTGTAGGTGATCTTGTAGCTCTTGCCATCGATTTTGACGCCACCGTCGGCATTGATTTCCTTGATCGCCATCTCCTCGACTTCTTTCAGAGTCGTTTCGGAGATCGCCATCGTTCCGCTAAGGGAATGAAGGATGCCAACTTTGATTTCACCATCAAAATCTGCACCACCACCACCAGCGGAATCACCACTGTCTCCGCCACAGGCGGTCATTGTGACTCCCACTGTTGTGGCAGCGAAAGCAGCTAGCAGACGCTTCGTAAACGTTGAATTCATGAAGAAAGACACACGGTGGATGAGACCGCCATGAGGGCGACACTAGAACCGTATGAACCGTCCAAGACCCGATTTGTATCGACTACGACATTTTGAGAATTGCCGCGATTCGTTGACTTAATTCGGTAGCTGTTGCAACACAAATGCCTCCACTTCCTTCAATCCTTCGCCGCTCTGGAGATTGGTGAAACACCAGGGACGCTCGCCCCGCATTCGCTGAGTGTCCGCCTCCATCACCGAGAGGTCGGCACCCACGAGGGGTGCCAGGTCGATCTTGTTGATCACCAGCAGATCGGATCGGGTGATGCCAGGCCCTCCCTTGCGGGGAATCTTGTCCCCAGCGGCGACATCGATCACATAAATGCAGAGGTCCACCAACTCCGGACTGAAGCTGGCAGCCAAGTTGTCGCCACCGCTTTCCACCATCACAAGATCCAGATCCGGAAACTGTTTCTCCAAATCGGCCACAGCCGCCCGGTTGATGGAACAGTCCTCACGGATCGCCGTATGCGGACAGCCGCCCGTTTCCACGCCGCGGATCCGTTCCGGCTCCAACGCTCCAGCACGCGTCAAAAATTGCGCGTCCTCCTGGGTGTAGATGTCATTGGTGACAACAGCAAGCTGCAGCTGATCGCGCAGCCTCAGGCAAAGCGCCTCCACCAAAGCAGTCTTGCCGGATCCCACCGGACCAGCCACCCCAAGACGCAACTTGCTGCTCATCAGCTCCGAAACAAGCGGGAATACAACTCAGCATGGGCGAGCTGCGCCATGCCAGCCCCAACGCCGCTGGTCCATAACTGCCGGGGATCCCGTCGTTGCAGCTGCTCGGCCTGCCCTTTGATCAACGGCAGCAAACGGTGCTGCAGAATCTGAGCCCGGCTTGGGCCCAACGGCAACAGCCGCACTGCAGCACTGAGCTGATTGGCGACCCAGCCGTAGAGGTAGCCCTCCACCATCTCGCTCTCCGCCACCCCCAAGGCCTGCGCTGCCCATGCCCAGGCTGCTGGCCAGCTCAACGCCACCTGCTCCGGCAAGGGGTGGCCCATCTCCGCGAGGAGATTGAGCAACGACCCACCCATCTGTCGTTGCTGAGCCCGCAGTTCAGCCGATTCACGACTGGCCAGCAGCCAGCCATCAAGATCCAGCACCCGGCGGCAGGCCGCGGTCTCTCCTGCTGACCAGGCCGCGAGTGCACGCAGCAGCGATGGCAACGCCGCCGCCTCCAATCGGATCGCCCCCCGCGACAGCTCCGCCTCCAACCAGGCCTGCAGTTGCTGCTCATCCCGGATCGTCTCCGACTGGATCAGAACTTCCAATCCCTCCGAATAACTGAAGCCACCAACCGGCAGAGCGGGGCTCACCAGCTGCAGCAGCGCCAGCGAACTCATCCGTGCTGATGGCCTGCGTAGGCGCCGGCTTCAGGCCGGAACGGTCGCTGACAGCGACTGAGCTGCAGACCACGGCTTTCCAGCATCGTCGCCAACACGGAATCCTCCAGCAGATACAGATCCTGCTCATGCAGCTCGAGGGCCACATGTCGGTTGCCCAGGTGATAAGCCGCCTGCATCAACGCCAAGGCTGATGTCGCCTGAACCCGCAACAGCGCTTCGGCGGCTGCCGTCACTTCCACCCTGGCGGTACCAGCGGCATCACTGAGCTGATCCCCTGGCTGCAGGGCCCCGTCCCTTGGCAACTGCAACAGCACCTCCCGGCCACAGTCCGTGCGGCGACGGCCACGCACAACGCTGCGTTCATCCGCCGTGAGCGGCAACAGCAGATCAGCTTGATCAGCCCTGGCGGCAAGCCGTTGATCCAGAACAAGAACGGCCTGCGTCACCCGAACTTCACGTAGGAACTCGAGCCTGCCCAGCCGTGGGCCAGCATTTGGTGATGGTTGTTACCGAGCTTCATCCCACGGCGAAGGAGCGTGCCCCCATGCAATCCCTTGAGCCCTGGCACGGCCGCTGCCGGCTGCAGTTCCAAACCACCAACGGCAGCACCAAACACCAGGGGGGATGCACAGCTCCGTTCAAGCTGCTGCGGGCAGACGTGGGGGATCACGGCCGCTGTGAGCTGCCCCTTCTCCACACCGCCGGCGGCCTGGTGGGAGGCGATGAGCTCAGCATTGAGCTTGACCTCGGCCCTGACAGTCGCAGCCTGATCACCAGCGTGGCGGCCCAGAAGGTCTACGGCTCCGTGGGCCGCAGCCGTCTCCATCCCGACGGAGCCTGGACCCAGCAGTCCGTGACCTGCAGGTTGGAAGACACCAGTGATCTGGAGTGGCTGCCCCAGGAACTGGTGCTCTACGCGGACGCGTTGTTCCAGCAGACCCTGACGGTGAGCCTGCCGGACAACGCCTCATTTCTCAGCGCCGAGATCGTGCGGCTGGGGCGCACCGCCGCAGGGGAGCAGTTGAACCGCGGACGCTGGCGCTCCTGCCTTGAGATTCAGCGCGAAGGGGCGCACCAGCCCCGATGGGAGCTGGTGGACCGGCTGGAACTGGGCGACACCAGCCTCAACGACCCCCACGGACTTGGTGGTGCTCCCGTGTTCGGCTCACTGGTGTGGGCAGCACCAATGCCCTTGACCGGTGAACAGATCACCCTGCTGCTGGCGGGAGCCCGCAACGACCGCAACGGCCTGGAGGGAACCATGCGCTGCAGCAGCCTTGATCAAGGGCTGATCGCCCGCTACGCCGGCCCCTCCAGCCGCGACGCCCGCTTCTGGTTCAGCCGCATCTGGGCACGAACCCGCGCCTTACGGGGACTCTCCACGCCGCGCATTCCTCGGGTCTGGCCCCTGCAGGAACAACCGTTGACGGGACAACCGTTCACGGCGAACGCTTCACCGACCGCTGCAGCGACACACTGAAGAGGACCAAGGCTCTCCATGCATCTCAGTCCCCAGGAAAAGGACAAGCTCCTGATCGTGACCGCAGCACTGCTGGCCGAGCGGCGCTTGAACCGTGGCCTGAAGCTCAACCACCCCGAAGCGGTGGCCTGGCTCAGTTTTCTGGTGCTGGAAGGCGCCCGTGACGGCAAGAGCGTGGCGGAGCTGATGCAGGAAGGCACCACCTGGCTGCGTCAGGACCAGGTGATGGAGGGCGTGCCCGAGCTCGTCCATGAGGTGCAGATCGAGGCCGTCTTCCCCGATGGCACCAAGCTCGTCACCCTGCACGACCCGATTCGCTGAGGCAGAACCCATGGCACCTCTCATTCCAGGCGAACTGCTTCCCGAACCGGGTGAACTGGAGCTGAATGCAGGCCGACCCGTCACCACGCTGAGCGTCTCCAACAGCGGAGATAGGCCCGTGCAGGTGGGCTCCCATTTCCATTTCGCCGAAGCCAATGCCGCCCTGCAGTTCGACCGGGCCGCAGCCCGCGGTCAACGGCTCGACATCCCCGCCGGCACCGCCATCCGCTTCGAACCCGGCGACAGCCGCGACGTGAACCTGATTCCCTTCGCCGGCAATCGTCGGGTGATCGGTTTCAACGGCCAGATCAACGGACCCCTCGACGCCTGACCCATGCCCTACCGCATCTCCCGCCAGGCCTACGCCGAGACCTACGGACCCACCACCGGCGACAGGGTTCGCCTGGCCGACACCGATCTGATCCTGGAAGTCGAGAAGGACTACACCGTCTACGGCGATGAGGTGAAGTTCGGCGGCGGCAAAGTGATCCGCGACGGCATGGGCCAATCCCAGACCCCTCGCGCCGAAGGCGCCGTTGACACGGTGATCACCAATGCCCTGATCCTCGACTGGTGGGGCATCGTCAAAGCTGATGTCGGCCTCAAGGACGGCCGCATCGTGGGCATTGGCAAAGCCGGCAACCCCGACACCCAGGAAGGGGTGACGATCGTGGTGGGCCCCGGCACCGAAGCCATCGCCGGGGAGGGCCACATCCTCACGGCCGGTGGCATCGACACCCACATCCACTTCATCTGCCCCCAGCAGATCGAAACGGCCCTGGCCAGCGGCGTCACCACCCTGATGGGCGGCGGCACCGGACCGGCCACCGGCACCAATGCCACCACCTGCACCCCCGGCGCCTTCCATATCGGGCGGATGCTCCAGGCCGCCGAAGGCCTGCCGGTGAACCTGGGCTTTTTCGGCAAAGGCAACGCCAGCACCCCGGAAGCGCTGGAAGAACAGGTGCGCGCCGGCGCCTGCGGCCTGAAGCTGCACGAAGACTGGGGCACCACGCCCGCCACCATCGATGCCTGCCTGTCGGTGGCCGATCGGATGGATGTGCAGGTGTGCATCCACACCGACACCTTGAACGAAGCCGGCTTCGTCGAAGACACGATCGCCGCCATCAAGGGACGCACCATCCACACCTTCCACACCGAAGGTGCCGGCGGTGGACACGCGCCAGACATCATCAAGATCTGCGGCGAGGCGAACGTGCTGCCGAGCAGCACCAACCCCACCCGGCCCTACACCCGCAACACGCTCGAGGAGCACCTCGACATGCTGATGGTGTGCCACCACCTCGACCCGAAGATCCCCGAGGACGTGGCCTTCGCCGAATCACGGATCCGGCGCGAAACGATCGCCGCCGAAGACATCCTTCATGACCTCGGCGCCTTCTCGATCATCGCCAGCGACTCCCAGGCCATGGGCCGCGTGGGCGAGGTGATCACCCGCACCTTCCAGACCGCCCACAAGATGAAGGTGCAGCGCGGTGCCCTGCCGGAAGACTCCGCACGCAACGACAACCACCGCCTCAAGCGCTACATCGCCAAGGTGACGATCAACCCGGCGTTGGCCCACGGCATCAGCAGCGAAGTGGGGTCGATCGAAACCGGCAAGCTCGCCGATCTCGTGCTGTGGAAGCCGGGCTTCTTCGGCATTCGCCCGGAACTGGTGGTGAAGGGCGGTTCGATCGTCTGGGCCCAGATGGGCGACGCCAACGCCTCGATTCCCACCCCCGGCCCGGTGCACGGCCGGCCGATGTTCGGCGCCTTCGGCAAAGCCCTCGCCCCCAGTTGTCTCACCTTCGTGAGCGAAGCGGCGATGGATGCCGACATCCAATCAAAACTCAGGCTTGACCGCACTTGCATGGCGGTGAAGGACACCCGCAGCGTGGGCAAGAGCGCCCTCAAGCTGAATTCAGCGCTGCCAAGGTGAGCGTGGACCCGCAGACCTATGAGGTGTTCGCCGACGGTGAGCTGCTCACCTGTGAGCCCGCCGAGGTGCTGCCCCTCGCCCAGCGCTACCTGCTGCTTTGATCCAAAGCACACCCCAAGGTGTTCTGCATCACCAATTCAGAAGAAAGTTCAAATTGGTATCCGCACGAACGACCGCCAAGAATTCAAACCTTGCATAATTCTTTTGTAGCAACTGCTACAGACGTTCACCTTGCTTCTTGAAGCAAGGCGCAGTTCGACTCAGGCCATGGAACGGGGACCTGAGCTTGCTTCGAGGAACCACCATGACGACTCTTCTCTACAGAGGTCACGCCTACCAGCAGGTCAAAGACGCTGCTCAACAGCAGGGCGTGCAACTCACCTACCGCCGCAACGTGTATCAAGCCCGCCAGGCTGATGTGCGTCAGTCCCGGGTTCAGCTCACCTACCGGGGTGTCAGCTACCTGCGCTGAAACCCGCTTCTTCAGGCGACAAGCCGGTTGAGCATGGGCAATTCCAGCAGTTCATCGCGCCACTGCTGAGCCCATCGATCCTGGCTGCGTTCGTAGAGCTCCATCAGCTCCTCGACCGCACCGGCGCGGAAGTCAACGCGAAGGTCCAGCAACGGAAATGCCGCTTCGCCGCTCACCTGCAGAGCGGCGGATGTGCAGCTTGATGCGCGTTGGTCGCCACCAGCCTGCTCTCCTGCCTGCAGGGCCGTCATCAAACGACGGCCCAGTTTCCAGTTGGGATCACTGGTGAGAAACGTCTGTTCCATCGCCTCCAGCACCACTTCGCCAGCCAGGCAATTTCCCGCAACCGAAAGGTTGGGATGGTGCCGATGACCCGCCCATCCGCCGCACTCAACTCCAGTCCAGCAAGCAGTCCGGCCATCAAGATCGATCAGATGGAACTGGCGCCAATCCCGTTGGGGGTCATCCAGCAGAAGGCTGTTCAGCACATCCTGCGCATCCGCATGCTGTTCAAGACGCTCCAGTCCGCAAATTCCCAGATAAGGATTGGTGTGAGCTTGGGTTGCGACGGCACCAACTCCAGATCGGATGTGGGGAACAGTGGAGCCCACGGCCAGGTGACAGGTCGCTACGGCAACGCCGAAACGACCGTTGTTGGGATCTCGCGCCAGGATTGAGAAGGTCAAGACAGCTCGCGATCCAAACGCTGCAGCGTCCCCAGCAAGACGGCAGCCCCAGCCCAGCAGTGCTCGTCACTGGTGAATTCCTTGGCTGAATGGCTGAGCCCACCACGGCTGGGGACGAAGATCATTCCCATCGGCCAGCGACGTCCGATCTCCTGAGCATCGTGACTGGCACGGCTGGGGAGGTGGCTATGCGACAACCCCAGATCCTCTGCAGCAGAAACGATCGCTGCCATCACTCCATCCGCTGCAGCTGTGGGTTCCACCTCAAATTGCGGTTCCAACTGGATTGGGCATCCGGTTTCGGCACCGATCCGCTCCACCTGCTGCATCAACTCAGCCACCAACTGATCGAGCACAACTGAGTTCACATCCCGAAGGTCAACGGTCAGTGCCACTGAGCCCGGCACCACATTGGCGGCGTTGGGCCAAACCTCGAGTCGACCAACTGTGGCAACGGGATCGCCCGGGTGCTGTCGTGCCATCGACTCCACTGCCAGCACGATCCGAGACGCCGCCACCAGAGCGTCCTGCCGCAGGGTCATCGGCGTGGTGCCGGCGTGGTTCGGCTGACCATCCACCTGGATGCTGAAACGGCGTTGTCCCACAACGCCCTCCACCACACCGATGGCGTCACCGCGTTGCTCGAGCACGCCTCCCTGTTCCACATGGAGCTCAAGAAAAGCAGCACACGCATCGTCCGCCCGACGCGCTGAGGCCAACGATGGCCAGTGACCACCGATACGAGCGAGATTGTCCTCGATCGGTTCCCGATTGCTGGTGGCATAGGCCTTGGGGTCACAGGAAGCCGTACCGGCCATGCCCTTGCACCCGACCATCGTCGATTCCTCATCGGCGAAGGCGATCAACTCGAGATCGTGCTGAAGACGAATGCTGTTGTCCTGCAGGGAGCGACAAACTTCAAGACCTGCCAAAACCCCCAACACACCGTCAAAACGACCACCGGTGGGAACGGTGTCGAGGTGGGAACCGGTCATCAGTGCTGGGCGATCCGGATCCAACCCCTGAAGCCGACCGATCAGGTTGCCCGCCGTATCGATCCGAACCTGAAGGCCAGCCTCGTTCATCCATCGGGCCAGCAAGGAACGTCCCGCAACGTCCTCAGTCGAGAAACCCCGTCGACAGACGCTGCCATCGGGCTGCAGCCCAATGGCAGCCATTTCAGCCAAGGAGTGCATCAGACGCTCACGGTTGGGTCGAATGCCCACCTGTGCTTTCGACCGAGCAGTGACCTGGCGAGTGGTCAGGAGGGACGGCAATGCAGTGGCCTTCAGATCAAAAGATCGCATCACCATCGCCGCAGCGACCCAAACGGCCTGTCGTCAATGCGACGTTTTAACCCTCACCAAAGAATTCAAACGGGCATCAGCACCCGCCACCCGAGGCGATCGGCCTGCTCACGAGCCTGGGCTGGCACATCGGCCGCTACAAACATCCGATGCAGCATCTGGACACCCAGGAGGTGGTTGATGACGGCATCCATCTGAACCCGCTCGGCGTCGGTGGTGGCAGGGTCGTCGTGGCGCGCAAACAAGGCACGCACGCCCTCTTTGCTCAACAACCCAGCCGCATCAATCGCTTCATCACTCAGGTAGTCATCAGCCAACTGCTTCATCTGCGCCCACTTCTCGGGCTCCGTGTGGGCCGGGGGCGCCATGAAGGCAAATTTTTCGCGCTTGTAGAGCACCTCTGGCAGCAGGCCCGCCATGGCCTCCCGCAGCACATATTTCTCAGTTTTCCCCTTGATCCGCAGCTCTGGAGGCACCTGAACCGCCGCGGCCGCCAGATGGTGATCCAGGAAAGCCGGCCGTGCCTCCATGGAGTTGGCCATGTCGACGCGATCACCTCCCCAGGTGAGGATCTGGCCTTCCAACATCGTTTTGATCCAGACGTACTGAGCCTTGTCGAGGGCATGGCGACCATCGAGTTGCTGGGGATTCAACTGCTCAGCAATGGCCTTACCTGGCGAGTACTCCACCAACGCCTGACGGTGCTCGTCAGCCAGCAGATCCGGCACCAGCGGCGCGCAGGCCAGCCAGGGCTGCAGACAGCTGGGGGTGAAGCCCACCACGGCATCAAGATCGGGATCATCCACCTGATCGGCCGCCAGCATCGCTCCCTGCACCAGGGAATTGTTGGTCTGCAGCAGAGACTCCCAATCCTGGCGATCGTTCTGCGGCAGGTCCTCCAGACCATGGAGGAACATGTCACGCCGGAACGCGGGATAGCCACCGAACAGCTCGTCTGACCCTTCCCCGGTCATCACGACTTTGTAGTCGACACTGTTGACATGGCGACTCATCAAGTATTTGGCCACAGCCAAGGTGTTGTAAATCGTGCGCTCGGTGTGCCAGAGCGTTTGTTCCATGTGGCCGTACAACTCACGACCCGACAGACGCATGACGTCCTGCTCGGCACCGGTGGCCTCCGCCATCTCTGCAGCAATGGGTGTTTCGTCGTAGCGCGCATCATCGAAGCCGATCGTGAAGGCCTTGACGGGACCCTGACTCACCGCCGACGCAAGACCGAGGATCGAACAACTGTCGATGCCGCCTGAGAGGTAACAACCCACGGGCACGTCGGCCACCATCCGCATCTCCACCGCTTCCAGCAGAGCAGCACGAACATTGGCGATGTGATCAGCCTCCGTGAGGGTGCTGTCCCGCTGATCCAAACGTGGAAAATCGACATCCCAGTAGGTCGACTCCGACACCTCCAGCCGGTCACTCCTGCGCTGCACCTTCAGCACATGACCAGGCTGAACTTGGTGCACCCCGGCGAAGGCGGTCGTTCCCGGGACCATGGTCTGCATCAACTGATGAAAGAGACCCTCCGACGTGAAGCGTCGCTCCACGGCCTGGTGAGCAAACAGCACCTTCAACTCGGAGCCGAACACCAACCCCTCCGGCGTCATCGTCCAGTACTGGGGCTTGATGCCGAAGCGATCCCTCACCAGATAGAGACAGTCATCCGCCGCATCAAACAGCGCAAAGGCGAATTCCCCCCGCAGCAAAGGCAACGTGGACTCGAGACCCTGCCGTTGATACAGGCGCAGCAAAATCTCGGAATCACTCTTCGAGGAGAAACGCACTCCCTGGGCGGTGAGATCAGCACGGATGCGCTGAAAGTCGTAGAACTCGCCGTTGTGCGCCATCAGCACCTGCCGGTCGTTGCTGAGAAACGGCTGACGTGCCCGGGATTCGTTCAGATCAATGATCGACAAGCGGGCATGACAGAAGCCGACACCGGCTGCGTCGAGGCATTCCACACCGAAACCATCCGGTCCGCGATGGGACTGGATGGCCGCCATGTTGACCAACAGCTGGCGATCCAACGTCTGATGACGATCCGCCAGAAACACACCTCCGATTCCGCACATCAGTTCGCCTCAGATCACATCCATCACGCGCTCGGCACGGTTCACCATGCAGGTGAGCAGTGCCATGCGCAGAAACACCGCCCCACGCGCCTGGCTGAAATACCAGTTGTGCGGCGTCTCATCGAGACAGGTGCTCAGCTCTGGACCCCGGGCCAAGGGATGCAGCACGATCGCCTCCGGCTTGAACGGCAGATCCCGGGTGAGACGAAATCCACCGCCGTGCACCTCGTAGCTGTCGCCAACCCAGGCAATCGCATTGATATAAACGACATCCAGATCGGGAATCTCAGCAGCCAGATCTGAACTGCAGCGGATGGACATCCCGCTTGCTTCCAGTTCCTCCAGCTGGCCTGGATCAAACAAAGGCGCTTCCGACTCCATCTCGGGCGCATGGATCACCACCACCTCCTCCAGGATCTGGGGGAATTTGCTGAGGATCCGCAGCAGCGAGCGCACGGTGCGCATCCGCGACGGCAAACCGATCACCCCGATGCGGATCCGATCCTTCGGGGAGACCTCTTTCGAAGCAAGGCTTGGACGCCATTTGAACATCGTGTAGAGATCCGCCATCGCCTGTGTCGGATGCTCATCAATGCCATTACCGGCATTGATGATCGGAATCCGCAGGGTGGAACTCATGGCGTACACGGCCTCCGGATTGCTGTCGCGCAGCACCACACAGTCGCCGTAGTTGTTGAACATGTGCGCCACGTCCTCGAGCGACTCCCCCTTGGCGATGCCGGTGGTGCTGCGATCGGTGATGTTGATCGAATCACCGCCGAGGCGATGCCAGGCGCTGTCGAAGGAGAGGCGTGTGCGCGTGCTGGGCTCGTAGAACGCGTTGATCAGGATCTTGCCGGTGAGCGGCGTGTTGTGCCGGCAGTAACGGTCTGGGTTGCTTTCGAATTTCGCCGCCAGTCGAAACAGCTGGAGCAGGGTTTCAGCGCGAAATGCCTGAATCGACACCACGTGTTGATCGACGAGATCCACCAACGGCTCGCCGTCTTCAGCGATTGCGGCCAAAAGCTCCTGCGGCTGATTGTGGCCGAACACATCAGGACCCATCGGCTGGAAGCGGAGCGGCGCCGAAGCCTCCTCGATCACGGCTGTGTGGGGTTGTGCCATAAGCAGTTGCATCAACACCCGATTTGCCAGATCGCGTGATGTGCCATGAATCACATCATCCTTCGCTAACAACGCACCAACACCCCTGGCCAGCTTCAAAGAAGTTCTTTATACAAATTTCTAGGAAATAGTTCGGATGAATACTAAATCCGCCACAAATTGTTCAGCTTGAACATTCACCAGACGCGTCCATTGCGCCACTCGAACCACCAAATCACCAGCAACGCGAGCACAGAACAGACGAGCGCCACCTGGCTTCCCACCAGGACCAGACCGAACCAGTGTTGATCCACCAGAACCGTGAACAGCAACGAATTGGCCATGGCGTTCACACCTCCTCTTGCAAAAGATTGAAATCAAACCCTTCCGGCTGCCAGCGGCTGCCCACCACCATCACGACAGCCGAAACGGCTGCGGAGAACACCGCCGCGCAATAAGGAGCAATCAGAACGTAGGCCGACAGTCCCACGGCACTGCCGGCTGCCATGGCGACGATCGCTGCCCAACGATTGGCAGAAGACCAGTAGAGACCGCAAGCCACAGGCCAGACCGTGGAGGCCACCAACGCTCCGGTGAAGAACAGCACCGACGCCAACGAATCCAGCCGCGGCCAGGACAGGGCCAGGGTGAGCACAGCCAGGCCAACCACCATCTGCCTGGCCGCCTGCTTGAGCTGTGCATCGCTCGCCTGGGGGCGCAGCAGACGGAAATAGACGTCTTCCGCCAGCAGATCCGCCGTGGACGCCAACAGCGAATCCAGGGTGGAGGTGAGTGACGCGAAGACCACCACAAACACCAGTGCCGCCCCACCCGCGCCGAGCAGATCTGCTGCCATCAAAGGGAACACCATGTTCACCTGCTCCAGCGGCAGGTCCCTGGCCAGCGCCACCAGACCGATCGATCCCGTCACCAGGGGGACACTCATCCAGGCCAATCCCCCCAAGACAAACGAGGTCATCACCACACTGCGCCGGCTGGCGAACACCCGCGACCACCAGATGTTGTTGTGAAAGACCTCACCCATCGAGAACAGGGCGGAATTCCAGGCGATCAGCAGACCAGCCGGAAGCAAGAGATCCAGCCGGTCAGGGTGCGCACTGATCAAGCGGGCATGCACCTCCGGCATCGGGAACTGACGGAACGCCAGCACCGCCACCACCCCCAGCAACACCATGATCAGCAGCGACTGAATGAAATCGGTTCCGATCACGGCCCGCATGCCGCCGAACAGGGTATAGACGGTGGCGACGCCGATCACCACCACCATGCCCACGTGGTAATCGAAGCCGGAGAGCGCCTGAAGCAACAGACCGGCCCCCATGGCCTGGGTCATCAGAAAACCGAGGGTGTACACAGCGGTGATCACCATGAACACCCACCACGCCAGGCGCCCGTAACGCAACCGGATGAAATCGCCACTGGTGCGGCCATACGGCATCAGCTGCTTGATCCGCACGGCCAGCGGCGCGAACAGGATCAAGCCCAGACCGGCCAGGGCATAACTGAACATGCCCCAAAGACCAGTCCTGTAGCCGAATTCCGGAGCCAGCAGTGTGGTGTTTCCTGTCACCCAGGAGGCCATCAGCGTGGCCGTGCTCAACGCCAACCCGATGTTGCGTCCGGCCAGCATGTAGTCGTCGGCATCTCCTTTACCGCGGCGGCCCCAGACGATCCCCAAGGCGATCCACAGCACGGAAAACAGCACCACGAGCGCCCATGCAATCCCTGGCGCCAGAAAAGGGGCGGCATCAGCGGACATCGGATGCTCCCTGGTCACGGCAGCGGAAATGACCCGAAAGAATCATCACCACGGTGGCCAGAGTCACCGCAGCACCGAGAGCAAAGATCAATCCAGCCCAGAGATTGTCATCCAAAGCGAATGTCCACGTCAGCAGATCTCAGACAAGCAAATCGCGATGGTCGAGATCTTCCACTGACTGATCACAACGTCGCCGGCGCTACCCGAATCGCAGGCTGTCAGTGCGTTGATGCTTTCAATCTCGAAATGTGTAGCAATCACAACCCGCAGGGCCCTGAGCAAGTTTTTGGATGCGGCCATTAATCGTTCAGGCGATGTTCACCGAGTACCGACCAACCCATGGGTACGACGAATATTTCTGCCGTGAACAGTCCGCTCCCCGCGCTGATCTGGAGCCGCTGCTGTCCTCCCTTGGAGCCATGGGGCTGGCGGAACTGAATCGCAGTCATGCATCAGCGAGCAATCTGTTGCGACGTCTTGGCGCCACCTTCCGACTCAACGGATCAGGTCTTCATGGCGGAGAGCGGATCCTTCCCTTCGATCCACTGCCAAGACTCATTCACCGTCAGGAATGGTCCGTTCTGGAGCGCGGATTGGTGCAACGCCTGGAGGCCATTGATCAGTTTCTGGCGGACGTTTATGGACCCCAACGGATCCTCAACGATGGCGTGATCCCCCGTGAGGATGTGGAGAGCTCCCAGGGCTGGCGACCCCAGATGCAGGGCATCGCTGTGCCGCTCAACCGCTGGTGCCACATCTCCGGTCTGGATCTGATCCGCGATGGCGACGGCACCTGGAGGGTTCTGGAGGACAACCTGCGCTGTCCCTCCGGCGTGGCTTATTTCCTTGAGAACCGTCGGGTGATGAAGCGGTTGTTCCCCAGCCTGTTCCAAGGGCGAACCGTGCAGCCGATCGACGATTACCCCTCCCATCTCTTGCGCACGTTGCAGGATCTGGCTCCTTGGAGTGATGCCCCACGGGTGGTGCTGCTCACCCCCGGCGTGTTCAACAGCGCCTACTTCGAGCACAGCTATCTGGCCCAGCAGATGGGCATTGCCCTGGTGGAAGGCCGCGATCTGATCTGCGAGGACGGACGCGTCTGGATGCGCAGCACCGCCGGCCGGGAACCTGTTGATGTG
>OZSS01000360.1_pt1 | contig 21543 bp, 20 predicted proteins | sample 1779911 | NCBI WGS metagenome assembly OZSS01 (sample SAMEA2603589, study PRJEB24840) | metagenome | biome: Water; feature: Photic zone; material: Seawater sample | place: Mediterranean Sea | collected 2013-11-12 | depth 10 m | reverse complement strand
GCCCATTTATCCTGTAATTTTGTTAATTTCATAGATGTCTCCATGGCGTTTAGTCGTGTTCAATTTACAGAAAGACGACCTGTTTTTTGTGAACAGTTAAACAATTCTGATCTATTTATCATACCATTTTTTTTTCAATTGCCTATAAATCAATATACAGCCAATGCCGACGGCCAAATAGATAAGCGGGGCAATGTCCATATTAAATCTTCCCGTTCAATTTATTTTCAATGGTCCAAGACTGCGTCATTAGCGGCAATCTGGCAATGCGCTAACCGGGAAAACCTATAATCAGCAAAACGGTTATAAACCAGTTGCGCGAAGTGTCTTATGCCAGGCAATCCCACAATCATGCTTAATAAGCGCCAATAGGGTAGCTCGCGCCAGATCAAAAGAAATGCATCAACACCGATATGCAAACGCCCTGCTGTATCAAGTCCATGCAATCGGCGAAGACCATCTGCCTGCGAAATTTTCAATATTTTCAGTGGAGCTGGGTCGGTGGCTATATCCAACCATTGAAATTTATCCACTTGTGCAATTTTTTTATAATAATTGATTTCACGTGAACAAAGACCACATTTACCATCGTAGAAAATTGTAATCATTTTTAATGCCATTCTTTAAAAAATTTAATACCGCTGCGCAAAATGTGGAAAAGAAGTGAGTTGTAAACACTTCATTAGTGGAACTCATTTCGGCAGCGCTCAGCAGTCACATATACAATATAGGAAAGTGTTCTTATAATGATACAGCTAGTTCCAAATTTTATATATAAAATATGCTCAAACCACTTGTGGCAAAAGGCAAAGAAAGCTGGTGAGTTCACTGGAGCGCCTGTTGATATCGAAGATGGTTTCATTCATTTTTCGACAGCTGACCAGATGAAAGAAACTGCAGAAAAGCATTTTCGCGGCCAGACAGACTTGCAATTGCTGCAGATTGATGTCACTGATTTGAATATCGTCTGGGAAGTTTCACGCGGCGGCCAGCTGTTTCCGCATCTTTATGACGTCCTGCCTTTATCAGCTGTTGTAAGAATCTGGGATTTACATCTAGATCAAAACAACAAGCACCTGTTCCCTGAAATTGACTGATGTCAAGCATACTGGCCTGCCACCCATCCTGATGACCAAGCCCACTGGAAATTATAGCCACCTAAATGGCCTGTAACATCTATCACCTCACCTACAAAATAAAGCCCTGGACAAGCATGTGTTTCCATTGTCTTTGACGACAGAGCAGATGTATCGACACCTCCAAGCGTCACCTCAGCTGTGCGATAGCCTTCAGAACCAGAAGGGTAAAGCTGCCATCGATGCACGGCAGCATGCAATTTGTCTACCTCAACAGAAGTTAAATCAGCAATACGGCCCGAAACCCCTTCTCTTTCCAGTATCGCTGCAGCTAGACGGCGCGGTAATATTTTAGCCATAACTGTCAGAATATCTGACTTCCCTTGTGATAATTTCACCTCTTGAAGCTTTTCAGACAAGTGCATGTCTGGCGCAAGATCAATTAAGATCTTTTCTCCAGTCTGCCAGTATGAGCTGATTTGCAACACAGATGGACCAGACAAGCCGCGATGAGTGAAGAGCAGCCCTTCTCTGAAACTGGCTGCCGAACAGCTTACCATAGCATCGACAGATAGACCCGTAAGAGCCTTGCAAAAAGCCAATACCGAATCTGAAAATGTCAAGGGGACTAGCCCTGCCCTGACATCTGTAACAGGCAAGCCGAATTGACGGGCAAGCCGGTAGCCAAAATCAGTAGCTCCTATTTTTGGAATGGATAATCCGCCTGTGGCCACCACAAGACTGTCTGCTTGAACCTTTTCATGTTCTGTTTGCACAACAAAGTTTTTTTGATCCTTGTGAACAGCTTCCACTTTGGCTCCCTGCTGCAACTCGACACCGGCCAAGAGAACATTATGTTTGAGCAAATCAATGATTTGCTGAGCTGTGTCATCACAAAATAGCTGGCCAAGTTTCTTTTCGTGATAAAGAATCTTTGCCTGCTCAACCATATCAATAAAGTCATATTGCGTATATCGGCTGAGTGCTGATTTACAAAAATGCGCATTGTCAGAAAGAAATGCAGACGGATCAGTGAATAAATTGGTGAAATTGCACCGACCACCACCAGAGATACGGATTTTTTCCGCAAGCTTGCGGCTATGGTCGAGCAACAGAACACGCCGTCCTCTTCTGCCCGCCTCACTTGCACACATCAAGCCGGCAGCGCCAGCCCCAATTACAACAACATCAACACACTTCATTGTTACTTACACCCAACCGTTGGCATTTCGGCTTATGGAATTGACCCCTGATGTAGCATAAAATAAATTGATGCAGAAATTTCGTCCAACAACTCATCATTGAGGCATCTGCTGATGGCCATAGACAACCCCACTCAAGAACAAATGACCAATATGATTCAGGCAATATTTGCCAAGACTGATGACCTGCTAAATAAGAATGACTTACCCCCTCCGGGCGACCTGATGGGTTTTACTGAATTATTAAGGCTTGTCTTTAATGACGATGATGCAGGCCGAGCCATTTTTAATAGTTTTGATGAAAAACTATTGGAAACATTATGGGAGATGTATAAAAAACGCCCAGAATACGAACAGAATTAAGTTTAACGTAACGAGTTTAATACGATTCTTTTATGATTAAATCGGAGGCTTTTTCTCCAATCATGAGCGTTGGTGCATTCGTATTTCCTGATGTTATGGTTGGCATAATCGAAGCGTCTACCACACGAAGCCTATCAACTCCTCGAACCTTTAACTTTTCATCAACCACAGATGATTTATCCCTACCCATTTTGCACGTTCCAACTGGGTGATAAATAGTAGTTGCGGTATCACGTATCCAATTCAGCGTCTTGTCATAATCATTTAAATCTACAGATGTCCCTGGTGCAAACTCTTCTGTAATAAGTGATGCAACTGGCTCGACTTGGCAAATCTCCCTGGTAATTTGAATTGCTTTTACCATAATGTCGCAATCTTTTTTTGTTGATAGATAATTTGGGTATATTTTTGGGTAATCTACAGGATTAGAAGATACAATTTCCAAATGCCCTCGGCTTTCTGGCCTTAACTGACAAACTGAGGCTGTGAAAGCGGAGAATTTGTGAGGTCCGTCTTCAACCCTGTCAGCGCTGAAAGGCTGAATGTGATACTGAATATCTGGCGTATCTAATGCGTTATCAGTTCTCAAGAAACCAGTACCCAAACTGGCCGCCATTGCCATCGGTCCACTCCTCTTGAAAAGATATTCTACGCCCATACCAATCGTTTTATATAAACTCTGTGTCTCTACATTTATGGTGGACGCATTACATTTATAGATTGGTCTCGCTTGTAGGTGATCCTGAAGATTTTTACCTACCCCAGGCAAATGAACTAGTGGTTCAATGCCGTGCTTTGACAATTCTTTTTGATCGCCCAAACCCGAAAGCATAAGTAACTGAGGAGAGCCAATAGCACCTGCACATAGAATTACTTCTTTTCTTGCTCTAATTTTTTTCCTTTCATCACCCATAATTACTTCAACACCAATTGCGACTTTTTTCTCAATCAATATTTTAGTTGTTTGTACATTTGTGAATATATCTATGTTTTTATTACCTTTTAGAGGGCTTAAATATGCCTTTGCCGCGCTACAACGCAAACCGTTAGCCATTGTCATTTGAAAGTAACCCACTCCTTCCTGACTTTCTTGATTGTAGTCATCGGTCCATTTATAGCCTTTGTTCACAGCCGCCTCTAACCAAGCCTTTACTATGTCCTTTTCAACTCTATTTTTTGAGACTTGAATAGGACCTCCTTTTCCTCGAGTTTCGTCGGAAGCCCCTTCCCAATTCTCTGTTTTTTTAAAGTAAGGTAGCACATCATTCCACGCCCAACCCTCGTTTCCTAACTGGCGCCAGTGCTCAAAATCTTCAGGCTGACCTCTTACATAAAGCAATCCATTTATTGAACTGCTACCTCCCAATGTCTTTCCCCTTGGCCAATTGATAGAACGTCCATTCAAACCGGTATCAGGCTGAGTTTTATAACACCAATCAGTCCTTGGGTTACCCATAGTTTTAAAGTACCCAACAGGAATATGTATCCATGGGTGGTTATCTTTTCCTCCAGCTTCTACAAGGCAGATACTGAAACGGTCATTTGATGCAAGACGATTAGCTACAACACAACCCGCAGAACCAGCTCCAATGACTAGATAATCAAACTCCAATCTTTTCTTCCTTCAACTTAACAGCGCAAAATTTTTTCACGACATTTTCAAGTATTCTAGAGATATTGTTAATGAATTGATTGTGCGGCAGAGAGCCACAAAAAGTGATCGAACCAACCGAAAAAACTCTCCCTCCGCCAGGAACCTGAAAATACACCATATCCGATCGTTTAATGTTTTTCTCTGGTTCCCCAGACACATTTGTCAGATGGGTGAGTTGTTCCTCTGGAACCAGCATGAATTTACCTTCAAGATCGTAAGACTGAGCGAGAATGGTAATATTTTGGTCACCACCCAATTTACTATCAACACGGTCTAATTCGAACCCTGCAGCACCCCCTCCGCTAAAACCAAAATCACCTAAAATCTTCTCGTGAACCCCCTCAAACACCCAATCAAGTTTTTTATCAAAACAGATTCTTTTATATGGCATGCCGACAAAATTTCCTTGCGCTGTAAAACCTACACCTACTAACTTTTGCGGAGGCCGGGCGTTTCGCCGCCATAACCCCCCATATTTTCCATCAAAAGCATTGTAGTAATCACCAGGTTCTGATGCCCAAGCTCTGATACCATCTTCAGCACGCCTAATTTCTAGCAATGATGGATCCTCAAGGTGTCTAGCAATTCGCCAATAGAAACCGTTACCGCCCAAATAAATTAGGTTGCCCCCACTCTCACGATAATTTAGCAATGCATTCAGCATGCCCTCGGTAAAATATTCAGGGTGACTTCCAGTCATTACCGCTTTGTAATTCTCTAAAGCGCTTACCCCATCACAATCTAATTCATCATCTGTGATGATATCATAGTCTATGCCCTTCTCATGCAGCCAAGAAATTAAGTGACTGTCTGCCTGAAAATGACGCAATCCGGAGCAATGTGTGGAGCCAAAAGTTAAAAAACCTGGCCTTAAATTAAAGAGCACTCTTTTGTTTGAAGCATGACATATTCCCGAACCATCTGAATGATTGTTATAGGTTGACAATCCGTATTGAACTAAATTTGAGGGATTATGAGGATAAGCGTTCCATTTTTCCGTTTTTTCAACCCAATCTTGACTAAAATCAGGGCGCGCATGATTGCCATATATTGTGTAAGTGAACGTTGAAATCAAAAGACACAAATCAGCTTTTGGCTTATCCAATGCAGCGCAAACAAAAAATGGAATACAGTCATAGTGACCTTCAGCCTCTATTCGAATAAAATATGCCCCTGATGGCATGCCTTGAGGGATAACGAGCTCAAAGTCCACCTCCCAACCAAAGTCATATATGTCATCTTCGTGGAAATAAATTGCAGCATAATGAGAAGGTTCATGTTTCCAACAAAACTCTGCGCCGTTCCACTTTTGGCCAGTTACACCTCGGGTTGGTGCATTTTTGAGAACAAGGTCTGGCCCAATCAATGCTCTTACATTCAGCGATTGGATACTTTCTTCAAAATTCCATGCGGCTATCTCATCGCCATTTACGATAATTTTTGGGGCCTCTATTTTTCCATTAAAACTCTCACCGCTGTTTTCTTGACAACCTGCTATCTGAATAAATTCGTTCTGAGACTGTAACTTTTCAATCAAGCCAATATCAATTTTGCTTTGCGCCGAACCGGTGCAGCTTTTGATTTCTGAAGAAATCGTGAACTTGAGTTCACCATCTGCCGCAGCTGAAAAATCTAGCTGATACCAAATACGAGTTTTCAAGTTAAACGGCGAGGAGATAAGTTCCAAATTATTAGAACAAACGCTTAAAAAGCCATTGTTGTCCACGAAAATTCTGAGCAAGCCCCAATTAAACAACGTTTGTGGTTTTCCAGAAATTAAAGTGGGGTAAAACCAACTCTTTATTTGCAAAGTCGAAAATTTTTGAGCTTGGAGTTTACCCACCGACCTTGCATACGAGCCAGGATTTATGTCTTGCACTCTAGAGGGATAACTTTTCTTTGAAAAAAATGCACTAGCGTCTTCTTCAATGATGCCGGGACCATCTGGGTTTGGATCCGCACATATGGACCTAAAAATAGATGCCGTAAAATTTGATTTAGCATAACTAGATACGTAAAACTGTATCTTGTCACCTTCTCTTGCTGATAATTTATCGCTGTAACCAGCTAGAAAAACATCACTCACTGGCGAGTTCCAATCACGGACAATGAATTAAGAAGTTCACTTGGTGGCTGCACCCTTCATTCTTAGTCGCATCGCTTTAGTAGCTTCTTCACTGCCATCGTGATGTGTACCAAACCAGACATCCAGAGGTACATCCATATTTCCATAATTACAGTCAAAATATCTGTGGTGTAATTGATGATGGAAATCTGCTGAATCAAGGAGTTTTGTTTTCTTATTTTTTATTTGTTCAAATCCAGAATGAGTGAATGCAGGATTTAAAGTAACAAGAATTAAATGCAACGTGAATATCATAGGGTCAGTAGGAATAAAAATATGAATAAGAGGAGATGATTGGTATATGATATTTTCTACAGGGTGCATTGAAATACCAGACCAAGGCCCAGTGTTTACGTTTCGATGATGCGTAACGTGAACATGCTTATATAAAAATGGAACATGAAGAAGCCTATGGATAGAATAGAAATGTACACCCCTAATAAGAGGTAGACATAGAATCCAAAGGAAAAACTGGATAGGACTGCTCTGAAAAGAGCTGGTTCCAACAATTCCATTTGCAACCCCATACCAATAAATGGCCTCATAAAACGTCCATATTGTTACGCCGCTGAACACACTCCAAAATATATTATCGTAAACCTGATTTCTGAATTTAAATTTTTTATTATTTTTAGCCATTTCCTTTTTGAGAAATTTGTAATCATCTCCCTGTACCTTGAGTATGTGAAGGTATAAATGCAAAGTTCCAGCAACTAAGAATAGCAAAGCTGTATTGCGCATGAATAAATATGTCACCCAGCTATAATCAACCTCTCCCATAATTGATAAGCTTGGCGTTAAATATTTAGTTAAAATTAAAGCCAATACAAAAAAGAGCAAAAAGCGAGAAATGCTCACCCAGCGCTTTATCATCCAACCGAAAATTAAGTCTAATTTTGGTGGAAAATCAAAAAGTGGATTGTATTTTATTGGCTCACTGGGCTGGTAGTTCCAACCAGTGGCCCTATTAACCTTTGACATAAAATTCTCCCGTTTCAAACAATAAAAAGATAGTAAGCTCCCAATGCTATCCAAAATTACCGTATACCAAATCAGGCAACCAAGTAACGACATCAGGGAATAGCGAAACAAATATGAGTACGCCTATATAAGCTAAAAGGAAGGGAAGTACAGCTATCGATATTTTATCTATCCCCAAATTTGTTATTCGGGCAGCAACAAAGAGATTTGCACCAACTGGGGGTGTCAAAAATCCAACCTCACAAGATATCACCATGATAATTCCAAAGACGATTGGGTCGATTCCGAGCGCCATTACAATTGGCAAAAGTAGAGGAGTGAGCAATATAATCTGAGCTATGGATTCAAGGAACATGCCGGTGATGATTAGAATTACTGAAATGATCATTAATAAAATAAATGGGCTTTCTGTAACCCCTGACAGCGCATCGCCAATCATATCAGGAACGGACAGTAAACTCATTAGTTCACCAAAGGCTTTTGCCGGGCCTACAATAATCAAGACTGCGCCAGAAATCATTGCGGTAACTTTTAGGCAAGCAAAGATTTTTTTGATAGTCAGCTCTTTGTAAGCCACCCCTCCAATCAAAAGGGCATAAAACACCGCAACTGATGCTGCTTCAGTGGGAGTAAACGCACCTGAGTAAATTCCACCAAGTATTATGAATGGCGCAAGAATAGCCCATTTGCCATCAACCAGCGTACGCCTTACTTCGGACCACGAAAACTCTACACCATCACCAACATAATTTCTTTTCTTTGCGATGATGTATACGGTTACCATCAAGAGAGCTGTTGCTACAAAACCCGGGATAAAACCAGCTAGGAAAAGACGAGGTATCGATTGCTCAGCAACAATTCCATAAATAATCATTAGATTACTTGGAGGTATTAAGCTTCCAAGTGCACCACCCGCAGCCGCGATGGCTCCACCCATGGCTGGGTCCCACTTTTGTTTAATCATGGAAGGGATCATCACAGCACCAATCGCTGCGGTCGTCGCAGGACCTGAGCCAGATAGTGCTGCGAAAAATGCACACCCCAGTACGGCTACCAAACCCAAACTTCCCGTATAGTTGCCAATCATGGACTGTGCCATATTGACAATCCTTCTTGCCATTCCACCTTGCTCCATCAATGAGCCGGCAAAAACAAAAAGAGGAACAGTTACGAGCGGGAATGGCTCAACACCCGTATACATTGATAGTGCCACTTGAACCAGATTCAAATCCATCATGAAGTACCCAATAGCTGTGCCGATTGCTACAGCAATGGGGATAGGAATAGCCAACACTATCATCAAAACCATTGAGCCAAACATGATGAGCGCTTGCTGCGCCTCGCTTAGCTCAAATATTATGTCCATTAACATATCATGCATGAGGCAGATCCTCATTTTCACGAGGCTCAAGAATTGGCTCACCAAACTTTAGCCATCGGTAATACACTTGCGCAAGTCTGAGGGTCATAAGCCCAAAGCCCAATATCAAGCACATGTAGGGCCACTTTTGATCAATATCTAAAGCAGGTGAGCGGTATTCGTCTTTCCAAAATGAAAGGTCAAGAAGAATACTCTGATAGGTGAGAAAAATTCCAAAAAGAAACCAAATAAAATCACTGAAAATGGTAAGGCCCAAAGCAATCTTTGCTGGGAACAGCTGTACAAAATTCATGACGCGAATGTGAGCCCGCTCTCTTACAGCCCAAGCAACTGAAATATAAACAGACCACAACATAGCGTAAATCGCGAGTTCATCGGACCATGAGGTTGGCAAGCTGAATACATATCTCATCACCACTTGGAAAAATACCATTGAGGCCATAAACATGACCAAGATTCCAGCCAGTACTTCTTCAAAATGCTTTTCTAAGAAATTCCACATAATTTATTCGCTCTTAGTCAAATAAAAACCCGGCCCTCAGAGATGAGGGCCGGAAAAACTTTTTACTTATTTTGCTGCAGCGTAGATTTTTTCCATTATTGCTGAATATTCAGCTCCACGCTCTTTAGCAAACGCTGTATGAACGGCTTTTGCCTTCTCTACCCAAGGACCAGTATCTGGCTGAGTAAATTTCACACCAGTTGCTTCCATCTTCGTTTGAACGATAGACATTCCATAATTCGTATGGAATCTAGAAGCAGCTGTGGCAATCTTTGCTGCCATCTGCATTGCTTCCATCTGACTTTCGTCGAGCTTCTTCATAAAGCTATCGCTCACGAAGAATGGTGGTGCGAGAACAAAATGCCCGGTCATTGCTACGTTCTTTGCAATGTCATGAAACTTCTGTGAGTAAATAACATCCAACGGCAAATCACCGCCGTCTACTGTCCCAGTCTGGGTTGCCGTGAGCGCTTCAGACCAAGCGATTGGAACTGGGTCTGAGCCAAAAGCCTTATAAGTATCAACCATAACTGTGTTCTTCGGGACACGGTATTTCAGTTTCGCAAAATCAGCCAAATTGTTAATTGGCTGCTTTGTATTGTAGATATGCCTGAATGAGAACAGTGGAATTGTTACAAGATGGACACCGACTTCTTTTGGCATACCACCCCAAATTTCTTGACCCACAGGACCATCTGCAACTTTTACTGCATGCTCGTAATTTTGAATCATGTATGGAAGAACTAAGAGGTCGATTTTTGGATAAAATGGTCCAGCATTATTCTGGGCAATCATAGTTCCATCAAGTGTTCCAAGTTGTAGTTTTTTAAACTGCTCTTGCTCGCTTCCCATCTTGTGGCAGCAGTGAACCTTAACCCGAACCGTGCCACCTGAAAGAGTTTGAAAGCGCTCTGCAAACAAATTCATAAAAGTGCCATATGGATGACCTTCATTGACAGAGTAACCTATATTCATGGTTACTTTTTTCGCATGAGCTGGCGCTGCTAAAAACAGCACACTTACGAATAATGAGCTCACTAGAAGCTTCAACATTCTCATTATTACCTCCCTATTTTTAAGCTAAGTTTAAATAATCGTTAACCAATAATGTTCGATTCAGACACCATTTGGCAAGCCCTAATCGGATCAAATTGTTCCATAACCGACTATCATTTTGAAAAATTCTGGTCAGTACGAAATTAGGTTAAGTTTGAATAAATAGTAACAAGAGAAATAAAAGTCAGAACTATAAGTGCTGCAGTACGAAAATGAGTACTGCCATGCTGCTTAAAATAACGCGCCCCAATATAGTTGATAAGGAGATAAACTGGCGCACAAAGCGCCCCAAAATATAGAAGCTCTGGAGTGATTTTTCCTAAGAACAAAAGAGAGGCTAAATTAAGTGATGACATAGTGCTGAGAGCCATAACAATATTTGCACGAGTGGTTGTGGGGTTGTTAGGCAGTGACATTAGCGCTGTCACCAAAGGTGGTCCACCCATGCCTGCAGAGCCCTGGATAAGACCTCCAACCGTGCCAGACAATGTCATCAATCCCTTTCCCACATCACCCTTGAAACGCCAGCCCGACGCCAGCAATCCCACAGTCAACAACAGAACAACAGAGATGATCAATTTCATGATTGTTGGTTCTGTTTCTACCAAGATCAACGTGCCAATCGGAACGGCAATTACAAGACCGCATAGCATTGGAAAAAGTGTTTTTAAATTAGAGTCACGAATGTTAGCAGGGACAAGATACATAATTGTTGGAATTTCGATTATCACTAAAATACCGATAGCAAATACAGGCGGAAAAACAATGCTCAATGATGGGACAATTACTAAAGCAGCACCAAAACCAAGAAAACCTCGCAGAAAACCTCCAACACCAATGACAAAGACGCAAAAAATAATTTCTAAAATTTCTAAGCCAAAGAGCATTTGACGCCTAACTTGTTATGTTTAATTTTTCACAATTCTTCTTTTGTTAATCTCAAAAAACGCAAACCCAAAAATAGACGCAAATATCAGACTACCCCCAAATAATGTCCCTAGGCTAATATTTTCACCATATATCAACCAAACCCAAACAGGCCCTAGTGTAAATTCCAAAAGCATAATTAGTGGTACTTCAGCAGCTTTTAATACTTTTGTTGAGAGAACAAGAAGAGACTGCCCAACACCCTGCAAAACACCCCCCCATAAAAAACATAAAGCAATGTCACTTGCCAACGGCATGCCTTTCCATTCTCCAAATACTAGGCCAACACACATGCTAATAATGCCTGTAAAGAAAAGAACAGGAAGCATTTCCACATTCTTATTGTGGCGAAGTATCACTGCAAAACACGAAAAAGAACAGGCCGTCAAAAAAGCAAATGCAATTCCTAATTTACCTTCAGCACTTACATCAGCTAGGACAATGGTAATCACGCCAAAACATGCAGATGCCATTGCAATTATTGTTACCTTTGAAATAGTTTCTTTGAGGACCACCCAGGCGAGAAGAGCAGTGATGAATGGGGCGGTAGCAATAGTGAAGGTGCTGTTTGCCACAGTGGTATTTGAGAAAGCAAATACATAAAAAGTTTGCGCAGATGTAAAGAAAGCGGCACCCAACAAGCCTGAAAAACCAATGCCTTTTGTAGCTTTCAACGCTCTATTTTTATAGAAGAGCGATATTATGACTATCATCGTTAAAGCAAGGGCAAGGCCCCGAAAGAAAACCACTTCGAAGGCGTCAATAGAATTTAGGCTTCTGAAGATCAGCCCTGCTGTGCTCACCATGGTTGCGGAAACAACCATCATCTTAATAGCTAGCGCCCTATTTAAATTAATATCTATCAAAACATTTTGTTTTCTGATGTGTTCATTATTTCAAAATTCTTCCACTTTTACGTCCCGCAAAACTCTTTAAAAATTACACTTCAGATATTTACTTTTCTGACATGCTAACGCTTTTTGAATGAGTAATTGCACTTCTTTTTCCGGTATTTCTGTCATCAAAGCTTGAGCCATAAATGCTGAATTCGGGTCATGCTCAGCACCGAGTAAAAACCAAATCAATGCAGTTCGTCTGTCCTCTTTTACACCTAGCCCTTCATGGTAGCTATTTCCAAGTGCTGTGAAAGCAAATGGGTAACCCTGCTTTGCGGATGCTCTAAATAATTCCAAGGCACGAATGAAGTCCACTTTTGTGCCTTGACCTGTTTGAAAGAGCAAACCAAGGCTGGCTTGCGCGACTTTATCCCCTGCTTCCGCAAGAGGCGACCATAATTGAATAGCCTCTTCAGGTTTATTTTCTGAAAGCTTTAAAAATCCCTCGTTTAAGTCATCTGCTATCGCTTTACAGACAAAAAAGAAAAACAGAGGAAACAAAATATATTTATGCCGTTTCACTGAATTCTTGCCTTTATGTGTTTATTGTAATTAAGAGAGCTGATATCCTTTAGTCGAAGAATTTTGTGAAACATGGATTGGAAAAAATCCCGTGATAATCGGACGTTCAGCAAAAAAAATTGAAGAGTGGCTAATTGTAGGCTTCCAAAAAATGATTTCACCAAAGTCAATCAAAGATACTATTTATGGGACCATTATTGCATTAGCTGTCCTCTTTTGTCTTCTTTTCATTTTTGAGCAATATCTGCGTTGATGTTTATTGAGAGTTTTTTCCATCATCAGACATCAAATAATTCATTATTGCTGTCTGGTCGAGAGAGCCCATCCCTCGTTCTTTTGCTCTTTCAAAAGTTTGCCGCGCCAACTTACCAAATTTAGGCGCAGCGTCATAACCCTCTGCTAACTCAATCGCCATTGTTAAATCTTTTATTGCCATGAATATTGGGAAGTCAGGCTTTAAGTCTCCAGATAACACCTTCTTGGGATAGTTTGTATTCAACTGTCCAAGTCCTGCAGCGGTGGTGCTCATCAGATTGGCCATTAAACCAACATCGAGTCCTACAGCATGAGCTAATGATAGCGTCTCGCCAGTTACCACGTTATTTATCATCGCCATATAATTATTTACCAATTTTGCTTTAAGACCACATCCGGTTCCACCAACATGAATAATTGTATCTCCGACTGATTTGAAAATGCCATTTAATTCTTTGACGTATTGTTCTTCGCCGCCAGCCATAACCAGCAACTGACCAGTAAGTGCCTCTCGAGGTGTTCTTCCCACAGGCGCATCTATAAATTTATGGCCAAGTTTTTTTGTTTTTTTTGCTATTTTCATTGTCTTGTCATAAGAGCCGGTAGACATATCCACCACTAAGCTATTTGGGTCAGCCGAAGTAAGAGCTCCGTCTTCACCGAATAAAACATTCTCAACGATGTCACTGTTTGGAAGAACTGTAATAATAATATTCCTATTCGCAGCAGCCTCAGATGGGCTTGTTGACACCAGCTTTGCAATATCATGAAAATCAAAGAGTGCGTCGCTATTTGCGTCACAAACAGCGACATCAAAACCTGCATTTATGATGTTTTTGGCCATGGGCGCGCCCATAACACCAATTCCCACTATTAGAATTTTTTGTGCCATAACTGCTTTCCAAAAATCAAAAGAGATAAATTACACCGCCAATTATTCCTATCACTCGGGCAATCTTCCATATGGCATGTAACCACCAGCTAAAGTAATACCGCAATCAACAACGAGCGCAGAGCCAGTAACTGCACTAGATACGTCCGACAAAAGAAACATAACAACATTCGAAATTTCACGAGGCTCTGCCAGTCTACCGAGAGGTGTCATTTCGATTATAGGCGACAAATCACGGCCATTTGCCTCTTGTTTTCTTATGAATGGTGTATCGACCCAACCAGGACAAATAGCATTCACTCTAATATTTTTTTTGCCCCACTGCACAGCTAAGGATTGGGTTAGATTAATAATACCAGCTTTAGCAGCGCCGTAACCAAGGACTGGACCTGGCCTTATTGCCAGAACTGAAGATAGAGTAACTATTGAGCCACCTCCATGTTTAAGCATTTTTTTTCCTAATAACTTACAAGTTATGAAGGTGCCGTTGAGGTGATTTTTCAGCACCCTGTCAAAATTTTCCATTGGAGCCTCAACTATTGGCTCTCGTGTTGGCATCACCCCTGCACAACAAACAGCACCATCAAAATTAGGCATATCGGAACTTAACTTTGATATTGCCTCATTCATTGAGCTTTCAGATTCGACATCCCCGGCTGCAAAAAAAGCTTTATCACCCAATTTTTCACAAATGGTACGCCCAGCGTCTTCATCTATGTCGATTACGCCAATATAGGCACCCTGTTCAATCGCTGCAGTGCAAACTGCTGCTCCAATGCCGCTCGCACCCCCGGTCACAACAATTGATTTTTGCGAAACGTCAATCATAGTTTTACTCCCAATTATTTTTTAATTGCACCATATTGATCTGAGAAAAACAAATCTTTGTTGATTGAAATATTTTAGATGGTGTTTACTCTTTGAAGTAAAACAAGAGCGTGTGACTTTCAGATTTTAGTCTAGAGCAATTAAAAGGCAATTAAATGAGCAATCAGAAAATTCAACATCACGAAGCTTTGATTATAGGTGCTGGTTTTTCTGGCCTTTATCAGCTCTACTGTCTCCGAGACCAACTTAATTTAGACGCAAAAATAATTGAGGCTGGTGATGGGGTCGGAGGAACTTGGTATTGGAACCGATATCCAGGGGCTAGATGTGACTCAGAAAGCCACACGTACTGTTATTACTTTAATGATGAAATATTAAAGGAATGGAAGTGGTCAGAGAGATATCCTGCCCAAGAAGAAATTCAAAATTATCTCAATTACTGCGCTGATAAGTTAAGCCTAAAAAAAGACATTCATTTCAATGAACGAATTTGTTCTTGTTCTTGGGACGAAAACAAGGAGATTTGGTGTCTTACCTCTGAGTCTGGAAAAGTTTATTCATCCAAATTCTTGATCACCGCTGTAGGTTGCTTGTCATCCACGAACAAGCCTGAAATTCCTCAATTATCCACATTCAAAGGGGAAATTTATTTCACTGGAGAGTGGCCTCGTGAAAAAATTGAATTTCAAAATAAGTCAGTCGCAGTAATTGGCACTGGCTCTTCAGGAATACAAGCAATCCCAGTTATTGCTGAGGAGGCAAAAAAACTCTTTGTATTGCAGCGCACACCAAATTTCAGCGTACCTGCTAGAAACCACAAATTAGAGGAAAATTTTCATTCTGAATTTATATCTAAAATTGAAATGTGGCGGGAGAAGATGTTTGATTCCCGCCATGGTCACCCATGGAAAGCGCCCCCACGAAAACTTTGTGAAACGGACGAGAAAGAACGTTCAGCAATTCTTGAGAATAATTGGGAAAAAGGAGGATTAAGTTTTAGGGAAAGCTTTGATGATATAATCCTAGATGAAAACTCAAATGAAATAATATCAGAGTTCATCCGCAAAAAAATATCTGAAATCGTTGAGGATGCGGAAACTGCTAAGAACCTCTCTCCTGTTGACCATCCCTTTGGAACAAAAAGGCCGCCCATAGACACAAACTATTTTGAAACTTTTAACCGAAACAATGTCGAACTCATAAACTTGAGAAATAGTCCAATTAAATCGTGCGATAAAAATGGAATTATTCTCGAGGATGGGAAAAAAATTAGGGTTGATATTCTTGTTTTCGCAACAGGTTTCGATGCTATGACCGGCTCGTTGCAAAAATTGGGTCTGGTTGGCAAGAATGGTATTAGACTTGAGGATTTCTGGCGTAGCGGTCCTCAAACTTATTTAGGTTTGGCAATTCCTAATTTTCCCAATCTTTTTACAATAACTGGCCCAGGGAGCCCATCTGTTCTCACAAATATGCCAAGATCAATTGAACAGCATGTAGATTGGATAACTCAGCTCCTGAGATATTTAACGAACTCTAATATGACTAAAGTGGAGGCCAAAGCAATTGATGCAGAGAATTGGACAAAATATGTGACTGAAATAGCCAATAAAACACTCATGCCCAAAGCAGGTCACTCTTGGTATCTAGGAGCAAATATACCGGGAAAACCACGAGTTTTTATGCCTTATGCTAATGGTTTAAACAATTATCGTGACGAGTGCGAAACTGTGGCAGCTGGCGGATATACTGGCTTTAAAATAAGCTCTTAAAAATCAATAGAAGAAGTATTTTTGGGACAGAGTGTGCAAATTAACCAAACAACTTTCGACTACATCATAGTGGGTGCTGGAAGTGCAGGATGTATTCTTGCTAACCGCCTTAGTGCATGCGGCAAGCATAGCGTTTTGGTTTTAGAAGCCGGTGGACGTGACTGGCACCCGATTCTGTATATCCCGGCTGGTTTCATGAAAACACTGGTTAACCCAAATTTTAACTGGATGTATGAAAGCAGTCCTTCAGAGGGAACCAACGGTCGCATCATCCCAGCACCCAGAGGAAAAGTATTGGGCGGCTCAAGTTCAATTAATGGCATGGGCTTTAATCGTGGGCAAAAAATGGATTTTGATGTGTGGGCTCAAATGGGAAATTCAGGATGGTCATACGATGACATACTCCCATATTTTAAGCGCTTTGAAAGCTATGTTTCAAAAGAAGACCAGAGTTATCGAGGGACCACTGGAGAGGTCACAATTAGTGACTTAAATTGGAATGATACACTTTGCGAAGCCTTTATGCATGGAGCAGAAAGCTTAGGAATAAAGAAAAACCCTGACTACAACGGGGCAGACCAGGAGGGTATATCTTACCTTCAAAGAACAGTAAAAGGAAGAACGAGGATGAGTGCATCTCGCGCCTTCCTAAATCCTGCAAGGAAAAGACATAACCTTGAAATCCTAACACACGCACATGTAACGCAGATTATATTTAACAAACAAAAGGCAATTGGAATCTCTTGCCTGGTCGGCAAAAGCACGGAAGCAGAAAAAACAATTTATGCAAATAAAGAAATAATTTTATCAGCAGGAGCAATTAACTCACCTCAGTTACTGCAATTATCTGGTGTTGGTTGTTCAAAATTGCTTCAAAAAATTGGTAGCAAGGTTAAACATGAACTGCCAGGTGTTGGTGAGAACTTAAGGGACCATTATGCAACACGCCTCACCTGCCGCGTGAAAGGTGTGAACACAATTAACAATCGGGCCAGAGGCTTACCTCTTTTAGGGGAAATATTTAAATACTTTATTGGAAGACGTTCAATTTTAGAACTTGGTCCAACCGCAATATTTTGTTTCCTGCGATCTGATAAAAATCTAGACCAACCTGACATTCAAATCAACTTCACCCCTGGGACCCATCAACATGGCATGCAATCTACCTTGGAAAGAGATGCGGGTTTTACTCTAGCTACGTGGCAACACAGGCCGGAAAGTTTCGGCTACGTTAGAGCAAAAAACACTGACCCCTTTAATAATCCAGAAATCCAGCCAAACTATCTTCAAGCAGACATTGACCAAAGAGTTATAGTAGAGGCAATAAAAATTTGTCGAGGACTGACGCAGACCAACGCTCTCAAACCATATTTTGTAGAGGAGACCTATCCTGGAATGCACTGTGTTTCAGACGATGACCTTTTAAACTCAGCTCGTGAGATCGGTCAGTCGATATATCATTTAATGGGCACCTGCCAAATGGGCCCAAAAACCAATCGAATGTCAGTTGTTGACCATCAATTAAAAGTACATGGTATTCAGAACTTACGTGTTATAGACGCTTCGATCATGCCAACAATGGTGTCAGCGAACTTGAACGCTGCAGTTATGATGATTGCGGAGAAAGGCGCTGACCTGATTTTAGGAAGAAATTGAAAATCTGAATAAAAACTAAGCTTTCCTTGCATAATATTCAAAGCGCAAAACGATTTAAAGAACTCTGAATTCTTCAATCTGCTTAAAATCAAACTCAATTCCTAAACCATAGCCTTTTCCTAATTCCATAGAACCTGATGATTTATCTAACATAGGGTCAATAATTAATGAACGAAGTGGATTATTGTTGAAATCAACTTCAAGCATTCCATTCCCACCCACTGCTGCCAGAGCATGAGCCGAAGCGACTAAGCCAACACCGCCTCCAAGATAATGGGGGCAATAACTCTTTCGGGAAGATAATATTTTTTGAGCAACAGGAATGGTTTTTGTTAATCCTCCCCATTTAGCTAAATCTGGCTGAATCACATCTAAAACGCCTTCAGAAAGCAAGCTATTAAACCCCTGCACTCCCATGACATTCTCACCGCCAGCAAGGGGCGTTGTGCCAATCTCATGTAATTTTCTCCATTCATCGTTGGGGCGGTCAACTGGTAATGGTTCCTCCAACCATGATAAATTATATTCTGAAATTTTATCCATCATTTGCAGGGCTTCATTCACATCCCAGGCCTGGTTAGCATCAGTCATGAGCTTTTCATTTTCACCTACAAGTGTTTTGAGAGACTTTATATTTTGAATGTCTTTCTTCTTATCAAAACCTATCTTTAGCTTTAGAGCTTTAAATCCTTTGTCCAACGCAGTTTCAGCCATTTTTTCAGCGCCTTTTGGATTTATTCCACTCGCGTAAATAGGTACCTCACTTTTTTTTCCACCATAGAATTCCCATAAAGGCTTTGATAACTTCCGAGCGAAAAGGTCATTGAGCGCTATATCAATGCCTGCGATGCTTTGTGCCAATGGACCGAATTCTCCAGTCTGAAGTCCCAAAACCCACGTTTTTTTTGTCAAGTAATCAAAAGCATCTTCTGGGCTTTCAAATGTTTGAGATAAGAGTAATGGTGAGAAAATGCTGTTAACCAGATTAGCGCGGTGTTCTGCTCCAACCGCAGGAAAATTACACCAAATTTCACCAATCCCAGTAACACCCTCGTCGTCAAATAGCTTAACTAAAACCATCGGACGGTCGCGCATGATTCCAAAAGATGTCTGAACAGGAGTTTTAAGAGGATATCTGTAAACAGCTATTTCCAAGCTTCGTATCTTTATCATTCACAGTACCTTTGTTTCAAAAATTTATATTTTTAGACGGAACATCTTTACTTCTTTGTTGTCACTGCATTAACCCCAAATTGTGTTTTGGGGTCTTTGACTGGCCGAGTAGGTAACCCATAATGTCTTGAGCGTTCAAAGATTGGAAGGCCAGATGCGAGCATTGAATTTAAAAACCAAACCATTGCATTCGTTACTTCAAGAGGCCTTTCACGTGTCACAAAATGCCCAGAGTCCAGAACTAAAATCGCCTCAAGCCCTGGCAAATAATCCTCCATTCCAACACAATATTCAATTGGTTGACGAGGATCATGCTCACCATGAATATACAAAATTGGCATTTTAAATTTTGAAAGGTCAACCGGCTCACTTTTTCGAATATCACGAAAATATCGAGGAACGGCATCCCCTGTTCCTGGTTCAGAAAACTCCAAAATTATTTCTTCAAGCTCAGCAACTGAAGGCACGAGATCGGGCTTGCAGGAGCTCTCAAACCAAACTCCCACATAAGCTTCAGCTTTATTCATTAATTTTGCAGCCTCCTCTACATTTTCAGCATTCCACTGATGATGGAGAGAATTACGAGGGTCATAAACATGCAGAGACAGACAACAACGAATATATCGCAACACACGTTCCGGTGCTTGATTTATTATATTATCCGAGATGGCAACACCCCAATCATGTCCAGCCAAATGAAAATTACTTACTTTAATATGATTGAGAAGTTTGATTATTTCTGAGGCTACCGCTGTCATAGAATAATCACCGTCCTCTTTACTAGACTTTCCATACCCTTTTAAGTCGATAGCTATTACACGAAATTGTTTTGATAAACTTGGGATTTGATGTTTCCAACACTGCCAACTCTCTGGAATTCCGTGCAGAAGAACAATTGGTGTGCCCTCACCTTGCTCTACCCAGTGCCATTTAATTCCGTCTACATCCAAATAATGATGTGAAACGTTCATTTCGCTCATAACCAACTCCAATAGCATTTTTTGAGGTTTGCTTCGTTTAACTCTTCCCTTTGATAGTACCCTTTGTTTGAAGATTGACAAATTAATTGGAGAAAGGTGTTCTGGATGGCACAAATATTTAGAGTAGCAGCATCCGGAGGGACTCTATAATTTCCACAAATTCTCAAAAAGGAATAAGGTTTATGGTCGTTGCCATGGTCTGCTTTGCAGTTCAAGATGGTCTTTCACGACACTTAGCAGAGAACTATAATGTCATTACAACAGTGGCAATTAGATATGCATTTTTTATAGTTTTTGTTCTTTTTTACGGGCACTTTGTAATTGGCAGCCTAAAGAGAATGGTATCAACAAAAAATATGCCATTACAGGTCATCCGCGGACTTATTTTGGCACTTATGAGTTCACTCGCAATTATGAGTACCGTGAGGAACGGTCTTGTGAGTTTCCATTCAATATTCGCAAGCTATCCATTAATTATATTGGCGCTATCGGCACCACTCCTATCTGAATATGTAAGCTGGCGCCAATGGATTGCAGTTATAGTGGGCTTTATTGGCGTTATTTTTATTCTAAGGCCTGACACAAATCTAATTAATTCAGGGAGTATTCTTGCAATTTCAGCAGCGGTCTTAATGGCAATATATGGAATACTTACTCGTTTTGCATCAAAGACTGACGATGCTTATACAAGTCTTTTTTGGGCGGCAACCGTTGGGGGCTCAGCGATGCTTTTCCTATTAGTATTTCATTTGGACCTTCCCAAAGGTAGCGACTGGTTTTGGATGGGAGCTTTGTGTGTGGTGGGTGCGTTTGGACATTTTTTATTGATCAAAGCTTTTTCAACAGTTCAAGCCGCCACTATCCAGCCATTTGCTTATTTACAATTACTTTTTGCATCTTCAATCGGTATTTTTTTCTTTAAGGACGAGTTTAACTTCATAATTTTCATAGGCTGTGCATTGATTGTTGGAGCAGGACTTGTTTGTTTCAGAATAACCAGTAAAGTCTCTAAAAATTAGAACCAAAGCCTGAACTATAACGCTGAAATTGTTTGATAATGCCATTGTATTGTTGCTCTGTTTGATAGACACTTCATTTGTAGAAAGACTGGAAATAGGCAATGCATCAGACAAACGTTCAAAGTTTCACTCATATAATAATAGGCGCTGGTTCAGCAGGGTGTCTTCTTGCAAATCGGCTGAGCGCAAGACCAAGCAACCGTATTTTACTTATTGAGGCAGGTGGATGGGATAACGGTTTCTGGCTGAAGCTGCCCGTTGGATATTATAAAACAATGAACAA
>OZSS01000358.1_pt1 | contig 21566 bp, 18 predicted proteins | sample 1779911 | NCBI WGS metagenome assembly OZSS01 (sample SAMEA2603589, study PRJEB24840) | metagenome | biome: Water; feature: Photic zone; material: Seawater sample | place: Mediterranean Sea | collected 2013-11-12 | depth 10 m | reverse complement strand
ATACAACCGGCTCTAAAATATTGTGAAGCCCTTTGTTGCCCATACCCCCACCTACATATGCCAAGTGGGCATATTGATAAATTTGAGCCAATAGACCCACGCTGTCAATAACCAAAATTCTTTTGTCCTCATCTTGAGCACTATTAAATGTAGACCAAACAGCAATTTCTTTATTAATTATGGTTTTTAGTTTAGAAACCGTATTTGAATTCACTTCATGTGGTGCAATAATTATTTTAGTAGAAGTATAGTCAATCAAATAGTTAAGAAAAAGAGGATAATCTTCAGGCCAAGTACTCCCTGCAACAAAACATTTTTCACCATTCAAAAAAGATTCAATCTCAAAAATGGGTTTTACTTCTTTAGAGTTTGAAAGCACTCTATCCATTCTAAGGTCACCAACACAACTAATGTTTTTAAAGCCATGTTCTACTAATAATTGTTCAGATTGCTGATCGACAACCATAAAACCATCAAGTTTTCGAACTAAATCAAGTACCCATTTTCCATAGGGTTTAAATAGAAATTGTGAAGGATAAAATCGGCCACAGAGCGAAAAAGTTTTAATGCTATTCTCTTTTAATAAATCAAGGGTGTTTGGCCAAAATTCATATTTCACAAAAAGAGTCAGATCTGGTTTTAGGAGGGTTAAAAAATTTTTGATGCTTTTTCTTTCATCAAAAGGCAAATAGCCTAACCAATCAGCTTGTGTATAGTTTTTTTGAACTTCATACCCCGAGGAAGAAAAAAAAGTAATGGCAATAAACCAAGCATTGGAGTTTTCCTTGATTGCCTCAATGAGTGGACGTGCAAGTTCAAATTCACCCAGAGAGGCACAATGAATCCAAACGCATTTTTGTTGTTGATTTCGAGAGATCGTTTTTAATTGACGGAGCGTATGTTTTTGACCTTGGCACTGCAGCTTGATTTTTGCATCAAAAAAACTGCTAAATTTAATTAGGGGTAAGCTAAGAAAAACCAGAATTTGGTACCAAAAAAACAAAATGATGAATTTTAATCAAAAATAGTTTTAAACATTGGGAATGAAAAGACAAAAGCTTTTTTAAATTTAACCCAAAATCTAGCTATGGAAGAAATTAGAATGGTTGATCTTAAAGGTCAATATTCCTTTATCAAAAAAGAAATTGATGTTGCATTAGAACAAATCTTCCAAGACACTGATTTCATTAATGGAAAAGCCGTGCGGGCTTTTCAAAATAAATTACAAGATTATTTAGGGATCAATCATGTGATTCCTTGCGCCAATGGAACAGATGCACTTCAAATTGCATTGATGGCACTAGATTTAAAACAAGGAGATGAAGTAATAACTGCAGATTTTACTTTTGCCGCTACCGTCGAAGTGATTGCCCTTTTAAAGCTCAAGCCCGTGCTCGTGGATGTTGATCCCCATACATTCAATTTAGATCCTCAGGCCGTTGCCAAAGCAATTACTCCCAATACAAAAGCGATCATTCCTGTGCATTTATTTGGTCAAGCTGCATCTATGGAGCCTATTCTTTCTTTGGCAAAGAAACACCAACTATTTGTTGTAGAAGACAACGCGCAAGGCATTGGAGCCACTTATACATTTTCTGATGGCAAAAAAGTAAAAACAGGTGTTTTGGGTGATGTCGGAACTACTTCTTTTTTTCCCTCAAAGAACTTAGGAGCCTATGGTGATGGCGGTGCAATTTTCACTAAAGACAAAGGCCTAGCTGAAAAAATTAGAGGAATTGTCAATCATGGAATGTACACCCGTTATTATCATGATGTTGTAGGGGTAAATTCAAGGCTAGATTCACTACAAGCAGCCATATTAAGTGTTAAATTGAATAATTTAGATTTTTACAACGAAAGAAGAAAAGCGGCAGCCTTATATTATAATCAACTTTTAAGTGAGAATAAATACATCATTACACCCTATCGAGAAAAAGAGTGTGATTCGCATGTATACCATCAATATACCCTAAAAATATCAAATCAAAAGAGAGATGCTTTGGCCTCTTATTTGCAGGGAAAAAAGATTCCTTTTGGAATTTATTATCCCGTTCCATTACATCAGCAAAAAGCCTACAGCCATTATGGTTTTCAAGAGCATGATTTTCCTTCCACCAATCAATTGGTTAAAGAAGTTATTTCACTACCCATGCACACAGAACTTACGACTCAACAAATAGAATACATTTGCAACCACATCTTAAATTTTTTAAATAATGAGTAACCTATTAGTTCCAAAGAAATATTTTTTTCTTGCCCTTATTTTTTGTCTCCAATCCATTTCAGCGCAAACCATTTATTTGCATTGTGGGAATCTTTTTGACAGCACCTCTGGCAGGATGCTAAAAAAACAAACAGTAATTGTTGATGGAAACGAAATCAAACAAGTTGAAACGGGGTATACATATCCTACTGATTCAGCAATAGAAGTAATTGATTTATCAGAAAAAACAGTTTATCCAGGGTTTATTGACTTGCATGTTCATGTAGAAAGTGAGACAACTAAAAACAGTTATTTAGATACATATGAAAAGAATCCTGAAGATATCGCTCTAGATGGAGTGGTATATACTGAAAAAACATTGATGGCTGGCTTCACTACAGTACGTGATTTAGGAGGAAGTGGTGTTAATATTGCTCTTTCAAAAGCGATAAACGCAGGCAAAATTGCAGGGCCAAGAATTTTTACAGCAGGAAAATCTTTAGCTACTACTGGTGGACATGCAGATCCGACCAATGGGTATAGAAGAGATTTAAGAGGAGATCCAGGACCCCTTCAAGGTGTTGTCAATTCCATTGCTGATGCAAAAGAAGCTGTTCGGCACCGCTATAAAAATGGTGCTCATTGGATAAAAATTACCGCAACAGGAGGGGTCTTGAGCGTGGCAAAAAGTGGGCAAAATCCTCAATTTACTGAAGAAGAAATAGAGGCCATAACCAAAACAGCAAAAGATTATGGATTGGATGTTGCTGCTCACGCTCATGGAGATGAAGGCATGCAACGTGCTGTTAAAATGGGTGTAAAAACAATTGAACATGGTACTTTGATGAGTGAAAAGACTATGGATTTAATGAAGGAAAAGGGAGTTTATTTAGTACCCACCATCACCGCTGGAAAAGAGGTCGCTGATAAAGCTTCAATCCCTGGATACTATCCTGAAATTATTGTGCCTAAAGCACTCAAAATAGGGGCACAAATTCAAAACACCTTTGCTAAGGCTTTTAAAAGAGGTGTTCCTATTGCTTTTGGAACTGATGCGGGTGTCTTCCCTCATGGCAAAAATGCACTAGAGTTTGGCTATATGGAAGAGGCTGGAATGCCTATGGCAGAGGTGTTGCAATCGGCTACTATTGTTAATGCCAAAATTTTGGACCAAGCATCTGAATTGGGTCAAATAGCCCCAGGCTTCAAAGCTGACATGGTGGCTACTCATGAAAATGCACTGCTTGATAGTGGGACCCTTAACGATATTTTTTTCGTAATGAAAGAAGGTAAAATTTATAAAAACAAAATGGATTAAAGGGCTTCAAAACTTAACGTTTGAACCTCTCTATTGATCTTTCTTATCAATCCTTGTAAAACTTTCCCAGGGCCTACTTCAACAAATTCTTCTGCCCCGTTTTCAATCATTTGAGAAACGCTTTGGGTCCACTTTACAGGAGCGGTTAATTGAGCAATTAATTGTTTTTTAATAAGGTCAGGATCTTTTGTTGGCTGGGCAGACACGTTTTGATAAACAGGGCACTCAGGGGTATTAAACCTAGTGCTTTCAATAGCTTCTGCTAGCTTATTTTGAGCATGTTCCATCAAAGGGGAATGAAAAGCACCGCTCACGGATAAGGGAACCACTCTTTTGGCTCCAGCCTCCTTAAGGGCATCACTAACTTTATTGACTCCATCTATACTTCCTGATATCACTAATTGTCCTGGACAATTGAAATTTGCTGGAATCACAACTGCATCAGTTTGATTGCAGTGTTGAACAACAACTTCATCTTCTAAGCCTAAAACAGCAGCCATGCTTCCTTGGGTTATTTCACATGCCTCTTGCATGGCTAAGGCTCTCTTATACACAAGTTGCAAGCCTTCTTCAAAAGACAGCACTTTGGCGGCTACTAAAGCTGAGAACTCACCTAATGAATGACCTGCAACCATGTCAGGCATCCATTTTTTATTGGCTGTTTCGAATAGGATTGTTGAATGTAAAAAAATGGCTGGCTGGGTCACTTTTGTATGTTGCAAAGCTTCAGCGTCTTCTCCAAACATGATATCTGTAATAGAAAAACCTAATAGTTTATTGGCTGTTTCAAAATGACTTTTGGCTTTTGGATTTGTGTTGTATAGATGTTTTCCCATACCCGGAAATTGGGCTCCTTGCCCTGGAAAAATAGCTGCTTTCATTTGTTTGCTTTACGATAGGTTAGAAAAGAATAATTATAGGGTTGCTCGGCCTGTCTAAAATGATCTTCTTTTGATAGTAATTCCCAAACGGAGAAATCTATTAATGGGAAAAAGGCATCTCCTTCAAATTCATGATGAATTTGAGTTAATTCAATTTTGTGTGCTAAGGGTAGGAAAAGAGTATAAATTTCGCCTCCTCCCAAAATAAAGGGCTGCAAATCTTCATCGGTCTTGGCAAGGGCTTCTGCAACACTGTGAACAACTAGAGCCCCTTTTGCGATATAGTTTCTATTTCTTGTCAAAACAATATTTGTTCTTTTGGGCAAGGCATAGGGAAGGGACTCAAATGTTTTTCTACCCATAATCACGCAGTGACCTGAGGTTAATCTTTTAAACCGCTTAAGATCAGCTGATATATGCCAAATAAGTTTGTTGTCCTTTCCAAGAACATTATTGCTTGAAATGGCAGCGATTAGCGTAATTTCTTTTTCAATAGCATCAAATTTGTTCATTAATAGTGTTACTTTTGAAGGCAAAAATACACTTTCTTTGGAAGTTGTTATGCTTGAAGAGTTTCCTCCCATAAAACACTCTATTTATCTTAATACAGCTTATGTTGGATTAATGCCTATGCCGCTCTACGAATTTAGGCAAGCCCATGACCAAGATTATTTTTTAAATGGGGATCTTTATAAACTTGATGCTTACGCAACCATTGAAAAAAAAGGCGAGTCAGTGGCTTCTTTTTTTGGTGCGTCTAAAAACCAAACAATTTTAGTTTCAAATTTTTCTGAAAGTATTCGATTTGCATTGTCCATGTTGCCAAAATCCATGCGGTTTTTATTACTTAAAGAGGATTACCCGTCTTTGACGTTAGCTGTTAAAGAGGCAGGATTTGAATCTACAGAAATTCCAGTTTCATACACTTTAGAGACTGATATTGAAACGATTATAGAAAGTAAAAAAATAGATGTATTAGCTCTAAGTGTTGTACAATATATTTCGGGTATTGAAATTGATCAAGATTTTCTACTTGAATTAAAAAAGAAATATCCTGACTTATTAATAATTGGTGATGGCACACAATTTTTAGGTACAGCACCATTTAACTTTACAAACAGCCCTTTTGACGTCCTTGCAGCAAGTGGTTATAAATGGCTCATGGCTGGGTTTGGAAATGGAGTTCTTTTTTTTTCAGACTATTTTAAGGCCTTAATAAATAAAAGCCATGACCAAATTATTGAAAAATATTATGTAGGCCATTTTAATATTTTAGCTATCGCCTCTTTAGCCAAAGCAATTGAGCTGATCCATGCCAGAGGCTTTTCTCAAATGTTAGACAGAAAAAAGCATTTAACAACGCTATTGAATAATGGCTTGCTGGACTTAAAACTTATATCCCCCTTAATTTCAAACAGAAAAAAACACAGCAGTATTTTTGCAATTCCAGATAAAAAAAACCTCTTCGAAAAGCTAATCGAAAAAAATATAAGATGTGCTCAACGAGGAGGATTTATTCGGATTTCTCTCCACTTTTATAATTCAGAAAAAGACGTTGAGATTTTACTTTCGTTTCTAAAAGATCACGCTATTTAAATAGCCACCTTTCCCTTAATATGAGGATGAGGATCATAATTAAGTAAGGTGAAATCTTCAATAGTAAAATCAAAAATTGAGTTTATATTAGGATTCAAGCGCATGGTTGGAAGTGGCCTAGGCTTACGTGAATATTGTTCTTCTAGTTGTTCTCTGTGATTTGAATAAATATGAACATCTCCAAAAGTATGAACAAAATCACCAGGAGATAAGTGGCAAACTTGAGCAACCATATGTGTCAATAAAGCATAAGAAGCTATATTAAAAGGAACGCCTAAAAATAGATCTGCACTTCGCTGATAGAGTTGACAAGATAACTTTCCATCGACTACATAAAATTGGAAAAAGGCATGGCAGGGGGGTAAAGCGGCTTTTTGGTTGGCGACGTTTTCACTAAAGCTTTGTTGTGTGTTGGGTAACACGCTTGGATTCCATGCAGATACAATCATTCTTCGACTATCTGGATTGGTTTTTATCGTGTTAATTACCTCTTTGATTTGATCAATCCCTTCACTATTCCAGTTACGCCATTGATGCCCATAGACAGGTCCTAAATCTCCATTTTGATCTGCCCATTCATTCCAAATACGCACCCCATTTTCTTGTAAATAGCCAATGTTAGTGTCTCCTTTGAGAAACCATAGTAACTCATGAATAATCGATTTTATATGAACTTTTTTGGTAGTAACCAAAGGAAAGCCTTCTGCTAAATCAAAACGCATTTGATAGCCAAAAATACTAGTTGTGCCTGTTCCTGTGCGATCTGTTTTAGTGGTTCCGTGTTTGAAAATGTGGTCAACTAGATCCAAATATTGCTTCATGAAATTACTTTTTTCAAAAATAAAAGCAATCACTCAAAATCTCACTATTAAAATAGAGGTGTTTATTAAATAAAGATTAACAATTATAGATCTATTTGTCTTTGCGTTTAGAAAGTTCGTCTCGAACGCGTACGGCCTGCTCATAATCTTCAAGAGCCACTAATTTATTGAGTAATTCTTTAAGTTTATCAACAGACATTTTCTTAAGATTCTTTGGAATTGCATTTTTCTTAGTTTGCTCAGTGACAAAATTTTGAATCCAATTATCTTCTGAGAGTTTTTTGTTTTCTTTAGCACTAAGAGCTGCAGTGAATCCTGCTTTTTTAAGAATTGAATCATAGGTATATATGGGTGCGCTAAAACGTAAAGCTAAAGCAATAGCATCAGAAGTACGAGCATCAAAAATTTCTTCTATTTTATCCCTTTCACAAATCAGACTTGCATAAAAAACACCATCCACTAGCTTGTGAATGATAACCTGCTTTACGTGAACAGTGAAACGTTCGGCAAAATTTTTAAATAAATCGTGAGTTAGCGGTCTAGCAGGTTTTATATCTTGTTCCAAAGTAACAGCAATTGCCTGCGCTTCAAAACCACCAATAATTATAGGTAGTTTGCGGTCTCCTTCTACTTCGCCTAATAACAAGGCGTAAGCACCAGTTTGAGTTTCACTGTATGAAATTCCTTTAACTTGTAATTTTATTAACTTCATCAATTAAGATCTAAAAATAGATAGAACATTGCACTTCTTTCCAGTTTATAACGATTCAATTCTTCTTTTATTGAGTAGTATTTAATTTATAATTAATTGGTTAAATTTGCCCTTGATCAGAAAACCAAATGAAAACAATTCAATTTAGAGAGGCAATACTTCAAGCCATGACCGAAGAGATGCGTCGTGACGAGACCATTTATCTAATGGGAGAAGAAGTAGCAGAATATAATGGAGCCTATAAAGCTTCCAAAGGAATGCTAGACGAATTTGGCCCCGAGCGAGTTATAGATACGCCCATTTCCGAATTGGGTTTTGCAGGGATTGGTGTCGGTTCAACAATGACAGGCAACAGACCTATCATTGAGTTTATGACCTTCAATTTCGCTTTAGTGGGGATTGATCAAATTATCAATAATGCTGCTAAAATCAGGCAAATGTCTGGAGGACAATTTCCTTGTCCAATTGTTTTTCGTGGACCTACTGGTTCTGCTGGGCAACTAGCGGCAACCCATTCGCAGGCTTTTGAAAGTTGGTATGCGAATTGTCCTGGATTGAAAGTAATTGTGCCCTCTAACCCTTATGATGCTAAAGGCTTGCTAAAGGCTTCTATAAGAGACGATGATCCAGTAATTTTTATGGAATCTGAACAAATGTATGGGGACAAAGGGGAGGTGCCAGAAGGTGAATATATTTTACCAATTGGTGTGGCTGAGATAAAAGAAAAAGGCACAGATGTTACCATCGTGTCTTTTGGAAAAATAATTAAAGAAGCTTATAAAGCTTCTAAAATACTTCAAGAAGAGGGCATCTCTTGTGAAATAATTGACCTTAGAACTGTTCGCCCTTTAGATTTTGATACGGTTTTCGAATCGGTAAAAAAGACAAATCGATTAGTGATTTTGGAAGAAGCATGGCCTTTTGGAAATGTGGCTACAGAAATCACATATCAAGTGCAGAGCCAAATATTTGATTATCTCGACGCTCCTGTCATTAAAATAAATACCGCCGATACTCCAGCACCTTATTCACCTGTATTATTACAGGAATGGCTCCCCAACGCAAATGATGTTGTGGCAGCTGTAAAAAAGGTGATGTATCAAGACTGACAATCATCACCAAAACACAGATTTTTCTAATCGAACACGAATCCTTACATTTGCGTGCCAAAACAAGGATGAAAAACAATTTTTGAAGTGAACACAATCTATATACCAATTGCCCTAGCCATATCAGGTTTAATTTTTATGTTTTTTAAAGCCCTTTGGGTTAGGAAGCAAGATGCTGGAAATGAAAAAATGCAAACCATCTCAACTAACATTAAAGAAGGAGCCTTAGCTTTTTTAAATGCAGAATATAAAATTTTAGCCATTTTTGTTGTTGCAGCCTCAATAGCTCTTTTTTTTATTTCCAGAGCCGTTGAAACAACGAGTATTCTAATCATTCCTGCTTTTGTTATGGGGGCTATTTTCTCAGGGCTTGCAGGCAATATAGGAATGAGGATTGCTACTGAATCAAACGCCAGAACCACTCAAGCTGCACGCGAAAGTTTACCCAAAGCCCTCCAAATTTCTTTTGGGGGAGGAACTGTTATGGGTCTAGGAGTTGCAGGACTTGCAGTGCTTGGATTGTCTCTTTTCTTCCTTTATTTTGTTCATTATTTTATTAAAGGAGAAGCTTCTTTTTATCAAGAAATGACCATCGTTTTGGAAGCGCTCGCTGGGTTTTCCCTTGGAGCAGAATCCATTGCCTTATTTGCTCGCGTTGGTGGTGGAATATATACAAAAGCAGCAGATGTTGGTGCTGATCTTGTTGGGAAAGTAGAAGCTGGAATACCAGAGGATGACCCCCGTAATCCTGCTACAATTGCAGACAATGTTGGAGATAACGTTGGTGATGTTGCAGGAATGGGTGCTGATCTTTTTGGGAGTTATGTGGCTACTGTTTTAGCCTCTATGGTACTCGGAAATTATATAATAAAAGACATGGCTGCCGCAAATGGAGGTGTCTTTGAAGATGCTTTTAGTGGTATGGGTCCAATTCTTTTACCACTAATGATTGCTGGAATAGGTATTTTAGCCTCAATAATTGGAACATTTTTTATTAGAATCTCGAATAATAATGCTAAAGAAGCTCAGGTTCAACGTGCATTAAATACTGGAAATTTAACCGCTATTGGTATCACAGCAATTGCCACCTATTTTTTGGTTGATAATATGCTTCCAGAAACAATGAGAGGTATTGAATTTTTTGGTGAGGGTACCAAAGACATTCCCAGTCTAAACGTTTTTTATGCAACTGTGGTTGGCCTTGGAGTTGGCTATTTGATCTCTTATTTTACAGAATACTACACTGCCCTTGGTAAAAAGCCCGTTATGGATATTGTCCAGAATTCATCAACTGGAGCCGCCACAAATATTATTGCAGGCTTAGCCACAGGAATGATATCTACATTTAGTTCAATATTACTTTTTGCTGTTGCTATTTGGGGGTCATATTATTTAGCTGGCTTCTATGGTGTAGCCATAGCAGCATCGGCTATGATGGCCACAACAGCAATGCAGTTGGCCATTGACGCATTCGGCCCTATTGCTGATAATGCTGGTGGCGTGGCTGAAATGAGTGAATTGCCAAGTGAAGTTAGAGAAAGAACAGATATTTTAGACTCAGTAGGAAACACAACAGCAGCCGTTGGAAAAGGTTTTGCTATTGCCTCAGCGGCTCTAACAGCCCTTGCACTATTTGCTGCCTATGTTACTTTCACTGGAATTGATGGCATTAACATATTTAAGGCAGATGTTTTAGCGGCATTGTTTATTGGAGGGATGATTCCAGTGGTTTTCTCTGCCCTTGCAATGAAAGCCGTTGGCCGAGCCGCCATGGAGATGGTTGAAGAGGTGAGACGGCAATTTCGAGAAATCCCCGGTATACTTGAAGGAAAAGGAACACCAGAATATGGGAAATGTGTTGACATATCAACCAAAGCTGCCCTACGAGAAATGTTGTTGCCCGGTGTTCTCACAATAGTAACTCCAGTAGTTATTGGATTTCTTATAGGAGCCGAAGCTCTTGGAAGTTATATGGCAGGAGTAACTGTCTCAGGTGTTTTGTGGGCGATATTTCAAAATAATGCTGGCGGTGCATGGGATAATGCAAAAAAATCATTTGAAGCAGGTGTAGAAATCAATGGGGAAATGACTTTTAAAGGGTCAGAATCTCACAAAGCGGCAGTAACTGGAGATACAGTAGGCGACCCATTTAAAGATACTTCAGGCCCCTCAATGAATATATTAATTAAACTCACTTGCTTGATTGGGTTAGTTATAGCTCCTATTCTTGGAAACCACGATAGCGAATCGATGGCAACTCTTAGCCCTTCTGTCCAAAAGGAAATTGTATTAGAAAAAGAGCAAGTTAGTTTAACTGAAAAACTAGATTCTGAGGCTGAGATTAAAGGAAATAATCAATCTATTATTCAAGAAGACCATTAATTTTTCTGTCAACCATTTCGGTTACTTTTCCTAAGTCTTCTTTATTTTCGACAAAATCTAAATCATCAACATCAACAATAAGCATATTCCCACTATAATTGCTTACCCATGCCTCGTAGCGCTCGTTTAGCCGACTGAGATAATCGATACTAATTGAATTTTCGTAATGCCGTCCCCTTTTGTGAATCTTATGAACCAAATTCGGAATAGAACTTCTTAAATAGATAAGAAGGTCTGGCCCTTTTATTAATGATTCCATCAATTGAAAAATACCAATATAATTTTCAAAATCTCTCTGATTTAGTAACCCCATTGCATTTAAGTTGGGTGCAAAAATATGTGCATCCTCATAAATTGTACGGTCTTGAATTACCACTCTTTTATTTTGTTTGAATTGGAGTAACTGTTGAAAACGACGACGTAAGAAATAGATTTGAAGATTGAATGACCATCTTTCCATTTGATCATAAAAATCATCTAAATAAGGATTGTCAATCACGTCTTCATAATGTGCTTCCCACTTATAGTGCTTAGCTAATAACTCAGTAAGGCTCGTTTTTCCAGCACCAATATTTCCAGCAATAGCAATGTGCATTGAAAGGGTTTTATTAAAATGCAAAATAGGGTTTTGTGCTTTAAATTGATAATGTTTTAAATATAAATTTTAATTGGAGCTAAAGAAAAATGAGTTAAATTTTTAAATAATAAAAAAAAATGTATTTTTGTTCCCACTAACGAGGAAGGATTTGACTGATTGCAACCTCGATAAAAAATTGCTAAAGCAGTGTTGCTTTAAATGAATCCTTCCTGTAAAAGCAACTTTTAAATGTCATATTTTTTTACCTCTGAATCCGTGAGCGAAGGTCACCCTGATAAGGTCGCTGATCAAATAAGTGATGCCCTTTTAGACAACTTTTTAGCTTTTGATTCAGAAAGCAAGGTCGCCTGCGAAACGTTGGTCACAACTGGGCAAGTCATTCTCGCGGGAGAAGTCAAAAGCAACACTTATTTAGATGTTCAACAGATTGCTAGAGATACAATTAATAAAATAGGCTACACCAAAGGGGCATACCAGTTTAGTGGAGATTCCTGTGGTGTGATGTCACTAATTCACGAACAATCTCAAGATATTAATCAAGGCGTTGATCGAGCTAAAAAAGAAGCGCAGGGGGCAGGTGATCAAGGGATTATGTTTGGCTATGCCACTAACGAGACAGACAATCATATTCCTCTGGCCTTAGAGCTATCACACAAAATTTTGATCGAACTTGCTGCTTTACGGCGTGAAAATAAAGTGGTCAACTATTTACGTCCAGATGCTAAATCTCAGGTTACTATTGAATATGATGAGCATCATAAACCTAAACGGATTGATACCATTGTAGTATCAACACAACATGACCCTTTTGACAAAGAGGATGAAAAAATGTTGGCTAAAATTAAAGCCGACATCATAAACATACTTATTCCCAGGGTAATTAATCAATTACCTGAATCGATTCAAAAACTATTTGGTGATGATATTGTCTATCATGTCAATCCAACAGGAAAGTTTGTAATTGGCGGGCCCCACGGAGATACTGGTCTTACAGGAAGAAAAATTATTGTCGACACCTATGGAGGAAAAGGTGCTCACGGAGGTGGCGCTTTTAGTGGAAAAGATCCTAGTAAAGTTGACCGAAGTGCCGCCTACGCTGCACGGCATATGGCAAAAAATTTAGTTGCGGCTGGTGTTGCAGATGAAGTGCTTTTACAACTAAGTTATGCTATTGGAGTGGTTGAACCCACTTCTATTTTGCTCAATACTTTTGGAACATCAAAATTGTCATTAACTGATGGAGAAATTGCTAAACTAGTGGCACCTCTCTTTGATATGCGCCCCTATGCCATTGAACAACGGTTAAAATTAAGAAACCCAATTTATGAAGAAACTGCTGCCTATGGGCATATGGGTAGAACCCCTAAAACCTTAACAAAGGTTTTTGAATCTCCCTATAATGGGAAAATAGAAAAACAAGTGGAATTGTTCACTTGGGAAAAATTAGATCACATTTCATTAATTAAAAAAACTCTAAAATTATGAGCCAACAATTAGAAACAGCTGCCCTACATGCAGGGCACGACATTAAACAAACGCAGGGGACTAGAGCAGTTCCGATTTATCAATCAACCTCTTTTGTATTCAACGATTCTGATCATGCAGCAAATTTGTTTTCATTAGCAGAACCTGGATACATTTACACACGTCTAAATAATCCTACTAATGATGTGCTAGAACAACGATTAGCAGCTCTAGAAGGAGGAGTAGCTGCGGTAGCAACAGCCTCAGGAACAGCAGCTATAGCAACAACCCTAATGATGTTTTTAAAAACGGGTGATCACATAGTTGCATCAAACAGTCTATATGGGGGGACCTATAATTTATTAAGCAACACACTGCCCCGTTTTGGCATTACAACAACTTTCATTGATCCAGATGATCCAGAAAACTTTTCTAAAGCAGTGCAAGAAAATACAAGAGCTTTTTTTGCAGAGTCTCTAGGGAATCCAAAATTGGATGTGTTAGACCTCAAAGCGATATCAGCCAATGCCAAAAAAGCAAAAGTACCTTTTGTGGTTGATAATACTGTTGCCACTCCCGCCTTATTGAATCCCATTGCACATGGAGCAAATATTGTCATTCATTCGTTGACAAAATACATTTCAGGAAATGGAACAAGCATGGGAGGTATAATAATAGACGCGGGAACTTTTGATTGGGGTAATGGACAGTTTCCAGAGTTCACAACTCCTTCACCTAGTTATCATGGATTGAATTATCATGAAGCACTGGGTGCTATTGCATTTATTGCTAGAGTCCGCGTGGAGGGTCTTAGAGACTTAGGAAGTGCGCCTAGTCCATTTAACAGTTTTCAGGTTTTGCAGGGGCTAGAGACCCTACAGGTTAGAATGGCTCAACACTCTTCTAATGCTCAAGAACTTGCCGAATGGCTTGTAGAGCGTGAAGAAGTAGCATGGGTAAACTATCCTGGATTAAAATCATCAAAATATAATGCTTTAGCCAATGAGTATTTACCAAAAGGGAAAAGCGGTATCTTGACTTTTGGATTGAAAAAAGGGTTTGAAGCAGCTAAAAAAGTAGCTGATAACACAAAGATTTTCTCTCTTTTAGCCAATATTGGTGACACAAAATCCTTAATCATTCATCCTGCCAGCACAACTCACCAACAATTAAATGAAGAAGAGCAAGCTAGCACTGGTGTGACAAAAGATTTAGTGCGACTTTCTGTTGGAATTGAAGCTCTTGAAGATTTAAAAGCTGATTTAGAGCAGGCTTTTGCAACGCTTTAAATTGCTTAATGGCCAATCTAAAGACCCTTACTATAACAAACTTTACTACTCATTCGGGTACGTTTTATAGTCAATTTCCATTATACTACAAACATTTTGGAGCTGACTATAAAACTGCCCCAGTAGTATTAGTTAATCATTCACTCACGGGAGACTCCAGTGTTTGTGGAGAGAAGGGGTGGTGGTCTGAAATGGTGGGACCTAGATTATCAATTGATACAGACAAATATGCTATTATAGCTTTCAATATTCCTGGAAATGGAGTGGCGAATAGTCTTTATGACAATTACGAAGATTTTCACACGGGTGATATTGCCAAATTATTTTTTTTGGGATTAGACCATCTAGGAATCACTTCGCTTTTTGCAAATATTGGAGGTTCTATTGGGGGTGGAATTGCGTGGGAAATGGCGGCTCTTTATCCTGATTTAGCCCAATACTTAATTCCAGTTGCAGCTGATTGGAAAGCATCAGACTGGATTATAGCAAATACTTTTTTGCAAAGAAGAATTTTAGAAAATTCATCTAAGCCCCTCGAAGACGCTAGAATTCATGCCATGTTAACCTACAGAACACCTCATTCTTTGGATTTTCGCTTTTCGAGAAGTATGAATCAAGAATTGAATATTTATAATGTAGAAAGCTGGCTATTGCATCATGGGTTAAAATTGGCTAACCGGTTCGACTTAAAGGCCTACATAATGATGAATCATTTATTGTCATCAATTAATATTACCCGTGATAATGCAAGCTTTAAAAAAATAGTATCTAAAATTTCAGCTTCTATTCATTTGATATCCATTGATACTGATCTTTTTTTTACCCCTCATGAGGATCAAAAAACTTACAACAAAGTAAAAGCCTTCAAAAACAATATTTCGTTTCACGAAATTGATTCCATTCATGGGCATGATGCATTTCTACTCATATTTTACCAGAAGTAGACGCCATGTGTCAACGTGTATTGCTTCTAAATCAAGGAGAATTAGTATTGGATCAAACGATAGAAAGTATTCAAAATAAGGATGAAACACTATATCATGTAAGCTTTGATTATAGGGTGGAAACAGTGGCTCTAGCTAAAATTGAAAACGTAGCTCATGTCTCCAATATTCATGATTTTGAATATACCATAACTGCAAAAAGGGATATTGATCTAAGTACTGCAATATTTGATTTTGCACATGACAATGGACTTAAAATTCAAAAGTTGGAAAAAAGAAATAAATCTCTTGAATCACTTTTTAAAGAGCTAACCACCCCATAGCTTTTTCAAAAAACAGCTTTTGCAATAGCTTTAATATTGTCAGATTTTCCCATAGAATAATAATGTAAAAAAGGTACACCATATTTCATTAGCTCCTTACTTTGACTTATACACCATTCGATTCCTACCTCTCTAACAGCTTTATTGTCTTTACAAGCAACCACGGCTTGAATCAAGTCTTCAGGCAGGTCTACATGAAAACGATGTGGAATAGTATTTAGTTGTTTTTTTATTGTGAGTGGTTTCAAGCCAGGAATAATCGGCACTGTTATTTCAGCAGCTTTACATTTGTCAACAAATTCAAAATATTTTTCATTGTCAAAAAACATTTGTGTAATGATATAATGAGCACCTGCTTTTATCTTTTCCTTTACAAAATGAATATCACTATCTAAGCTAGGTGCTTCCATGTGTTTTTCAGGATAGCCAGAAACGCCCACACAAAAATCTGTAGGATGAGTATTCAATAGCTCCTCTTCTAAATAAACCCCGCTATTCATATCATTAATTTGAGCTACTAATTCATTAGCATATTGATGTCCATCTACATTGGGTTTAAAATAGACTTCAGATTTTACTGCATCACCCCGAAGTGCGACGACATTCTCTATGTTTAAAAAATCTAAATCAATCAAGAAATTTTCCGTGTCCTCTTTAGTAAAACCACCACATAAAATATGAGGTATTGCATCCACTTTGTATTTACTTTGAATGGCGGCGCAGATACCAACCGTTCCAGGTCTTTTTCGAATAACCTTCTTTTCTAATAAACCATTTTCTAGTTCTTTATATAGATGTTCTTCTCGGTGATAAGTAACATCAATAAAAGGTGGAGCAAACTCCATTAAATCATTAATAGATTCTAGGAGGCTAATGATGCTTTGTCCTTTTAGGGGTGGTAAAATCTCAAAAGTAAATTGAGTCTTACCGTTAGCTTTAGCTATATGGTCTATCACTTTCATAACTTATTCTATAAGGTTTGGGTTTAGCCATTTGCGAGCTTTATCTATTGAAATAGCTCTTCGTTGACTATACGATTGAAGTTGATCTTCTTTAATTTTTCCGAGTCCAAAATAGCGTGCTTGAGGGTGTGCAAAATAGTGGCCTGACACTGAAGCAGCTGGCCACATGGCTAAACTTTCTGTCAATTTTACACCAATTGTTTCTTCAACAGCCAAGAGTTTCCACAGGGTTTCTTTCTCAAGGTGATCTGGGCAAGCTGGATAGCCGGGAGCAGGTCTAATCCCTTGATATTTTTCTGCAATTAAAGCCTCATTATTTAATTTTTCTGTAGTGGAATATCCCCAAATTTCTGTACGTACGATTTGATGTAGCTTTTCAGCAAAGGCTTCTGCCAAACGGTCCGATAGAGCTTTGACTAAAATAGAATTGTAGTCATCTTGTTCATCTTCAAATTGCTTAGCTTTTTGTTCTGTGCCAAAACCTGTACTAACACAAAAAAACCCTATATAGTCTTGGAAACCAAGTGTTTTTGGAGCTATGAAATCAGCTAACGCTAAATTCGGCTCTCCGGCTTTCTTTTTGAGTTGTTGTCTTAGGGTCAGGCATTTTACATCAACGGCATTTCGATTTTCATCTGAATAGACTTCAATATCATCTCCAACACTATTAGCAGGAAAAATACCAAAACGTGCTCTTGCTTCTAACCATTTTTCATTCACAATTTGATCTAACATCGCTTGGGCATCCTCAAAGAGAGAAGTGGCTTGTGATCCAACTATATCATCTACTAAAATTTCAGGATATTTTCCATGCAAATCCCAAGATCTGAAAAAAGGGCTCCAGTCAATATATGGTACCAATTCTTCGAGTGGAAAATTTAAAAGTGATCTAGCTCCAGCTTGGTTTGGCTTGTAGATATCTGATTTTTTCCAATCAATTTTCAAGCTATTTTGTTGGGCTTGCTCATAGGGCAAAAAAGTTTTCATCGTTCTTCTTTCTAAAAACCTTTCTCTAAAGGATTCATATTCACTTCGAATTTGCTCTTTGTATGTCCTAGCTTTTTTTGGATGCAACAAATTGCTTACAACATTAACTGCCCTCGAAGCATCATTGACATGAATAACTGTTTCTGTCACAGGAGCAATTTTTACCGCGGTATGGGCTTTTGAAGTGGTAGCTCCTCCAATTAGCAATGGAATATTTATTTTTTGTCTTTTAAGTTCTTTTGCCACATGAACCATTTCATCAAGTGAAGGAGTAATTAATCCAGAAAGTCCGATCACATCAACTTGATTATCAATAGCTTGTTTTAATATTTTATCTGCAGGCACCATTACCCCAAGATCAATAATTTCATAATTATTACAAGCTAAAACAACACTAACAATATTTTTCCCAATATCGTGAACATCTCCTTTAACGGTCGCCATTAATACTTTTCCTGCAGCTTTATTTTCTTGATTCTTTTCCTCTTCAATAAAAGGTTGAAGATAGGCTACTGCTTTTTTCATCACTCGGGCAGATTTAATAACTTGAGGCAGAAACATTTTGCCATTACCAAACAGATCACCCACAACGTTCATACCAGCCATTAAAGGGCCTTCAATTACCTCTAAAGGGCGAGCAACTTCTAATCTAGCCGCTTCTGTGTCTTCGATAATAAAGGCGTCTATGCCTTTAACAAGGGCATGAGTTATGCGGTCTTTTAATGGCTTTTCTCGCCATTTATTTTCGTTTTTCTTAGTATTTGTATTTTTCCCTTTGAGTTGTTCAGCATAGGTCAATAGAATTTCGGTGGCATTGGGTTTTCTGTCGAGTAATACATCCTCTACATGTGTTAATAAGGTCTTGGGGATTTCATCATAAACTTCTAGTTGTTCTGGATTGACAATGCCCATATTCATTCCAAATTGAATTGCATGATAGAGGAAAGAAGCATGCATGGCCTCACGAACTTTGTTGTTTCCACGGAAAGAGAAAGAAATATTGCTCACACCACCACTCACACTTGCATGGGGTAGGTTTTCTCGAATCCAACGAGTTGCTTCAAAAAAATCAAGTGCGTTTCTTTTGTGTTCTTCCATTCCTGTTGCCACAGGAAAAATATTAGGATCAAAGATGATATCTTCAGGTGGAAAATGCACTTGATCCACCAATAAATCATAGGATCGTTTACAAATTTCAATCCGTCGATCTAGATTGTCAGCCTGACCCTCTTCATCAAAAGCCATAATGATTAGAGCAGCTCCGTATTGTTTAATTTTTCGAGCTTGGTTTAGAAATACTTCTTCCCCTTCTTTTAAACTAATCGAATTAACTATCCCTTTTCCTTGAATGGTTTTAAGTCCAGCCTCTAAGATTTCCCATTTTGAGCTATCTATCATCACCGGTACACGAGCAATATCAGGCTCTGCGGCTATTAGATTGAGAAAAGTGGTCATCGCCTCCACTCCATCAATCATCCCTTCATCCATGTTGATGTCAATGATTTGAGCACCTCCTTCAACTTGTTCTCTTGCAATTTCTAGCGCTTGATCATATTCATTGTTCTCAATTAATCTTAAAAACTTTCTTGAACCTGTGACATTAGTGCGCTCCCCCGCATTGACAAAATTGGTTTCATTTGTTATGATGAGAGGTTCTAAACCTGACAGACACAAAGGTTTTTTTTTAGGAAACATCAACAGTTAGATTTATTTTTCTTGGGCTAGAATTAGCAGTTATTGCAACAATTTTAGCAATATGTTCAGGGGTGGTGCCACAACAACCACCAATAATATTGACCAAATTCTGATCTAAATAGCGTTGGATCTGATTTTGCATTTCATCTGGGCTTTGATCATATTCTCCAAAAGTATTAGGAAGCCCTGCATTGGGATGAGCAGAGATAAATGAATTTGAAATCATTGAAAGTTCTTTCACATAGGGCAACAATTGATCAGCGCCAAGGGCGCAATTAAAACCAATGCTTAATAAATCCATATGTTGTAATGAAATATAAAATGCGCCCACCGTTTGGCCTGAAAGTGTTCTACCACTTGCATCAGTGATGGTACCACTGAGCATAACAGGCACTTCCCATTGTTGTTGCTCTTTAATTTGTGAAACAGCAAATAAGGCTGCTTTCGCATTAAGGGTGTCAAACACGGTTTCGATTAAAAGAAGATCAACACCTCCTTCTTTCAAGCCTACAATTTGTTCTGAATAAGCTGAAACCAATTCATCAAAATCTACAGCCCTAAAACCAGGTTGATTAACATCTGGCGACATGCTTGCAGTCTTATTGGTTGGCCCTATAGATCCAGCTACAAACCGAGGCTTTTTTGGATTTAGTATATTGTATTCATTGGCTACTTCTTTAGCAATTTTAGCGCTTTCATAATTTATTTTATGAACCCATTCCTCAAGTCCATAATCAGCCATTCCAATACTGGTTGATGAAAATGTATTGGTTTCTATAATATCTGCTCCTACTTCCAAATAGGCTCTATGAACTCCTTTAATAATCTCAGGTTGAGTTACTGACAATAAATCATTGTTGCCAAGCAGAGGCATAGGATGATCTTTTAATTCTAAACCCCTGTAGTCTTCTTCCTTTAGTTTGTGACTTTGGATCATAGTACCCATGGCCCCATCTAAAACAAGAATTCTTTCTTTTATTATTTCCCTTATTTTGTTCATTACACATTTAATGCTTGTTCTACATCATGCCACAAATCATCAATATGTTCTAACCCCACTGAAAGCCTTATTAACCCAGGAGTAATCCCAACAAGAAGTCGTTCCTCAACGGATAATTTACTATGTGTTGATGAAGCCGGGTGGGTGACAATACTCCTAGAATCTCCAAGATTTGAGGTGATTGAGCACATTTTTAAATTGTCAATAAACTGGATCGCTTTTTCTTCTCCTCCTAAAATTTCAAAAGCAATTACGTTGCCACCCTGTCGCATTTGCTTTTTTGCAATTTTAAATTGTGGATGGGATTTTAAAAAAGGGTATTTGACATAATTTATCTTAGTGTGTTTTTCTAATCGTTCTGCAATTGAAAGTGCATTAGAGCAATGTCGATCAATACGTACCGCCAAGGTTTCTAAACTTTTAGATAAAATCCAAGAATTAAAGGGAGACAATGAGGGGCCAGTATTTCTCGCAAATAAATAGATTTCTTGGACCAAAGAAACAGAACCAACTGTAACTCCTCCCAAAACACGGCCTTGCCCATCAATCAACTTAGTGGCCTAATGGATAACTAAATCTGCTCCAAAACGAATAGGTTGCTGCAAATAGGGTGTGGCAAAACAATTGTCCACAATGTAAATTAAATTATGTTTTTTAGCCAAATCGCCAAGAAGTTGTAAATCAATGATGTCAACGCCAGGATTGGTTGGTGATTCTACATAAAGTATTTTTGTAGTTGGTTGTATTAGATCGCCAATTTTATTGATCTGATCCCATTCAAAATAAGATGTATTAATGTCCCACTTAGGGAAATATTTGTTGAACAGAGCATAGGTAGAACCAAAAATGGAACGTGAAGAAATAATATGATCCCCTGCCTCCAGCAAAGCCGCAAATGTAGAATATACTGCAGCCATTCCTGATGCAAAGGCAACTCCCCTTTGAGCACCTTCCATCAAGCAAACTTTTTCAATAAACTCATCATTATTAGGATTGGTGAACCGACTATAAATATTGCGTTGTTTTTCTTCAGCAAAAGAGGCACGGATGTCTTCTGCATCTTCAAAAACAAAACTGGAGGTGATATGCATTGGAGTAGAAAAGTCCATAATCAGCCATCCCAATACTGGTTGATGAAAATGTATTGGTTTCTATAATATCTGCTCCTACTTCTAAATAGGCTCTATGAACTCCTTTAATAATTACAGGTTGAGTTACTGACAATAAATCATTGTTGCCAAGCAGAGGCATAGGATGATCTTTTAATTCTAAACCCCTGTAG
>OZSS01000357.1_pt1 | contig 21567 bp, 19 predicted proteins | sample 1779911 | NCBI WGS metagenome assembly OZSS01 (sample SAMEA2603589, study PRJEB24840) | metagenome | biome: Water; feature: Photic zone; material: Seawater sample | place: Mediterranean Sea | collected 2013-11-12 | depth 10 m | reverse complement strand
CTACAGTTGGTCCATACCAACTTTACGGAAACGACATTCTGGCTATGTGCGCTAAACATGGTGTTGATTACGTGGATTTATCTGGAGAGCCTGGTTGGATGTTTGAGATGCAAAAATACTTGGTAGCTGCAAAAGAGTCTGGTTCTCGGATAGTGCATAGTTGTGGTTTTGATTCTATACCTTCAGATTTAGGTGTACTGATGCTGCAAAAGGTTGCAAAAGAAAGGTTGGGCAAACCAGTCAAGCAAGTAAAATGCAGGGTACGAACAATGAAGGGAGAATTTTCTGGTGGCACAGCTGCATCACTTCGGGCAACACTAGGAAAATTAAAAACCAACCCCGACTTCTTTAAGGTATTGATTGATCCATTTTGCTTATGCGAGGGGTTTAAAGGACCTGAGCAAGTCAGAGATAACAAACCTTATTACGATGAAATTACTAACGAGTGGGTTGCTCCATTTTTTATGGCTGCAATTAATACGAAAAACGTTCACAGATCAAATACAATGATGGGACATCTTTATGGAGAGGGCTTCCTCTATGATGAGATGTTCTCCTGTGGTCCAGGAGAAGCTGGTCAAAAAAAAGCAGAGTCAATTTCAGCTTATAACCCACTACTTGGCGATAAGGTTCCAAAACCTGGCGAAGGTCCTTCAAAAGAATCCAGAGATTCTGGGAGCTACGATATGTTATTTACTGGAGTAGACGATGGGGAGATAAAAATTAATGTCTCTGTTAAAGGTGAAGGGGATCCTGGTTATTCCTCTACTTCGAAAATGATTGCTGAAAGTGCTTTATGCCTGTTATTTGATTGCCCTGAATTACCTGGTGGCATTTACACTACTGCGCCGGCCATGGGTCAAAAATTAATTGATCGGCTTGAAGAAAAACATGTTATGTTTTTTGCTGAAGAATAAGAATTGTCACAAAATAGAAACAAAAAATTTTTAATACTGTTTCAATTCTTCAAATTTCTGTAACAAATAATTCTTAACATTTAATTTCGAACAATTTTGTTTGTGGGGAATTTTATGAAAAATTTTTTTAATCCTATTTCGATCGTAATAGCGACTTTATTTGTTGCAGCTTGTGGTGGTGGTTCAAGTTCACCAGCTCCTACTCCTGCTCCAACGCCGGCACCAACGCCAGCGCCAACGCCAGCTCCAACGCCAGCGCCAACCCCGGCTCCAACGCCAGAACCAACACCAGAACCAACACCTGCACCTTCTGCATGTGCTGCTGGTGAAGATTCAGGTATTGTTGCTACTGACTTTGATGGTCAAAGTAAATCTGTGTGTATTCTTACTTTCCCATCATCAGCCCCAATAGCATCTGATGTAACAATAAGCTCTGATGCAATTTATGCTTTAAATGGAGCTGTATTTGTAGGTGCAGGAATTAACGCCGATGGCTCAAGTGCCGGAGATAACGGATCATTGACAATTGAAGCAGGTACAACAGTAGTTGGTACCGCAGGTGCCGGATTTGAAAACGCAACAAGCTTCGTTGCATCTCTCGGGGAATCTGTCTCCGATTCTGATGTGGATTACTTGGTTGTTAGTCCAAATTCTCAGTTGAATGTGAATGGTACTGCCTCAGCTCCTGTCATCATGACCGGTGCAAGTGATTTAACAGGTGAAGTAACAGATGGTGCTGAAGCACAATGGGGTGGTTTAGTTATATCTGGTCTCGCAGCTCAAAATAATTGTAATGAAGCAGACCTTGGAACAGCTGCATGTACTGCAGAAGGCGAGGGAGCCTCAGGGTACTACGGCGGCACAAACGATGAAGATAATTCTGGTTCAATCAATTACATGCAAGTTAAATATGCAGGCTATAGGTTCTCTAATGACGATGAATTGAACGGCGTTGCTTTTCAAGCAGTTGGTTCAGGAACATCTGTTAACTACATTCAGGTACATAATGGTTCAGACGATGGCATTGAATTTTTCGGTGGCACCGTAGGTATGAAGTATTTTGTTGTCACCGGTGCTTCAGATGACTCTGTTGACTGGACAGACGGATGGAGAGGGTTTGCACAATACGGTGTGGTTATACAAACACTTTTCCCTGTAACAGATGCAGCAAGGCCTAAAGATAATGTTATCGAAGCTGATAATTATGGAAGTGATATGGACAGATCCCCAAGATCATTCCCAGCTATGGCAAATATTACTTTTGTCCAAGATTATGGTGGCGATACCCTACAACTTAGAGAAGGAACTGGTGTGAAACTTTTGAATTCAATAGTATCAGGAAACGCAGAAGATAGTTCAGGTTGTGTTGATGTAGATGATGATGAGACATATCGCTTTATGGCTCAAGAAAATGGTTTAAGCTTAGCTGGAACTCTTTTTGACTCCATCAAGTGCGGCGCAATTGGCCAAGGCGGCTTAGTGCAAGATGAAGAAGTTGGCGAAGCAGAATTTCCAAATGCTTTTAGTGTAAGCGACTATATCTTAACAGGAAATAATGGCGCCCATTTTGGTGCTTCTGGCTTACACGGAAGTATGAGAAATGCAGCTTATATTACTCACCCACTTGCTTCAGGATATTCATTAGCGACTGCTAGTGCACAAGACGCAAATCTAGAAGATGCCTCTTTTATTGGTGGCGTTGAAAGTGATGCTAACGATTGGACCAAAGGTTGGACTTTTGGTCTTCATATGGATTCATTTGAATGTCCATATGGTACGACGCTTGGAAACATGAAAGACGGTGCAGGTGCGGCATGTGAGATTGTTTCAGCTCAAACCGAGGATAAGAATATAAGACTTGTCGGCGGTGGCTTACCATATTTGATGGTTAAACAAGTAAAAGTTGGAACTGGAGCTGCAGATGGATCTGGTGCTAAGTACTTGCAAGTTGATCCTGGTGTTACCCTTTACAGCGATAGTTACGCAGGCGAAGGTGCAATCACAGATTTTGATGCAGTTCTCGTCCCAATTCATTCTAAAATAATGATTAATGGTGCACCTGGTGCTCCCGTCACTATGACTTCAGGTAGAGAAGTTAGAGATACAGCTGCAGATATGTCAAGTGTGGCATCCGACTGGGGTGGTTTAGTTATTAATGGTCTAGCTAGTCAAACAGCTTGTAATCTTTCAGATGTTGGTACAGCAAATTGTACGGCAGATGGTGAAGGAGGTTCAGGCTCTTACGGTGGTGTTGACGATGCTGACAATAGTGGAAATATTTTCTATCTTGTTTTAAAACATGCTGGAAGACTATTTAACTCAGAAGATGAATTGAATGGTATTGCATTCCAAGCTGTGGGTAACCTAACTGAACTAAATTATATTCAGACCTACAACACATCTGATGACGGTGTAGAGTTCTTTGGAGGTACTGTTAATGCTAAGCACTTACTTGTAATGGGTGCTTCGGATGACTCTATCGATTGGACTGATGGTTGGCGAGGTAATGTACAGCATGCAATTGTTTGGCAAAATCAAGGTCAAACATTTGATGTTGACAGATCTATCGAAGCTGATAACTACGGTTCAGATATGGATAGAGAGCCAAGATCATTACCAACATTTGCTAACTTAACAATTGTTAGTAGAGATGGCCAGGCAGTGCTACTTAGAGAGGGTACAGGTCTGAATATTTATAACTCAGTGGTTGCTGATGAAGGAGCAAGCACATGTTGGGATATAGATAATGATGAAACTTATGACTTTAATGGTGACGGTACTGCCGGAGAAGGTCATGACTATGATGGTAACTTGTTTGCTTGTGCAACGTTAGCACAGGAAGATACTAGTGGCCCTACTGTAGCTCAAATTGAAGCTTTATTATCCTCAAACACTAATACTGCTTCAGCAGGAGGTGCTTCATTAGCAGGATATGTTAATGGTGCTACAGAGTCAGCTTTAACCCCAGTTACTGTTGCAGGAGACTTCTTCGAGGCAACAGATTATGTCGGAGCTGTTCCTTCAGCAGATGCTGATTGGACTGATAACTGGGCATTTAAGCCAGCTAGTTCATCAGAATAGTAAAAATATTGATGATTAAAGCTACCCTTTCGAGGGTAGCTTTTTTTTAAAGTTGCAAATTTGTCACAAAAAGAAATCATTAAAGTATTAATTATGAGTTAGTTTTATTTATGGAGGAGTCTATATGAGAATTTTGTTCACAATATCATCACTTTTAATATCAACAATTTCCTATGCCCAAGAGACAGATGTGGCAACTGAAAGCATTGAAGAAGTTAGAGTTTTAGAAAGTTTTATTCCAGATGAGAAAAGAGATACTAGTGAAATTTCAAATGTTATTAATGCAGAAGACATTAGTGTTGCAGGAGATAGCGACGCTGCTGATGCATTAAAAAGAATTACGGGTTTAAGTTTAGTTAAAGGAAAATATGTTTATGTTAGAGGATTAGGCGAAAGATATTCCTCAGCGTTGTTAAATGGTGTCTTATTGCCTAGCCCCGAACCTTTAAAAAGAGTTGTTCCCTTTGATATTTTTCCAACTTCAATATTGGACTCCGTTTTAGTTCAAAAAACATACTCCGCTCAATATCCTGGTGAATTTGGTGGCGGAGTGATTGATATGAGAACAAAATTGATACCAGATCAAGAATTTACAGAAATTAGTTTTTCCACTTCTTATGATTCTCTAGCTACGGGTGAGGAAGTAGATTTGATGCCGCAATACGACAATGATTGGACAGGTTTTGACACGGGTGACAGAGATTTGCCTGCATCACTAGCACCACTTTATGCAAATTCGGATTTCATTTCTCTTGCAACTTCATCGTATAACGATATTCAATATGCTGCTCAAGGATTTACTGGTACTTGGCAACCACTTAAAACCGAACTATATCCAGATTTCGGTTTTGATCTAAGTTATGGCAATGCTTATGACTTAGTCGAGCTGGGCAGATTGGGTCTACTAATTAGTGTAGGTTACGATTCAAGCAAAGATTATCAACCTGATATCCTCCGATCTGAATGGTCAAGTGGGTCAGGAGAAAATTTAGTTAGAAGAAATAACTACGCAGTAAAAAAAGCAAATTATCAAATAGATACAAATTTTCTTAGTACTCTTGGCTGGGATATTGACGATTTTAATTATCTACAGTTCACAGGATTGATTGTAAGAAAAACGGATAGCAGGACAACAATTAGTGAGGGTAGGAATGTTGAAGCAGATTTTGATGAGCGTAGAACAAAATCTGAATGGGTTGAACGAGAGATTATAACTGTAACATTGTCAGGTAAACACGACTTACTTAACGGGTTTGCCATTGATTGGAGATTGAATGGTTCAACTGGTGAAAGAGAATCACCATTTGAAAGAGAACATTTTTATGAATTTAACAATGGCGCATATGAATTTTCCCGAAGACAAGATAGTAATTACACAAATTTTTCCTCGTTAAATGATGACTCATCCGAGGCGGCAGTAGATTTTTACTATCCTATCGAAACTGAGGATTTATTAATAGATTTCAAATTTGGTTTACTTCGTTCAGAAAAAAACCGACAAACAGATGTGAAAAGATATGCATTCTTGCCAGATTTTACTAATGGGGCTTTATTTGCTGATCAAGAATTTAGAAGACAGCCAATTAACTCAATAATGCATCCACAAAACTTTAGATATGATCGTACTGGTTTGGTGTTGCAAGAATTATCGCTAAATACCGATGATTACACTGGTGATATGACTATAGATGCCTACTATTTTTCACTGGAAACAGATATTTCAGATCAATTGAGTTTAAGCATCGGAGCTCGAAATGAAGAATCTAATATTGAAACAAATACTCAACAATTTTTTGGCAATCAAACAAATATTCAATCTGTCGATGAGTTGGATAAATTATTGCCCGCATTAACTTTAACTTATGAGTTTGCAGAAAATATGCAAGTAAGGATTGGTTTTAGTGAAACAGTTTCTAGACCACAATTTAGAGAAATGTCTCCAGTATTATTTGTTAACTTCGAAACGGATAGGTTTGAAAGAGGATTTGCAGAATTAACTTCAGCTGAAATTGAAAATATTGATTTGCGATATGAGTATTACTTTGGCTTCGATGAGTTTTTAACGATCTCCTATTTCGAGAAGAGCTTTATAAACCCAATTGAACAAGTTCTAGAAGCAGCAGCAACGGACTCTTACGTAAGTTACAGAAATGCTGCATCTGCAACTCTTGAGGGAGCAGAATTTGAATTTCAAAAACAATTTGGTGAATTAATATCTGGGTATGATTTTTTTGGAAAAGTGAACTATACCTATACAGATTCAAATGCAGTAACCAATCCTGAATACATAACTTTATCCTCTTATGACGATAGACCTCTTGTTGGACAGCCTGATGATATTTTTAATCTTCAGTTTGGTTTTTATGGAGCTGATGATTCAAGGTTTAGCGTTGTTTACAATGATGTTGGCAATAGAATAAGAGAGCTTGGAGTCGATACTATCCCCAATGTTATGGAAGATTTACCAGCTCAGTTGGACGTAGTTTATAATAGAACTTACGTAGCTTTTGATGGTACGCTTGACCTCACTTTAAAGCTGAGAAATTTATTAGAAGACCCCTATGAAGCTCTACAAGGTAATGAAGTTTTCGAAAGCTATTCCACTGCTTCATCAATCTCTTTAGGTGTAAAATACAGCTTTTAGTATGCTAAATGTATTGTTTGTATGTGTTGAGAATGCATGCAGAAGTCAATTAGCCGAACAAATTAGTAATAGAATTTATGGTGATAAAATTTTTGCACAATCAGCTGGATCTCAGCCTGCTAAAACTGTTAATCCAAAAGCTATAGATTCTCTCAAAAGGATTGGTATTATATTTGACGAAATTCAACCAAAGAATGTAACAAATTTTTCTAACGAAAGATTTGATTATGTTGTAACAATGGGTTGTGGCGATGAATGTCCTTTTTTCCCAGGTGCCAAAACTTTAGATTGGAATATACCTGATCCAAAACATATGAACGATGATGATTTTGATAATATTAGGGACTTAATAGAAATGAAAATTAATACTGAACTATTGAATGGGGAAATTTAAGAATAAAATATTTGCTGAATTTACAGGCACAGCTTTATTGGTTTGTGTTGTAGTGGGTTCAGGCATAATGGGGCAAAATTTATCGGATGGAAACGATGGTATTACACTTCTAGCAAATTCCTTAGCTACGTTTTGGGGTTTATATTTTTTGATTACAATTTTTGCTCCATTGAGCGCTCATTTTAACCCTGTTGTGTCCTTGGTTAGCTACATTAGAGGTGAATTAAAATTTCCAGCTTTTTTTAGTTTCGTTGCGGTTCAATGTTTGGGAGGATTACTAGGGGCAATACTTGCTAATTTAATGTTCAATTTACCATTGATTGAATTATCAACAAAAATAAGAACAGGTTCAAATTTGTGGTTTTCAGAGCTAATCGCTACTGCCGGCTTAATAATGATCATTTTTGCTTCAGATGCTAAAAAAGTTCCAATAATGGTAGCTTCTTATATTGGTGCTGCCTATTGGTTTACTGCGTCAACTTCTTTTGCTAATCCTGCAGTAACATTTGGGAGAATTTTTTCAGATACATTTGCCGGCATTAATCTTAATGATGCTCCATTATTTATTATTTTTCAGATTATGGGAGGATTATTAGGTTATTTAATTTATAAAGTGATATGGGATAAGTAGACGTCTAGACTTACATGTCAAAAAACCTATAATAATTTGTTCTTTGGGTCTGTAGCTCAGTTGGTTAGAGCGCACCCCTGATAAGGGTGAGGTCGCCGGTTCAAATCCAGCCAGACCCACCATTTAGGATAAGTATGAAAAAATTTTCCTTAATCTTTATTAGCTTGCTGAGTCTTTTGGTTTCTCCTCATGATGGCCGGAAAGCAACCAAATTATCCGAAACAATTGCTCACACTCCTTCAGTCCTTCCAGATAGGGTTGTGCTTACATGGAACGATAATACAGCAACGACCCAGTCAGTTTCTTGGCGAACTGATACTTCTGTGATGAGTGGCTATGCCCAAATTGGTGTCGCAAATGCAAGTGGCAGATCTATGCAAACAAATGAATTTAAAGCTACCACAACACTTTTTAGGAGTGATATTAATGATGCGCACTATCATAATGTTACTTTCACTAATCTAAAGCCAAATAGTATCTATGCTTACCGAGTAGGCGACGGTGAAAATTGGACAGAATACTACCACTTTAAAACTGCAAGCTTAGAACCTGAACCATTTAGTTTTATTTACTTTGGAGATGCTCAAAATGAAGTAAAAACCCATTGGTCTAGAGTCTTTAGGGAAGCATTTCGTGACGCTCCCAGAGCAGCGTTTACACTGCATGCTGGCGATCTAGTCGATGAGCATTATATGGATGCTCAGTGGGGCGAATGGCATCAAGCTCCTGACTGGGTAAATGGCACAATACCTGTAATAGCTACACCAGGTAATCACGAATATTTAGATGACTCCCAACGCAAACGAATATGGACAACCAAAGGTGGTGATGAAGTAAAAATAGATGTTGATGAGTATACATTGCATACTCCGGGCGTATTCAAATTACTTTTAGAAGACGAATTTGAGCAAAGTGGTTCTTTATTAGTGCAGGAAAATGGTCAGATACAGTCGATCGATACTGGGATCGAGACAATTACTGGTTTTTCTCAAGCCGAATTAAAAGGCAAGGTAATTTTAGGGGGAGGAGCACCTCTTTATGATCGCCTTCAAAACCCAACAGGAGTTCCAATTTTAAGTACACATTGGCGCCCACAATTTTCTTTCCCTATTCAAGATGTGCCCAAAGAAAGTTTAAAAGAAACGGTCTACTTTATTGATTACCAAGGTGTTAGATTTATCTCTTTAGATTCTAATACTGAGCTGGAAGCACAAGTTCCGTGGCTGGAGAAAACTTTGGAACAAAATCCGAACCGATGGACAATTCTTACGTTTCATCATCCGATGTTTTCGCCTGCTACTGATCGAGATAATATAGAGCAAAGAGACCTTTGGAAGCCATTGTTTGATAAGTATAAAGTTGATTTAATTTTGAGTGGTCATGACCATACTTATTCTAGAACGGGCCTTGTTGATACCAAGAATTTAGAGAATGTGCCAACTGGTTATCAGCAAGCTTATGATCCAGAGATTGGCACGGTTAACGTTGTCTCAGTCAGTGGTCCAAAGATGTATGAAATTACCAAAGGTCAATACGCTAAAACTTTTGGTGAAAATAAACAGTTATACCAAATCATCGATATTGATGGCGAAAATCTACGCTTCAGAGCTTTTACAGCAACCGGCGATTTACATGACGAATTTATCCTACAAAAAAGAACTGACGAACCAAATCTCCTGATCGAAAAATAATCGTTAATTGCTGGTTTTATTTTACTTTTTCAGCACTATCTAAGCCTTATGAAATTTACGCTTTTATCATTGTTAATACTCAGTGGGTTTATATTCTCTGAAAAAACACCTGACTCACTAGAAAACACCATCAAATTATTCTGGGAGGCCAGAAATAATAAAGACTTTGAAAAGATTTTTTTCTATGAAAGTAAAATTGGAGCCATAACAGGATCATCTTCTGAAAATTTTTTCTTTGAAGATCCGCCTCCAGACTTACAATCTGTTATTGATTATTATTCTTTGGTCCAATCAGATGTCCAACCTACTAATATAAAAATTTATGAATTATCTGAAGATGTTTTCTTATCGCTTTACTACTTAACTGGCATATACCAATACTCAAATGGAAAAATCAATAATAACTATCAAGCAAGGGTTTCAAATATTTGGTTATGGGAAGATCAGGGCTTTAAGCTTTACTACAAAAATTTTACTAACCTCGATGAAAGCTTATCTCCCCAACCGATAATTGCTTATCCAATGAATTAATATATATGGCTAGATTTTTCTTATTAAGATACTATTATTTCATTAAGTGCAAAGGGGAGGTTTTGCCTGAGATCTGAAAAGGAACCCTTTGAACCTGAACCATATAGTGATGGCGGAGGAATTGCATGAAAAACATCATAAATTATCTATATATTTTCGTAATTTTGTTTGCATCTGAATTAATTTTTTCAGATGAATTAGAAGAAGTAATAGTTGTGGCTGACTATCGCCAAACCGACTTAAGTAAAGAGGATTCAAGCGTATTCATACTTGATCGAGATGATATAAAAAGTGAACCAATCAAGCATTTTGAAAATCTTTCATACCTTATACCTAATCTTAATTTTGCTGCGAGTGATTCCAGAGCAAGATATTTTCAAATAAGAGGTATTGGCGAGAGGTCGGGGTATTTGGGAACTCCAAATTCATCGGTGGCATTCTTAATTGATGATGTAGATTATTCAGGACAAGGTGGCATAGCAACCACTTTTGACGTTGAACAGATTGAAGTCTACAGAGGTCCACAAGGAGCTCGGATTGGTGCCAATGCTCTAGCTGGTTTAATTTACATAAAAACCAAAGAACCCACCAAAGAATTTGAGGGTACGTCTGAGATTACATACGGCGATTACAATACTTTAAGTTCTGGTCTTGCTTTTGGCGGACCAGTCAATGATAGTGGCAATATTAGGTTTAGATTTGCCGTGAGGAAAGATGACACCGATGGTTTTCGTGAGAATCTGTATTTGAATAGATCTGATACTTCTAGAAAGGATGAAACTACGCTTCGACTTAAACTCGATTTTGATTTAGACAGAGATTTGACTGCAAAAGTCTTATTTAGTCAGGTTGATATGGATGATCCTGCTGATATTTGGACCATAGATGGCTCATTGAACACACTATCAGATCGACCAGGTATGGATGCTCAAAAAACCGATACTCTGGGCCTTAAATTTTTCAAAAAAAATAGATATTCAGAATTTCAAAGTTTGACAAGCACTACCGATACAGATGTTGTTTTCAGTTATGATGCGGATTGGGGTAACGTTGATTCTCATGCGCCCTATACATACGATTATTTTTCGCAAACTTTACGTAACCGTAAATCTTTTGGGCAAGAGTTTAGGTTAGTATCAAATGAGAACTTTAAGGCTGAAAGATTGCCTTTTTCATGGGTATTGGGACTTTCTTATTTAAAACTTGATGAAACAAATGATCGCCAAGATGATGGTGTGTATGGAGATCCTCTTGATCCCTTTAGTCCTTACTCAAGCTTAACTATTTCCTCGAGCGATTATTCTTCAGAAAATACTGCCTTCTTTGGCAATCTTGAATATGACTTTACGGCATTTACTAAAATTTCCTTTGGTCTTCGTTGGGAGGACTGGTCGGCTAAATATTCCGATTCAGATAATGAGAGATTTAAACCATCTAACAGTATGGTCGGTGGTAAAGCATCTTTAGTCCATAATTTTGATGGCGATAAAAACCTATTCATTAATTACGCCAAAGGTTATAAACAAGGCGGCTTTAATGTTGGTTTAGGTTTAATAGAGGGTACAACTGCTGAAGATTTAGAATACGATCCAGAATTTTTAACCAATTATGAAATTGGGGTAGACCTGCCAATCAGCACAAATACCGATTTAAGATTAAATGCGTTTTATTCTGATCGAGAGGATCAACAAGTGCTGATATCGACACAAGTAGATCCAAATGACCCAAATACATTTGTTTACCTTACTCAAAATGCTGCCGAAGGTGTGAATTATGGACTTGAACTTAACCTTAATACTGTCGTCTCCGAAAGTTTAAGCGTCTTTGTAAATTTGGGTTTACTTAAGACAGAGATTAAAAATTGGGAGTCAAGACCTGATCTTGAGGGTAGAGCACAAGCCCATGCTCCAACAAATTCTTATTCCTTAGGTTTAAATTATCTGCCTTTTAATAATGCTTATTTGAATGTAAATTTTACTGGAAAGAGCGGTTTTTACTACTCAGATTCACACAATAATAAATCAGATTCATATTTATTAACTAACGTAAATTTTGGTTATGAAATAAATGACTGGACCTTTGAGATTTGGGCAAGAAATCTTTTTGATGAGTATTATTCGACCCGAGGATTTTATTTTGGAAATGAGGCACCGGATTTTATCGATACTTTATACGAAAGACATGGTGATCCAAGACATTTTGGCTTATCAGTAAGATATGATTTTTGATTTTCTCCAAGTAAACTGGTTTGAAATAGTCGCTGCAATTCTTGCAATTGCCTATTTGATACTTGCAATGCTCCAAGATATAAGGTGTTGGGTAGCATGGATCATTAGTTCCTTAATGTATTTCTTTGTGATGTATTCAGCTAATTTATATATGGAAGCTTTGCTTCAGATTTTTTATATTTTTATAGGTTTATATGGTTTGTATCAATGGAGATTTAAGGCTGATAAAAAAGATGCTTTAAAAATTACAACTTGGAGTGTTAAAAATCATTTAATAGTTATTGGTGCTTTAGTTTTTCTGACTTCCTTATCTGGATATGTTTTGATGATTTATACTGCTGCTGCATCACCTTTTATTGACGCTTTTACAACTTGGGGAGCAATAGCAGCTTCATATCTTGTCGCAAAAAAAATTCTGGAGAATTGGTTTTATTGGTTTGTTATAGACTTCGTCTCAGTTTTTCTTTTTATATCACGTGAGTTATACCCAACTGCATTGCTTTTTATAGTTTATTTGGTGCTTGTAGTTATTGGATATAGTGCTTGGAGGAAAAGTTGGCAACTCGCAGATGAGTAGAATTAAAATAACAGAAACTATCAGTGACACACCTTATTCTCAGGTTGCATATTGTTATTTAAATGACGTAAAAGCAGTTTTAAAAACAAAAAAAGAAGCAATTATTACCAACTCCATTGAGACAGAGTTGAAAATTCATGAATTTCTCAGTAACTATGATCTATGTCCAGATATTCTTGACTATGATTTGCTAAACAATCACATTGTCTATGAATACCTAAAATATTCGGTTGAAAATTCTGAGTACGATCAAGTTTTTTTAGAGATACTTGGTAAGACGTTGAGTAAACTTCATTCATTGAATTACAGAAATAAAGACGCTGGTACTTTTGAGGAGAAGATCGAAGGTTATAGAAATATACTTAGCACAGACCCCACAGCTGAAATTCAAGAAAGCTTTGCATTGTTTGACAAGCTCTATAAGAAGTCCAATGAACTCGTTTTTTGTCATAATGATCTCAACACAAGGAATATTTTTCTCAACAAGCAAATGAAATTTATAGACTGGGAATATGCCGGCTTAAATATGCCAATATATGAAATTGCATCAATAAAAAAATCGTTTAATTTCTCCTCAGATCAATTTAATATTTTTTTAAAAGCTTATGGCCAAGATTTCAATCCTAATGAAATTGAAGAATTTGAAGTACTGGTAGGATTTGTTGAAAAGATATGGCAAACAGTGACAAATAAGCTAAAATCTGATCAATAGTTCTTATTTTTATGTAATTTTATTGCTTTATGCTAATAAAATTAATATATTCTTCCTAAATTAATCAAAAAAACTTACATATTTATCAAATAGACAAATAAATGAGAATTGCAATAAACGGTTTTGGCAGAATTGGAAGAAACATTCTGCGCTCCTATCTGGAGAGAGAGCAAGTCTGGAAAAAATTCAATCAAATAGAAATTGTAGCTATTAACGACCTCGGATCTCCAAGTGATAATGCACATCTTTTAAAATACGATTCAGTGCATGGAAAACTTAAGAATGAAGTTGAATGCTCAGAAACCTCAATAAAAGTTGACGGTTTTGACATTGCATGTTTTTCAGAAAAGGATCCAGCAAAACTTCCATGGGCTAAATTAAATATAGATATAGTATTTGAATGCACTGGTTTATTTACAAGCAAAGATAAAGCAGAACAACATATTCAGGCAGGTGCCAAAAGAGTTTTAATTTCAGCACCAGGGCAAAATGTTGATAAAACTATTGTCTTCGGTGTAAATCATGAGACGTTAACAAATGAGGATCGAATTATTTCAAATGCATCTTGCACAACTAATTGTCTTGCTCCATTAGCAAAAATAATTCATGAAGAATATAAAATTTTAAATGGCCTAGTAAATACTATTCATGCTTATACCAATGATCAATCCTTGTTAGATGTTCATCACTCTGATCTTTTACGAGCAAGAGCAGCTAGCTTATCAATGATTCCCACAAAAACAGGTGCTGCTTCAGCGGTTGGCGATGTCTTGCCAGAGTTAAGAGGCAAACTAGATGGACTTGCGGTGAGAGTCCCAGTTTCAAATGTCTCGCTATTAGATTTTACCTTTACAACTGAGAAAGATTTTTCAATTGAAGAATTAAATGCAAGGTTAGAAGCAGCAGCAAAGAATGGTTTATCTGGCATTTTAGATGTAAATGAGATTCCTCTCGTGAGCACAGATTTTGGAAATGATTCACACTCTGTTATTTTTGATAAATCACATACAAGAAAAATAGGTAAAACAACTAAGATTCTTGCTTGGTACGACAATGAGTGGGGATTCTCAAATAGAATGCTGGATGTAGCAAACTATTTAAATCAAATTTCAAAAAAATCATCTCAAGCGGCCTAGATTATAGGTTGAAATAAAACGTAAAAGTCTTAAATTAAAATAATGAAAACCTTATATGTATTTTTACTCTTTATAACTATGAGCACATTTGCTGAAATGTCTGACAAACCGGATCAATGGTATGTCGTAACTGACAGAGTTATGGGCGGTTCATCAAATTTAGAAGCAGATTATGATGATGGAACTTTCAAGATGACCGGAAATGTTGTCAAAAAAGATGGTGGTTTCGTCAGATTGGCACACCGACCAGAAGAAATCAGTAAAAATGTAAAGGGTATTAAATTCAAAGCCAGAGGCAACAATGAAACTTATGAAGTTCATCTTACGCTTAAAGGTGTGAAAATGCCTCCTTGGTCTTATTTAAGTTCAACTTTCGACGTTAGTGATGAATGGCAAGAATTTGAAATAAGTTTTGAGCAATTTCAAAAAAATGGTTACATGATGGCATCTATGAAACCACAAAACATCAGAGATATTAGTATCGCTGGTTATGGCAGGGATTTTGATGTGGATCTTGAGTTTAAAGACGTCAACGTGTTTTAAACCTAGCTTTTGAAGTTCTTTAAAGTAATAATATTTTTTGTGAAGCAACCTACTTGGCTAGTTCTCATATTTTCACTTTTCTCTAGTGCGAGCTTCATTCATTCCCAAGAAATTGAAGAAGTTGTAATAACCGGTTCACTTTTAAAAGACACTGAATTAGATGCGTCTCCAGTTGAGCAAATTTCATCAGAAGACTTTGACAGATTTAATATCAATAACGTTGCTGAAATTAGCAAATTTTTAAACAGTTCTTCAGGTTCTCGTTTTCAAACAAATGCTCTAGAAGGGGTTGATCAAGGTATGGCATCAATTACACTACGTGGCTTAAATCAAGGCTCAACTTTGCTATTGATAAACTCTAAAAGACATACTTTTGCAGGAACGCCCTCCAATGACGGAGAGGGGTATATTGATGCAAACATAATCCCAGAAATTGCTTTTCAAAATATAGAAATTTTAAAAGAAGGGGCAACAACAGCATATGGTTCTGATGCAGTTGCGGGAGTTGTAAATTTTTTAACTTATAAAAACTTTGATGGATTTAAAATTAGATTTGGTGATCAGTCCGCTGAAAATAACAACAACAAAGAGGCAAACTTTGGTCTCTTATTTGGTACAAAAATTCTTGGGCTCGATGCTGTCTTTGGTTTCAACCAATTAAATCGCTCACCTTTCTCAGCATCTGAAATGCCTCGAATTGCTGAACTGGCAGTAAGTGGTTTAGGGAATACTTTTATTATGTCTGCTGATGACACAGTAAATTCTGGACTTTATGCAGGTGAGTATGTCTCTGGACAAGTTGTGCCAGACCCTAATTGCGAACAAAATGGAGGGATATTAGATGGTCGATGCAGGTTTAGATATGGTACAAGATTCAATATTTATAATGATGAGGATCATAATAAATTTTATTTTTCATTATCTAATAGTAATCATGATTTGACGCTGTTAACATCCAAAGTTCAAGTAAATGACAATCCGCAATCACCCTCTTATCCAGCGTTACCCTTTTTATCAAGACTCATCAATCCTGGAGAAGGTGGTAGCCCATTTAATGTGCCAGTTAGATGGCTTGGTCGACCGTTAGGAGCGCAATACCCATCTCCTTTATCACCAAAAGACATCAGACAATATCATTTAAGCTATAGCTATTACTTTGCAATAAATAATTTTGACATTGATGTATCACTTACAACTAGTGAACATAAAAATAATCATGTTAGACCAGATATAATTGACTCACGCTTTCAACAAGCTTTGCTTGGTAATGGAGGGGAGAGTGGTGATCTAACATGGAACATATTTGATCATACTCAAAACCCCGTTGAGCTTATAGATTTTGTAAGGGGCTCAGAGATTTCCTCAAAAGATGGCGGACTAACTGCCCTTGATGCTATAGCAAGATCTTCGTTTAATGATCTCAACTATGCTTTTGGTGTTCAGATCAATAATGAGACTCTTGATATTGAATATAACGATTTAGCGAGAGCAGAATTCGATAGCGACGGCAAGATTACCAAAACAGCTGATTTATTCTTTTTGGGCGGTGGTCAAAATGTAAACCAAAGTAGGAATAAATATGGTGCTTTTTTTGAGGGAGAGCAAGAAATATCTGATTCTCTTGGACTGCGACTGGCGGCCAGGTATGAAAAAGTTGATAATTTTTCATCATTGGATCCTAAAATTTCACTCAGCTACAACCCAATAGATCAAATAACATTAAGAATCTCTCGTGGAACATCATTTACCATGCCGTCTATGGCACAAATGAATTCAAGTGCCATAAATCTTGGTAGTTTCAGAGATCTTGAAGGAAGTCTTTTTGTCCGACAAGCCAGAATAGGTAATCCAGATTTAAAACCAGCTACTTCGACTAACTCAAACTTTGGGTTCATATATGATTCAGACATAAACCGATTTTCTATTGATTATTGGAAAATTGATTACCGTGACAGAATTGAAGCAGAAAGTTCACAAGCCATCCTAGATCTCGATCCTCAGGGACCTAGCATTACCAGGAATGAAAATGGTGAGCTTATTGGTGTGACCACAACATACTTTAATGAGGAAAGTACATTAATATCTGGTATTGATTTTAGTTATGAGCAGATTTTTGACCTAAATGATAACGGTATCCTAGAATTTGTTCTGAAAGGTACTTCCTTTTTAAAATTCTTGACTCCTGATCAAACTTCAGATGGCACGGAAACAGTGCTTGAGAATAGAATTGGAAAATTTAATTTTGATACACATACACATGCACTACCTCGAAATAGAATAAATTCTTTTTTAACTTGGAAATATAAAGAATATGAGACTGGTTTTAATGCCAGATATATCAGCAGCTATGAAAATAATCGAAGTATTCCTGAAAGTGCGTTAAATCTTGGATATAGAAGTAAAGTTGATTCATTCCTTGTTTTTGATTTGTCCTTTGAACTTCCAATTGGTATTCTTTTTAATGATGTAAGTCTGGATGGTAAGTTTGCACTGATAAACCTTTTTGATGAAGATCCTCCACTTCTATATGACGCTCCAGACTTTAGTTTTGATACAAGAGTGCATGATCCTAGAGGAAGGATGCTAAACATTCAATTTGAACTTGGGTTAGTTGATTAGAAATTTTCTCACAGTGGATAACTTTTTAAAAGGTAAGTAAAATATTCGAATGATTAAGACCCAACTACGTTCCGATCAAGCAGCAATGACACTATCTATGGTTTGTGTAGTCCACTGTTTTTTTGCACCTTCGGTCTTAATTATTGGTTCTGGTTTCTTAGCTGTAAATTTAGGAAATGAATTAGTACATAAATTAATTGTTTTAACTGCAGTTCCTATAAGTGCAGTTGCGTTATACCTTGGCTATAAGAATCACAAAGTTACCACTTTCATACCAATAGGAATATTTGGTCTTGTATTGCTAATTTTTGCTGTAACTTTCGGAGAGAGCATTTGGGGAGAATTGGGAGAAAAAGGGCTTACTTTATTTGGTTCTTTCTTGGTTGCTTACTCTCATTTTAGAAACTATCAAGTTTGTAAGGCTATTGACTGTAATTGCCACGAGAAATAAGCATAATTAATAAAATAGTTTAAAATTAAGATATGAAAATCGGTATCATATCTCTCTTATTTATTTGTTCTTTATTAGTTTCAGAACCAAAAGAACATCAATCATTAATGGCAACATTATTCGTTCAAAATTCAGCTGAGTCTTATACCAATTCACTAAGTATTTACAAGGCAGCAGAAGATCAATTAGAAAAAGTAGTTGAGAATACAAAAGTTTCAGCAGCTATTGAACAAACTAAAGGGTTTGCAGGTAAACCACCAGCAGTTATTTTAGATGTAGATCAGACTGTGTTAGATAATATTGCTTATCAAGCCAGATTAATTGAAACCAATACTTATTATCCTCAGGGCTGGAAGGAATGGTGTGAAGAAGAACAAGCAGATTACATGCCAGGTGTAGAGTCGTTTCTTAAAAAAGCAGCTGCACTTGGTGTAGAAGTATTTTTCATCACTAATAGAGATGTAAACGTTGAAGTGGCAACTAAAAATAATTTAGAAAAATTAGGGTTTAAATTTACTAAAAATTTAGATCAACTGCTTATGAAAAATGAGAAATCTAACTGGGGTTCGAATAAAAACTCAAGAAGAAGTTTAGTTGCAGAAAACTATAGAATCGTAATGATGATTGGCGATAATTTAGGAGATTTTGTTGATGGTTCCGATAATAAGGCCTCAGCTGAAATAAGATTGAATGCAGCAAAAAAGTATGCTCATATGTGGGGAACTAATTGGTTTATGCTGGCAAATCCAACTTATGGCGACTGGGAAAATACAATTATTGACTTTAAATATGCGATTCCAAGATCTGAGCAAATAAAAATAAAGCTTGAGACATTAGATTCTCAACAGAAATAATTTGATACTGAAACCTTAATTTATGTTAGGACTATCGAAGAACACAATTTATTCAGGACTATTCTTTTTTTTCGTATTAAATTCGATCTTTGTTCTAAGGCCCTTTCGAAATACCATTGCTGCGGATATAGGAACAGCTGATTTAACATTCTTTTTATTTATCGTAGTTTTGGTAATGTTGCTAGTTAATCCTATTTATTCCTTTATTGTTTCAAAAAGCTCTCAAAAAAATATTGTTCCATATATTTATGGATTTTTTATTCTCAATTTACTGATCTTCTTGACTCTGAATAGTTATTTCCCAAATAGCTCGGCGGTGAAAGCAACATTCTATGTTTGGTATAACGTATTTAACTTCTTTCTGGTTGCAATATTCTGGGCAATGACTGTGAACTCTTTTAACCTTGAGCGCGCAAAAGTTTTTTTTGGTTTGATAAGTGCTTGTGGCTCTTTGGGTGCCTCTTTTGGCGGCTTGCTCGTAAGTAATTACTTGTATGATAAAGAGAATTTATCTCTAGTCATCACTATCATTTCAATGCTGCTTGCAATTTACTTTTCATCAAAAGTTGAAAGACAAGAATTATCATTGAAAGGAAATACATCTACTTATAGTCAAGTTTTTGAGCAATTTACCCAGATCAGGGAAAACCCTTTAATTAGAAATTTTGTTTTCTATGCTTTTACTTGGACTTGTTTAACAACAGCATTATGGTTTTTTCAACTTGAGATAATTAATAATTTTACTAATGACTCTAGTGTAAAAACTCAAATTTTTGCTCGAGCAGACTCAATGGTGCCCATAATTACCTTGGTAACTCAACTTTTATTAACTTCTTATTTCTTACGTTCAAAATATTTCGGAATTAGATTTGTGCTAACAATATATGGTGTTCTTTTTTCAGTTGCACTTTTGGCTCTATCTGGTTACTTTTCAGATTATCTGCTTAGCGCTTCAGGCATAACCTTATTTTTAATTTTGCAGGCAACTATCAGACCTTTCGAGTATGGTTTAAACAAACCTGCAAGGGAGGCAGTGTTCACCACACTTTCAACTAAAGAAAAATATAAATCTACTGTTTTTATTGATACATTCACTAATAGGTTTGGAGATGCAACAGGTGGTTTACTATTTAACTCACTTCTTTCTTTTGGTTTATTGCTGTATGCTGCTCCTCTCGCAATTATACCTTTAGCAATATTTTTAATTAATTTAGGTTGGAGTATTTCCAAGGATATTGATCCTGTTAACTCAAAGTAAATTCTTTGTTACAAATTTTAAAAATAGTTGAAATTTCCAATTTCGTACATAAAATAACCCTTTCAATTATGCTAACTAAAGAAAAAATTTTAAAAGCTCCTAAGAAAAATTATATGAACACGGAGCAACTAGAGTTCTTTAAGAATCTTCTTGAAGACCTAAAGAAAGAAACCCTTACACACATACGGGATGCAAAAGATAGGCTAAGCAATCCTCCTTCATGTAGTGACGAGGTTGATAGAGCTCAACACGAAATAGATTCAATGCTTTTCCTTAGAATTGTCGAAAGAGAGTCAAAACTACTCCCAAAAATTGATAAAGCTATTATGAGAATTAAGGCTGGTGATTATGGTTATTGCGTTGAAACAGGCGATCCAATTGGTTTGCCAAGGTTAATTTCTCGGCCAACAGCTGAATTTTGTGCTGAAGTCAAAACTATCAACGAAGAAAAAGAAAAGCACTTCGCAGACTAAGCTTGTTTTCACATTAAACATTAATTTCTTATAATTTATCCTGCATGAGCATCTTAAATAAAGCTACCAATTCAATTGCACAAACTAGGTTAGGGGTGCTTTCTGAATGGTCTATAAGAATATGTCTTGCTTGGGTTTTTTTCGAGTATGGTTTGCCAAAAATTAATTCTTTGATCGAATCGCCAACTACTCCTTTAGGTTTCATTCTGAAAATGGATTTCTTTTCTGAATTTCCGATAATTTCTTCTTGGCTAATCGCAATAGCTGAAGTTTTACTAGTACCTTTATTTATTATTTTGGGAGGATTTAATTTTCTGGGCCCTCTATCAAAAAGTTTTTCAACATTGGGAGGTATTTTAGGAACATTTGTAATGGTTGTAATAATTTGGGGCTTTCATTTTCCTATTTTAGATGACAGTTTTTCAGATATTCATTTGCAAATAATGCTTCTGGCAATGTCGCTATATTTTCTTTTTAAATGATGTTTCGATATACCGTTGGCACCGTTATAGGCGGGATACTAGTAGCTACTGTTATGACAGGCATTGTGAGCTTCTTTGTTACAGCAATTAATACCAATACCTTCCCACCTATCTTGCACGAATGGGTAAGAGCCTGGATGTTAGCATGGGCTATTGGCACACCAGGTGTCATAATTCTCTCGCCAATATTTAGATATATTGGAATCAAATTTTCTGATGATCCAAGAGATAATTAGTTGTAATTTAGGTAAATGCTATTTATCATTTGTGTTCTTGTGGGGCTATAGCTCAGCTGGGAGAGCACCTGCTTTGCACGCAGGGGGTCAGGAGTTCGAATCTCCTTAG
>OZSS01000356.1_pt1 | contig 21591 bp, 17 predicted proteins | sample 1779911 | NCBI WGS metagenome assembly OZSS01 (sample SAMEA2603589, study PRJEB24840) | metagenome | biome: Water; feature: Photic zone; material: Seawater sample | place: Mediterranean Sea | collected 2013-11-12 | depth 10 m | reverse complement strand
AAAGGATCCAACAGTTCTGAGTAGGCAGATCGAAGATCTCTGGACGACAGATCGATTATCCGAGAATTTGAAATGTACCGATCAATTCTCATCGATCATTAGAAAAACGAAAAGAAGCCCTTGGCTTCGAAAGTGGAGAGAGTGCGTGAACTATTTTTCCCACTTAAGGGCACCGCTTTTAAGTTCGTAAATTAATCCAATGGCGAGGATGAAAGTGAAAAACATCATGGGTCCCAAAATGGGAATCCCGGCTGCGACCAGATCCCGGTGGGTGAGAACCCAAGGGATAAGGAAGACCACATCAATATCAAAGAGAATGAAGAGCATGGCGGTGATGTAAAATTTTACCGAATAACGGGTCTCCCCTCCGACTTCGGATGCAAGACCACATTCATAGGGAGAATCCTTAATTTTACTGTGCCGTGCTTTTTGTCCGAAAATATGACTCGCGACCAAGATTCCTGCCCCCATGCCAACCGCCAGGAGGATTTGGATCAATACTGGTAGATAATCAGGTAGATTCACTATACACTTCCTGCACTGATATTAATTTGGAAGCAAGTTCAAACATAGTTTTGTTGGCTATTTCTAGTTGATTGATTTAGATATCATTTGATAGAAATAACCCATTAATGATTACTAAAATGAACCGCTCTTCTTTCCCAAACTTAAAACGACCACTAAAAAATGGATCAAGAGGTTTCACTCTGGTGGAAATTCTTATCGTGCTGGCACTTATCGGTATTGTTGCCGGACTTGCTATGTCGAATCTCGGTGAGATTTTTGGTGGAGGACAGGAAAAAGCAGCGAAGACTTGGGTGAACAGCACGGGTGAAGCCTATGTGACCAGTTATTTTGCCATGGTTGGCGAGTACCCGAAAAGTCTCAATGACCTGAGAACCCCTCCCAATGGAGTGCCACCCTTCGTCAAACGCACATCAGACTTGAATGATCCATGGGGTAAACCCTATGTTTATCAGTATCCAGGTACGCGGAACCCCGGAAGTTTTGATCTATCAACCACGGCTCCAGACGGGAAAGTAATCGGGAATTGGGATACTGGGAATTGATTTGACTACCCCGTTAAGGAGGGGAGCAGCACGGGCTTTCAGTCTGCTTGAGGTTCTTTTGGTGCTCGCCCTGGTGGGGGTGTTAATGGGAGTGGTGGCAGGCAATGCCGGAGCATTTATCAGTGGATCGAATTATGAGCCGCCGGACCGTGTGCTGAAAAGGGCGGCCTTGGATGCCGTGTATTTTTCCAGCGAGAGAAAAAGAAAAAGCTACCTTACTTATTCACCCGAAAAAATAAGTTTCTTGGTTTCTGACGCGGAGGGGACGGTCTTATCCGAACATCCGGTATACTCAAAATTAGATGAGGACATACTGGAGGACCAGGAACTGATACCCGAAGTCTTTTTTTCAGCGGTAGGACCCGAAGCAGGAGAAGTCGGGGCTGCCACGAATTTTACCGAAGAGCAACTGCAACTGACGCGTGTCGCTTTTCATGCTGGGTGCAGTCAACCTTTTGAGGTTGAAATTTCATTCCGGGGAGAAACAAGTAAGCTTAAGTTTGATCCCTTTTCCGGGTATGTTTTGGAGCAACCTGAATGATGAGTAAAGATGGACAGAAGGCCTTTATGCTGGTGGAGGTGTTGATTGCATTGGCCATCTTTGGGCTCTCTGCCGTCTATCTTGTGGATGGTGCCTTCATTGCTTCCCGAACTATCCGGGTGATGAAAGATACGAGGGAATTGGAACAGGATCTACTCTGGGCACGAAGTGAGATTTTTCGGGAGACTGATTACGAAAAAATGGAAGAGGGGGGAGATTTGCCGACCATAAGTATGGGGGAAATAAGATGGGAAACTGAAATTGAGATGACTGAGGTGTTGGATCTATTTAAGGTAAAACTCCTCCTTGAGTATGATGGTAATGAGGAGCTGGGGGTGGAAAGTGGAGAAAGAAGTTATACGATGCTGATGTTCCGACCGGCATGGGGCCAGCACGGAGATTTCTCCTCTGACCGAAATCGTTTGCTTGAGGATAAGAGAGACAAAATCCGGGAGATTCAGGAAGAAAGGAACCGATAATGAATCAAAAGCCGGGTAAAGGGTTTTCTCTGGTGGAGGTGCTTTTGGCTCTTTCAATCGGAGGTCTGGTTTTGCTGGCTGCGAGTGCTTTGCTTGTGACGATTTCGCAGGCATGGGCGAACCGACCTGCCACCCGCGACGCTTTTGATGCCCATGTCAATGGGGTGTCGCATTTTTTGGGTGCCGTGTTAGAGGAGGCCTCTCTTTCCAGTTTTGCACTGCCCAAAGACAAGGATGTTGATTTGCAATACCCGGTAGGTTTTTCAGACGCGGAGGATCCTCTTATTCATTTTTATCTGAGAGAAGCACCTCCCTTGTTTTTTAGTCCCTACGGTTCGGCTGCGAGGGTGTGGATGGGAGCTGGCATTCTGATCCGAAGTTCCTGCCTGCGTCTCTTGCCATAGGGTGAAGCCATCCTGATCCTGATCAGTTTCCCAGGTTATTGCAAAATCAGCATCATTGCGGTCACCATAAACTGGCAATTTCACAAAATTGCCATTTTCCCATGCCCCCCAGTGTGCATAAGGTTCGCCAATGCCGACATCCAAGTTTCCATTCCCATTTCCATCACGGAAAGCCTTGATGTCATAGGAATGTCCCGCTGGTAGAGAGAGGGAATATTGCCCGGGCCCTTCAGATAAAACTTGTTGGGCAACCTTGCTATTGTTCTCATCAAATGCCCAAACAACGACCGGGCCAGGCACATCTCCCGAATAACTCACTATTCCCGACACGGTGGCATTTTGCTCGGGCGATAGGTTGAAAATTGATTCGGCTTCCTTTGCTGTGACGACCCGATTCCATAGTCGAAAATCATCCATCCAACCCTTGAAAAAAGATGAATTGTTTTGCGGGCGGTTACCAATACTGAATGAATTGGTTGCATCGGAAAGCAGATCTCCTCCCCCACCCTGTTTGGTCACATTGGAAACCAGCTGCCCATTATGATACAGGTTTAGAGGCTGATTTCCGAAAAAGCCAGTCCAAGTGAGGACTATATGCTCCCAGGAAAATTCGGCTGGTCGGTAATCGTAAGTAATGCTCGGTGTAGCCGTGGTTCCCTGGCGAACGAGCCACGCCATCTGTTGAGCCACACTTAAGCGCCAATAGCCAGGGCCAGAGGATCTCTTAGCGATTAAATATCCACTTCCGTTACGATCCAACTTGACCCAACCTGAAAAACTGAATGGACGAATATCATCTAATTTATTGGTTCCCTCAAACGAAACATGATCATTAATTCCATCAAAATAAAGCGAGCCTCCTGTTCGCCCTGGACTCCATCCATTTTGCTCAAAACCAACCAGCGTACCATTAATACCATTACCCGAAGAATCACCCAATGAAGTACCGTTCACTTCATCAAATTTCCAGTGGGCAACCAGCCCGAAATCTAGGTCTGGGGTAGAACTGGCATCATTGAATTCGGTACCGGCCTGAAATTCATGCCAATTAAGAAATCCATCCTGATCACTGTCCCAATCCCAAAGGTTAAAGTTAATACCCGTAAGATTCCCGTCCACTTGGACGAGGTTGAACGAATAGGTTGAAGCATTCCAGTCACCGATATGTTTCCAGACTTCCTGCTCTTGCGGATATCCATCTCCAGTACCGTCGACAAAGGCTTTAAAATCATATCCCCTGCCCTTTTCTACGGACAGAGTAAAAGAGCCATTGCCATCCGGCAAAATAACCTCAGCGGCTTTGGAACCGTTGGCTTCGAGTGCCCAAACATAAGCTGGGCCGGGAATCACCCCATCATAGGTAACGGTGCCTGATACACTGACCATCAAGCCAGAACCGTTTGCTCCAGTAGCACCCTGGTTATCCTGCGTAGCATTACCATCCGTTGTATCCAGGGTGAAAGTACCATTTTGATCGGCAAAGCCAGTGAGGTCAGGAGAAGCTCCTCCTTGTTCAGTTGTGTCCAAAGTAAAAAGCACACCGGAATCCCCAAAGCCAGTCTGATTATTGTCAGGATTGTTTGGGTTCCCATCCGTTGTGTCCAAATCAAATAGTCCGGAATCGGCAAAACCTGAATTATCCGGGTTATAAACTCCAGATACATTCGAATGAGTATCCAGGGAAAATAACTCAGAATCCCCAAAACCGGTTTGGTTTGCATCCTGAGAAAATCCGCCCGAAACAAGCATGGTCATTCCCCATAGGAAAATCCCACAAGTGCTTCCTGCCCGCCTTCTTAGGAAGGTCGGATTTTTAACAATTCGGCTCAATTGCTTGATCACTTTTGGGTGTCCCAGTGCCAATCAATGATCAGATTATCTAAAATATCGTGCCGTTCGTAAACCGACTGCCGGGGAAGAATCCTCAGGACTGCCATAAAGAAAGAGATCAAAAAGGCTTTGCGGGGAGGTATCCCCCATCGGATCGCCGGAATTTATAGGAGCAAACTTTTGAGCTCCACCTGTGGCAGGGTCATAACTAGGATCACTTGGATCCAAAGCAACATCCGCTGAATCTAAACCCACAAAGGAACCCCCATAAACAGATGCTGACAAAGTGGATTCACCTCCCGCAGCACCCGACATGGACATCATATCCTCGGTCCATTCTGCCAGGTTGCCAATCACATCGCGAACTCCTAGACCATTGACTGGACGGTTACCTGCCGGGCTGGCATTAACATCGTTTACTACATCATCCGCCGTACCCGGACTAGCATCCGGTCCTTCAGACATGAAAGAAACGACATATTCCTGAGTAAATGTAGGATAAGTTAAAGGAGACGCATCCCCCCAGGGCCATGCCTTTTGATTAGTACCGCCCGTCGCGAGTTTTTGGAATACCAAGGTGTCAGGTAAACGGTATCCCGTTGCATTGTTATCAATGTGGAAAAAGAAATCAGCACTCGGCCCGGTTGGATTTTCCTGAAATTCAATCTTGGCAGCTGTTTTGAAGACTGTGGTAAGACCGGCATCATATTGATTGTTATCGTTGAAATCCATATACTCGTCGTGGGTATACGCACCATCTCCATTTCCATCGGTGAAACTTTCCCCCGGATCCCACTTGCCATTTCCATTGGTATCATCTGCACCGTAAGGAGAAAACATATCACCACTATTGGAGATTTGACCGTCTCCATTGGCATCTCCCTCGTGCATTAATTCTGTATGATCCGTGTAATAAGCGGGTTTAAGCCCCTCTTTTTCCGACCGTGCGTTACACCATTTGATTGCCTGCCAAAAAGTAATCCCTGAACGGGGCATATCGCCAGGTTCACCAGAAGGTGCCAGGGGAAGACCTGAATAACCGTTCGCCAAAGCCCACTGAGCAACCTCATTCCATTTCGCATTGGTTATTTCGTTTTTATCGACATGAACCTTGTGGAAAGGATATCTGTAAGTCGAAATCACATCTTCCCATTGTGGTGTTCCGCCTGCTCCACCTGCTCCGCCAGGGTCATAAGCTTCAACAAAAAGAACATCCATGAACACCTCCTTCAAACCAGCAGATCCGCTTCCTGATCCTCCGCCACCACCACCGCCTGATCCGTTGTAGCCGGATGGCTGATCCCCGTAGGTGGCAATAACGCGAATTTTACCTTTGCCGGTAAATTGATTATCCCAGTCAGTAGCAGCATTCCAAACCGCAGTCTTTCCGTTTCCGCCTGAGACATTTGCGTCCACATCCCCGGTGACATCCTGGCAACGAACCGGGTAGTTGAGGCCACCGTCCGGGCTGAACCAAATCTCGACAAAAGCTTTCTGACCGGCATCGAGTTGTAAATTGTACTGAATATCTACGAGTTTTGTTTTGTTACCATCTGTGATTCTCTGGCTTGCGGTAATATTGGTAACGACCGGAGCCGCAGCAAAAAGGGAACATACCAAACAGGGCAAAAGAGGAATAATTAGCTTTTTCATATGGAGATAAAACAGACTGGGAATGAATACGTTAAAACGACTTATTAATAGTATTAGCATCACGGATGAAAATATTACAATATTTTTATACTAAATTCATGAAGTAGAGATTGTCCTTCTTGGCGACCAGAATTCGGATGTTGCAAAGTTAGTTCGAATTTATAAAGACAATACTTGTTGCCCGGATGGCGGAATTGGTAGACGCGCCGGATTCAAAATCCGGTTCCCGCGAGGGAGTGAGGGTTCGACCCCCTCTCCGGGTACCACTTTCTTTTTAACACTATGGAAGTTTCCATCCGCAGAGGCCAAGAGGCCGATATGCCTGTTCTTCGGGATATCTTAAATTATTACATTTTAAAGACAGTAGTCACTTTCGAAATGGTGGAATTGTCCCTGGAAAACCGTAAAACTTGGTTTACCCAATTTTCGGAAACTGGTAGATATCAGCTCTTTGTGGCAGAGGAAAAGAAACAAGTGATTGGGTATGCCGCGAGTTTACGGTTTCACCAGCGCCCTGCCTATGCTCCCTCGGTGATGACTAGCATTTACTTACACCCAGATCACACTGGAAAAGGGGTCGGAGAAAAAGTTTATGCCGAACTCATCGAGAACCTTAAGGCAGCAGATGATGTCCACCGGGCGTATGGACTCGTGGTGTTGCCTAATCTAGGTTCAGAAAAATTGCATGAAAAACTAGGCTTTCAAGCAGTCGGATTGCTGAACGAAGGAGGATACAAATTTGGTGAGTATCACGATGTCCGTATGTACGAACATCGATTAGATAAATAAAATACTTTTCATCTTTAACCTTCTAGCCGACATTCAATTTCCGCTAGACAGGCTAAGCCAAGCAAAACAAAAGGTTTTAACTTGGTAGCAAATCACTCACCAATTCACGCTCCTCGGCCAATTCATTGATCGAAGCATCAATCTTCTCACGGGCGAAGTCGTTAATAGGGAGATCCTGGACAATTTCCCATTTTTCTCCATTGGAACGGATGGGAAACGAAGTGATCAATCCCTCGGTGATTCCAAAACTCCCGTCCGAAGCGACGCAAACACTGTTCCAATCCCCTTCGGGGGTGGGAGTGGTAAGGGACTTAACGGTGTCAATCGCGGCGTTGGCCGCGGAAGCCGCGGAAGAAGCCCCACGTGCCTGGATGATGGCAGCTCCCCTCTGTTGAACAGTCGGAATAAAGTCAACATGTGCCCATGTATCGTCAGCAATTATTTCTGGTGCGGAAACCCCACCAATTTTTGAGTTATAATAATCAGGGTATTGCGTGGCCGAATGATTTCCCCAAATCGTAACATTGGAGACTTCAGAAACTTGACAATTAGCTTTCGCCGCAAGTTGTGCAGCGGCCCGGTTCTCGTCCAATCGAGTCATGGCAAACCAACGATTTTGCGGAACATCTGGTGCGTTGTTCATAGCAATAAGACAATTGGTATTACAAGGATTCCCCACTACCAAGACGCGAACATCTGAAGCTGCATTCGCTTGGATCGCTTGTCCCTGTCCCGTAAAAATCTTACCATTGATACCGAGTAAATCTCCCCGCTCCATCCCTGCTTTACGAGGAACACTACCGACCAAAAGAGACCAATTAGCGCCTGAAAAACCTTCATTCAGATCCGCGGTTGGTCGGATATCTTTGAGCAGTGGAAAAGCACAATCATCCAGTTCCATGCAAACTCCTTCCAAAGCTTTCATCCCAGGCTCTATCTCAATCAGATTGAGGGCAACTGGCTGATCTGGGCCGAAGAGTCCGCCTGATGCGATGCGAAAGAGCAGAGAGTAGCCGATTTGACCAGCAGCACCGGTTACAGCTACACGAATAGGGTTTTTTTCATTCATTATCTAAAAAGTGAGAAATCATTAAGAAAATCGACTTTTATCTATTACATCAGCTGCATTTCGAAGGCAAGCCTCGGTCTTATCCCAATTAATACAACCATCGGTAATCGAAACCCCATATTCCAGCTGTTCTACGGGACGGGGAAATGCTTGGCTTCCGGAGCTCAAATGACTTTCTATCATAACCGCATGAATCCAATCACCCCCATCTTCAATTTGCCCCAGCACATCGGATAATACTTCCGGTTGCCGGGAAGGATCCTTACTGCTATTGGCATGACTACAATCAATCATGACCGAAGTTGGTGCTTTTACGGTCTCCAAGGCAACCCTTGCCATCTCCACATTTTTGGAAGTGTAATTAGGACCGTTTGACCCTCCACGAAGAATTAATTGACAGTCCGGATTGCCGCCGGTAGTGACTGCCGAGGCATGTCCATCCTCGGTAATCCCTAGAAAAGTTTGACTTTGAGTAGCGGCAATAATTCCGTAACCCGCCGCTTTTAAGTCTCCACTAGTAGCATTCTTAAATCCAACTGGCATTGATAAACCCGAAGCCATTTGGCGATGCGTTTGAGATTCCGAAGTCCGTGCCCCGATGGCAGCCCAGCATAGGGAGTCAGCCAGGTATTGAGGAGTAATGGGATCTAACAGTTCGGTAGCTGTAGGAATCCCGAAGTCCAAAACTTCACCCAGAAACGAACGGGCAATACGAAGACCCTCGGGAATATCGCAGCTACCATTTAGCTTAGGATCCATAATCAGCCCTTTCCAGCCAACTGTAGTTCGGGGTTTCTCGAAATACACCCGCATCACCATCAGCAAGCGGTCTTTCAATTCAAGGGAGAGCTGAGCAAACCGCTCCGCATACTCTCGGCATGCGGCAAGATCGTGGATCGAACAAGGACCAACCACTGCCAGCAATCGTTTATCATCGCCATGAATCAGATCATGCAGGGCTTTCCTTGAATCACGAACCATTTTCTTCTGCTCTAAAGTACGAGGGATTTCATCACAAAGTTCAACGGGCTTTGGCAAAGGTACGGAGTCGCTTATTCTTAAATTTGTTACTTGGTGCACGAGTTAGAACATAGAAGGGAAGCTTGCATGAACAAGCTAAACTTTTAGGAATGTTAGATTATGAGTAATTTTTTGCATGGCTGCCCCCCTCCCTCTTTCGTTCGAGTCGAAGGGGAGGACGCACTGGATTATCTTCAAAGTCAGTTGACCATTGATCTGGTCAAACTTGGTCAGGACCAGATACGTTATGGTCTCCGGCTTGATAAAAGGGGTAAGACTTGGGCGGGAATGTATGTCATCAAACAGAATCCAGAATCTTTTTGGTTAATCAGCCGTGGATCCAAAGCAAATGATCTCATTTCCTTGATCGAAGAAAATCTGGTTGCGGATGATGTGGAGTTAATTGATGAGTCTTCGGCTTTCTTTCTCATCACCGCTCGAGGTGAAGAGGGGCAAAGAATTTTAGATCGGCTTGGACTGCACGATCCTAAACGGGGAGAAATAGCACGCTCGCGGGAATCTATTGCTTTTATTGACAGCCGCCTTCCGCCAACAACCTTTTCGATTATTTTAAGAAAAGACCAGAAAACCCAAGCAATGGCCGATTCAAAATCCATGAATTGGGAAATCATCGAAGCCCTACGGATTGAATCCTGTTTAGTGACCATTCCAGAAGAGATAGGGGCAAATGATTTACCCCAAGAAGGAAACTTGGAACTAGACTACATCGATTTCACTAAGGGTTGCTATCTGGGACAAGAAGTTATGGCAAGAATTCATGCCATGGGTAATGTTCGGCGTAAGACTTGCACTATTCAATTTCCCTCATCAATGATGCCATCCCTCCCCTGTCCCTTGGTAAAAGATGGAAGAAAGCTAGGGATACTGAAAAGTGCCCTTAAGAGAAAAGATAGCTTTATTGGTATGGCCATCCTTCATGAAAATGGGCTGACTGCACTGAATGATAATCAAATCAAAATTGCTGAAACCGAGGTTATAATTAAGACTCTATGAATGAAAAAAAGGAAGTAATTGAAATCGCTCGGGTCTTCCAAAATTTGGGGGCGAATGAAGCCCAAGCTCAAGTCATGGCTAGGCAAATAATTAAGCGGGCCGAACGAATCGCAGAAGAAAAAGAATCTTCCAAAATTGATGAATTGCGAAAGCTTTTAGAAATTGCTGTCTTAGGTGCCCAAGGTTTACTAAAACCGAGTGATCAAGCCCTTTTGGGCCCCAAAAAGCCTCCAAATGCCTAAAAAATCACGATTTTGATAAAAAAAGTTTGACCACACGCCAGAAAAACCCGAGCTAGGACTTGTTTAACTCATATAAATCATACTTCCAAACAAAAGGAAACACACATGAATAAAGGACAACTCATCGAAGCCGTACAAAAAAAACTTGGAAAAGATACCACAAAAGCCGCTGCGGATGCTGCTGTTAATGCGGTCTTTGATACCATTACCAAAGCGGTAAAAAAGGAACCAGTTCAAGTTATCGGATTCGGTACCTTTAAGAAAGTTAGTCGTAAAGCTCGTACCGGTGTTAATCCGCAAGATCCAACGGGTCCAAAGATTAAGATCAAAGCTTCCAGATCAGTCTCTTTCAAGGCTGGCGCAAAGCTTAAAGCTGCGGTTTAATCTTACTGGTTAATATATTAACTACCCCTTTACTTAAAACCCGTGGACTTCCACGGGTTTTTTTTGCTTTATGAATAAAAATTTTCTCAAAAGTGCCATTTCTCAAGGTGATTCCCATGTACTAAGTTTTGCTCCAGGCAGAATCGAATTTTTAGGGAACCATCTTGACTACAATGGAGGCACGGTTCTGGGAATGGCAATCGATGCCGGAATTTATTGCCTAGGAGTATCAACGGGGGAAGATTCATTTACTTTGGAGAGTGAAGGGTTTCCGGACGCAGGAGTGAAAGGATTGCTTGAAAATATTGAGAAACAAAAGGGTAAACTAGCTTGGGCAAATTATCCATTAGGTGTCCTTCTTGAATTACAGAGAAAAGACCTCGCACCCAAAGAAGGATTCCGCCTTTTTTTTGCTAGCGATTTGCCGACTTCTGTGGGCTTAAGTTCAAGTGCGGCTTTGGAACTTGCAACTGCCCTAACCTTACTAAATTTAGCAGAGAAAAAGGTGGATTCTAGAGAACTAGTTAGCCTATGCCGTGCTGCCGAAAACAATTTCGTGGGTATGCCCTGCGGGGTTTTAGATCAGGGTACTTCTGCTCATGGGAAGAAAAATAACCTCGTACGCATCGATTGCAGAATGGAGAGCTATCAAAACCTTGCCCTTCCGGAAGATACTCAAGCTTGGATTTTTGATACTGGAATCAAGCATGATCTGGTAGACTCTCTTTATTCAGTGCGGCATCAAGAATGCCAAGATGCACTGACCAAGATTAGAGAAAGATTTCCAGCTACCGAATCCCTAACCTCAACAGACTTAACAAAGATTGAAAATGCAGACTTAAATGAAAACCTTCGAAAGAGGGCGATTCATGTTTCGGAGGAACAAGCACGGGTCGAGTCATTTTGTCGAGGGATTGAATTGAATACCTCGCCTCAAGATCTGGGTAAGCTATTACAGCAATCTCATCAAAGTTCTTCCAAAAACTTTGAAAATAGTTGCCCCGAACTGGACTACCTTGCTGATACTCTTAACCAGCACCCCTTGATTCTGGGAGCTCGATTGACTGGGGGTGGTTTTGGTGGAGCGGTCATGGCATGGACAAGTCCAGGTTTCAATGAGTCGAATGCATCAGAAATAACTCGACTATTTAAAGAGCAATTCAGTCGAGAAGCTAAATGGTACCGATTTCAACCTTCTGACGGAGCTAGGCCTCTCGACCTTCAAGAAATCTAAAAAAATCTAGCTTCCGAAATTTTTGTCCAAAAAGGAATTTACCAACTGCACAAACATCGGACGGTTTTCCACATGAACATCATGCCCTACATCCTCAACCGTTTCAATCGAAGCAGCGGGGAAGTGGTGTAAGATTTCTTCAAAATGCTCACCACGCACATAACCCGACCGCCCTCCTCGAACAAAAAGAGAGGGATTTTCAAATCGGTCGTACTCCTTCATTGGGTTGGAGGATAAATCCTCAATCGAAGACCGAAGGGCCAAAAGGTTTGGAATCCAGAACGCACCATCCTCGTTAAAACCCAAATTGGTGAGTAAAAATTGACGAAAGGCCCAGTTGGGAATCCTAACCTCCAATTCTTGATCTGCATCTTTTCGAGTTCTAATGCTTGAAAGATCCAAGCCAAGCAGTGCATCTAGAGTAGGTATGTGGTGATCCTTCGGATAATTTCTCGGAGCAATATCGACCACGATTAAGGAATTTACTTGATTTGGATGGTCACAGGCTATCTTCATCGCTACCTTTCCACCTAAACTATGCCCGCAAAAAATACTGTTTTCGATTTCTTTTTCTTTCATCCATTGAAGGATATCTTCGGAGATGGATGTGATGGATGAATGATCAGAATGAAAAGACTGCCCGTGGTTTCTCAAATCCAAGGCGAAAACATGAAATTTATCTCCGATGGCCTTGGCCACACTTCGCCAATTTCGGGAAGAACCCAGTAAACCATGCAAGCAGATGAAGGTTGGATTTTCATCCTTTCCAAACTCCTCGGAATACAAAAGATCGCTCATAGCTCAAAAGAGTTCCAGCTGGGAGGGATCCTTTTTTTTAGGCGTTAATCTTCGCTTTTTATTTTCAAGCGACTTTTCCTCTTCTTCGTCGTTTGCTTTATCCTTGACCGGCTCTCCAGGCAAAGGATTCGATTGAATTACAACTGTTTTTCCGACCGTCGATATATCCGCGGCCAGATCTCCAGTCTCCAAACCAGCTAAGATCTCTTTCGCACGACCGACCACAGAATCAGGTAAACCTGCAAGCCTCGCTACTTGGATACCAAAGGAACGCTCGGAAGCTCCAGGTGTGACCTGACGAACAAAGATAATCTCGTCATTCCATTCCTTGACTGCCACTGAAAAATTTCTCAAACGGGATAGAGATTCAGATAATTGCGTGAGTTCATGGTAATGGGTGGCAAACAAGGTTTTGGGACCATTTTCGCCAGTTCCGTGCAGATGTTCAATCACCGACCATGCAATGCTCAAGCCGTCATAAGTACTGGTTCCCCGACCGATCTCATCCAAGACGATGAGGCTGGCTGGGGTGCAGTTATTAAGGATATTTGCGGTCTCATTCATCTCCACCATAAAAGTGGAATTCCCTCGGGCCAATTCATCCCCGGCCCCCACTCTTGAAAAGATTCGATCCACTAAGCTTAACCTACAGGCTTTTGCGGGAACCGCAGAGCCCACCTGAGCCATTAGGGTAATCAAAGCAACTTGCCTGATAAAAGTAGATTTCCCTGCCATATTTGGACCCGTAATTAACGCGATCTGTTCATCATCTGCGGAAAGCCTGCAATCATTGGGAACAAATGCATGCGTCCCAGCTAGCCCGAGGCTTTCCCTCTTCAATACCGCCTCAACCACTGGATGTCGGCCTTGCTCGATCTCCAAGATATCTTGACCTTCTATGAATTCAGGTAAGCAAAAGTTGCGGTCACGGAGTATTGCACCCCAGGAAGAAAATAAATCAAGCTGTGCCAAGACTTCCGCTACCTGAGATAGCCCATCTGCATACTCGAGGGACTTCTCCACCACTTGGAGGAATATTTCCTGCTCCTTAGCCACTGCCCGTTCTTCCGCATTAACGATTTCTTTTTCTTTTTGCCTGAGCTCATCCGTGTAATAACGCTCCGCATTGGTCATGGTTTGCTTCCGCACATAATGCTCGGGTACTGCATGAAGATTAGCCTTGGTAATTTCGATAAAATATCCAAAAGCACCATTGTACTTTAGCTTTAAATTTGAAATTCCGGTCTTTTCACGCTCACTGGCTTCTAAGTCCAAGATCCATCGTTTTCCTCCGCTACCCAAATCCCGAAGCTGATCAAATGTATCATTGTATCCGGCACGGATTACCCGGCCCCCCTCCCCCTTTACATCCACCTTAATGTCAGCAGGGAGCTCTTCTTCCAAGGCATCCTCGAGCATGGTTGCAAGCTCATCAAAAGTTTCTACTTGGAGGGCTAATTCCCGAATAGCAGGGTACTGATCCTTTTGTTGCAACAACACTTCACGAATTCTGGGAAGCCCACGTATAGTTGCTCTGAGTCCGCCAAGTTCCCGTGGTCGAACTAATCGATTCCGCAAGCGTCCCAAAATACGTTCCAGATCACTTCCCGTTTTCAAAACTTGACCCATTTCCCGGACAACCTCAGGAACCTTTGAAAATTCATTGACCAGACTTTGCCGCCTTTTGATTTCCCCAAGGTCTCTTTCCGGGGATGTCAGGTATCTTTCCAAGAGTCTGGCACCTGCTGCCGTTACCGTCTCGTCCATCGAATCCATGAGCGACCCCTTTCGGGTTTGCGACGAAGTTTTAAAAACTTCGAGGTTTCTTTGTGTGGCTGGATCTAGGATCAAGGCCTCCTCCTCCTTGAATTCTTCAATCCTTCTAAGGTTGCCGGGTTTCCCTTTAAGTACATCCTCCACATAGACCAGTAAGGCCCCTGCTACCCCCAGAGCGGGATGATCTAGGCCAATGCCAAATCCTTCCAAGTTCATCACCCCCAAGCTCTCCATCACTTCGCGAGCACCCGCTTTGGGGTCAAAATCAAAATCAGGACGTTCGGTCTGGCTAATCTCCCCAAGCACCCGATCCAGTTCATCCGTAAAATTCTGTGGGTTTTCTAATTTGGAAAGCTTTTTTTGCCAATTCTCAGAGGCGATGACCTCCCTCGGTGCTAAAGAGCTGAGAACCCCTAAAAAACTCTGGACACTGGTAGTTTGCAGGAGCACAAACTTTCCGGTTGATAAATCTAACCAAGACGCGAAAAGCTCTGCTTTGTCAAAATCCATGGCGAGAATGAAATGATTGCTGGCCGCATCCAACTGCCTTTCCTCGAGCACCGTCCCAGGCGTTAGAATTCTGGTAACGCCTCGTTTTACTAGTTTCCCAGTCTGAGCAGCTTCTAACTGGTCACAGATTGCAACCTTATGACCCGCATTCAAAAGCTTGGTCAAATACCCTTCTGCCGCGTGAAAAGGGATACCAGCCATCGGCATCTCATGACGCTTGGTTAAGGTGATCCCCAACATTGCCGCTCCCCGCTCTGCATCGCGCTCAAATAATTCGTAAAAGTCTCCCAATCGAAACAATAATAAAGTATCATCCTCTAAGCTCTCGCGAGCTTCGCGGTACTGCTTCATCATCGGGGTTTCTTGGCCTGCTTTTTTGCTCATTTACAAGCTGATAAGCAATCCTGCCAACCCGAAATCGTCAAGGATATGTCAGTTCGGTTAAAAATCCTTAGAAATTCGCTCCTATTCCTACTTCAAAAAGGTGAGATACCATGCGGTCAAAAGGAGCATTGTCAGAAGCACCAACCAAGCGGTATCCAGCGAATGCCGACAGGTTCTCTGAATAGGCATAATCTAAAAGCAAAGAAAATTCGTAGGTGAAAACGGTCTTTTCGAAACTTGATGAAACAGGTGCAGTAGGTAGTGTATCAATTTTTAGTGTACTTACATTCAATCGGTTACCAAATCCAAGACCTAAACCAAAATCAAAAGAAAGCTTATCGGTCATAGATGCGGAGAATCCTGCTGTTCCGCTAAAAGCAAGCAACTCATTTTCAGCATCTATTCTAAAAATTCCATTTCTTTTTGCCATTTCGTTGTAGAAATAACCAAGCCTTAAACCAACGGTAAAGTTATCAATTCGCTTACCGGCATGCAAACCAAGGGAATAACCAGCGTATGAATCCAACTCATTTATACCTAAGCCAAGCGAATTATATTTTTGATTTCTCGGCACCTGCAAAGCAATAAAGGGACGCAGGTAATACTCCCCTCTTTTGTCTTCCATCGTCGGTTGAAACTCAATTATTTGATTATCAACAAATTGTTCCGTAGGCGGAGCCGTATTATTTTGCTCAATCGAAACAGATGGCTTTTCATATTCTGGTTGTGGACCAGGCAAAGCATCGTAATAGCTTTGAGGCGAATAGGTAATCGGGGTCTGAGGTGGAGTGTAGGTCTTTGCTTTCCTCGGAGTGATCAAGCGTACCGGCTCAGTGCCTGAGATATCGGCAAACTTCTTGGATAAGGAAAGGGCACGCTGTTCAAGCCTCCGAAAATATTCATCGCGATCCAGAACCTCATTTGTAGTACCTTGCCCTTGGGCGAAGAAGCAAGGAAGGAAAAGAAAACCAGTAATGGAAATCAAAAAAGGAATTGGAAAGTTGATTTTCATCTCATTCTATCTGATTAAATTCTCTAAGGTTGATGATTGACCCGATGTGAAAAATTCGGAGACGATTTGTTGTTTTTGCTCGATAGAAAAATAGCCACTCTGACTAATAAATTCAATCATACCTTGAATATTGCCGGTAAAACTAAGGAGAACCACTTGCATTCGCTTTTTCTGAAATTCTTCAACGGTTAAATACAGATCCTGTGAGTAATCAAAGATAGCCACCCCATTGGGGTCGTAAATACCGCCTTCCCAGTTGTACCACATTTGAGTTTCCTCGGCAAAAAAATGAGGGAAATAATCCTTTCCTGTCCAAAACCAACCCAGATCTTCGTTCCACATCCAAGCTGCCGTGCGTTCACCTTCAGGTTCGGAAACATAAACCCAACCCATTTGACCATGCATAATCCAAGGGTAAGAGTCCTCCATTAACATAAAGTAACCAAACTTGTGTAGATATCTCCAAGGATCAAGGGATGGAGCACTCTCAACAATGATTGAGACCTTAGCTGAGATAATGTCATCCCCATCATAAATAGAGTAACTAAATTCAAAAGGGCCAAGGAAATCCAACGCTGGCGTGAATGTGTAGGACTGGGAGGCTGAATCAAAAGTAAGCAAACCCTGAGTGTAATTTTGGATAACTCCAGGATCCTGGTGTTCCATATTCTCACCCACATCGGGTGCGGTTGAATCATTGAGAAGCAGATCATCCACCGTGATATTAAAATCTTCTCCCATACTCCTTAGGTAGTAGAATATATCGTCAACCGCAATGGGAGGATCGGGTTGATCAACAACTTCTATGGTAGCATTCAACTCATGCCTGATATTTTGGTCATCAATAACCAGAAGCTGGAAAGAATCTGGTCCCACATAATCATCATTTGGAATATAGAGGAATTGCCCGTTAGAGATATCCATTCTTCCGTTTTTCGGATTTTCTAAAAGATTATTCTCTAGAGTCAAACTTTGGTTTTCATTCTTTGCCTCTGGCTCCAGATAGGTTGGGGTGTCTTCATCAACCAAAAAATGAGAATTGGTAAGGACTGGAGTTGCGTTTAAAACATGGACGGCAATCGATCTAGAAATTGAGTTTACTCCATCAGTGATATTCACATCCAAAAGATAAGTATTGTTTCCATCCGCATCAGCCGGGTTTTCAAAATCTGGTGCATTATTAAACTGGAGAGTACCGGATTGAGATAATTGGAACACACTACCATCTTCGCCCCCAGAAATTGAGAGTATGAGTTTATCGCCCTCAACATCTGAGGCATTTAAATCCACTACATGCAGGTTGTTCTCAGTGACGAAAAAAGTATTGAGTGCGACCGGTTTCAAGTTCGATACCTGCGGATCCACATCAAGTACATTTGTAGTAGTTATGGTAACATTTTGATCAACCGTCTGATTTCCATCGGTCACTGAAATAGCAATCTGATACTCCCTGTCAGCATCTTCAGAATCTGGCATTTCAAAATCCGGAGCAGTGCCGGAAAAGCTCAGCATTCCATTATTCGAAAGCTGAAACCTGCCTTGATCACTCCCGCCAATTAAACTCCAGGTTAACACATCACCATCATAATCGTCGGCCGCAAAGGTTAACACATTGATCTCGTTCTCTGGATGATCAATCGATGTAGCAGTGGAAATGATAGGTGCATCGTTTAAGGGATCTACAATAAATTCAATACTTACATCGGCGAATAAACTTACATTATCTTCAACCCGCAGAATAATTTGATCGGTCCCAAAAAAGTTAGGATCTGGAAGGTACAACAATGAAGTACTTCCGAGGGTGTAATTTCCTTCCTTTGGATCAGAAATACAAGACCAGCTTAATGGACCTCCTTCTGGGTCAGATGCGTTTAAGTCTGATAAGAGTAAGGAAAAATTACTGTCTTCAAAAAGTTGATTTGATAATGCAGCCGGTAAAGGATTGATGACGGGTGCATCATTGTCATTCTCTACGGTTATGCGCATCACCCGCTCCGAATATGGAGGATCTCCCTTCCCATTATCTGTAGCACGAACCACTACATTGTAAGAATTGTTTCCATCACTGAGATCATCAAGCGGGGTTTCATAATCCGGGCCCTTTATGAAACTCAAAACACCCGTTACTTCATCTATCTGGAAGTAGGCTTGATCCACACCTCCGGATATTGAATAAGTGGTTTCTTCATACAATTCCTCATCGTTACTGGCGTTTACGTCGACAACAAAAGTTGTGTGTTCTTTCACGGAAAGCAGAAAGGCACCTCCAGCAGTGGGATAGTCTATAACCGGAGCTTCATAGGTATTGGTGAGACTAACCGCCACATTTCGAGTAGAGTTAGATTCTGGTTTGAACTTGTCCTGAACAATTACTTGAAAGTCATACTGATAATTACCATCATCATCTTCTGGATTCAGATCAAAATCTGGAGCATTTTTGAAATACAGATTTCCAGAAAATTGTGGCCTAAAAACAAACCTATCATCATCTCTTATTGCCGGAGAAATTTCATCAACAACATCAAACTCTAAAACCACATTCTCGAGACTAATATCACCCACGGAAATAGAGACGATCCCCTCTTGGTTCTCGACAATAAATTCATCACTTTGCGAGAATTTACCGTTATCATTATTAAACCAGCGAATTTTAGAATCGGAGGAAGATGAGGACACGATGTCGAGATCCCCGTCATTATCAATATCACCAAGATCAAAATCGTTAACAAAAGTATCAGATGGGTAAAAGAAAGTGGGTGCTTGAAATTCACCACCACCATCAAAATTTTGTAAGATCACGCCCAGTTGATTTGGGCTTTTTGTAGTAACCAAAACATCAAGTTTATCATCCTGATTCAAGTCCACAAGCTGAACGCCATGGGCCTGCCCATCAAGTTGCTTGTAAAGAAGAATGGGGGAGGCAAAGGAACCATTTCCATCATTAAGAAATAAGGAAAAATTTCCATCCAGAGAGGAGGCAACCGCAAGGTCCATATCGCCGTCTTGGTCGACATCGCCAAGATTCATAGATTGAATTCCATTGATTTGGGCTATATCAAATTCTAGATTTGCCCCAGCGGAAAAACGAAGTATATCAGCTGAATTTTCGTAATAAAGTGGGCCATCATTCGAATACCACTTAATAATCTGATTGCCATTCAAATCATCGAGGCAAATCAACATTACATCTTGATCGCCATCCATATCGACATCAGCTACATCAATAAAGGTAGCATCCTTGACACCGGTGATATCGGAATTTGGAAGGAAGGTAATGTCGTCCGTAGCTTGGTTCTTGAGGATTCTCACTTCATCAGCACCCTTTAAAACAATCGCCAAATCAAGGAAACCATCTTCGTCGAAATCTGCAGTTTTGGCGTAAACTGGGGTTGATCCGGAACCTAGAGCATACGACGAAGATGAAAAAGTACCCCTTCCGTTATTTTTAAAAATTTGCATAGTATCAAGAGCTTTCTCTAAAAGGATTAAATCAAGAGCTCCATCTCGGTTAAAATCGCCAGTTACGCAAAAGGAAGCTCCAGATTGACCACTGCCAACAGCATTTGGATTCAGGAAACGATTCATAGCGGTTTCATTATTCTCCACCCATTTGAGGGATTCTTTGTTTACTACAAAAGCAACATCAGGATAGGAATTAGCAATATCTTGGTCCAGGGCAGTAAGGGAAGTAACAAATCGAACATTTTCCTTGGCGATTAATTTTGTCAAGTCCGTCTCTTCGATTTGCGGCAAATCGTCCTTGTTTACTATTTCGAGGGTAAATTCTTTGGTGATTGCCACACTTCCATCCTCAACCTTCACACTAAAAGAGTAGAGATTTTTACCTAATTCATCTTGGGGGTTTTCATAATCGGGGATAAAATTATTAAAGGTGACCACTCCAGTGGATGCATTAATGCTAAAAAACTGGCTGTCACCGACACCCGGATCCAAAAGGGAATATATGTATTGAGATGAATTTTTCTCAGGGTCATCAAAACGGGTGGATACATCCATAGAAAAGGTGGCATCTGACTCATCATGGTACAAGGAGGAGGAATTGGTATCAAAAGTGGGGGCCTCATTAACATCCTCTACCGTTACAGTAATAGTTTGATTGGAATCTGAACCATCCTTGGCAATGACCACAACATCATACTGATTGTCAGAATTATTGTCATCCGGTATTTCAAAATCTGGGCTTTGTTTAAAATTCAACTCTCCGGTATCACGATCGATCGAAAACAAAGCTTGGTCATCCCCTCCCCCAATCTCGTACCCAATTGGGTCCGAGTCCACATCCTGACCCTCTGCCTTGGCCTGGTAAACAAATGTACTATTTTCGGAAATTGAAACCCTACCACTAGCTGCACCATCTAAGCTGGTAAAAAGGGGTACTTCACGAACGTTATTTAGGCGAATAGAAAGGGGATATTCACTAAAAATTGCACTGTCATCGGTGGCGGTAACAACAATTTCATATATGCGATCGCCATCTGAGTCATCCGGGCTTTCAAAATTAGGAGAATTCTTAAAAGTTACACTACCATTTTGATCAATTTCAAAAAGTACTCCATCGGTACCGCTAACATTCCATATTGTAGAGGTTGCAAGTGAGGCGTATCTATAGTCACGACTATCATTCGACTCAAAAGACTTAACGATGGAATCCGTTGGGGAATTTTCTGACCAAAGAAAAAATGCGTATCCACTTGGGTCGGGGTCAGAATCGGTAATGTTAGGTGGGTCATTTATAGGTTCGATGTAGACATCAATGGTAATCTCTAAGGTCAAATTGTCATCATCAGTGACACTTACCTTGAATTGATCATCCCCAAACCTATTCGAATTGGGTTGATAACTAACATTCCCGTCAAACTTGCCCACAGTCGCGGTTCCCATTGAGGGATCATCGCTAATACTCCAAGTTAGGGTTCCACTGTCAGGATCAGTAACTTCAATGCCCGGCCATGCATCCTGCCAACTTGTAGGATCTTCGTCCTCAGATATATAAATCGTTGAAGGCGTGGACATAAGAACTGGTTTCTCCGGAGCATTTGTAACATTAATTATCAAGTCATAATCAGATTGACCCCCAAATTCGTCAGCAACGGAAACAACGATTTCATATCGGTTATTGCTTAGTGTTGCCGAGTCATATACAGGGATAGATTTGAAGGACAATACTCCTAAATTGTTAATATCAAAAGCATCCACCGAAGGCCCTGAGATATTCCAATCCAGTAAGTAATCTTCGGTGTAATGAATGTTATTTGTGCCCTTGTCGCCTTCATCACTGGCATTCAATTCAGGCCAAACTTTGTTAAAATTTTGACCATCATGAAATAAAGTACCCCAGTAAGCACAATACAGGCAGTGAGA
>OZSS01000355.1_pt1 | contig 21647 bp, 26 predicted proteins | sample 1779911 | NCBI WGS metagenome assembly OZSS01 (sample SAMEA2603589, study PRJEB24840) | metagenome | biome: Water; feature: Photic zone; material: Seawater sample | place: Mediterranean Sea | collected 2013-11-12 | depth 10 m | reverse complement strand
GCCCGTAGCTCAGTTGGTAGAGCAACTGACTTTTAATCAGTGGGTCACAGGTTCGAACCCTGTCGGGCTCACCATTGCAGGATAAAGCCTAGTTTTTACCTAGGTCTATTTTAGTATTTTGAAATACCTTTCAAAAACTCCACGATAATTTTATCTTATTCCCTAATCGATTTGGTTAGTTGCCGAAAATGCTGGTCTTTTGTTAGAAGTTGATCTTTTTCGCTTTTTTTAACATTATCTGAAGATGGCTCATCGAAAAAATCTTCCTGCGACAGCCTGTGTCACAAATTTGGAAGCCGACGGTCGTCTTAGTGCACCCTCTGCTCTTAGAAATGCTGAACCTATAGTCGAATTAGTAAGAGAGATTGCAATCAAACCGGGTAACGCACTTGAGATAGCTAGTGGTACTGGCCAGCATGTTGTAAAACTTGCCGCTGCTTTGCCGCTTCTAAATTGGCAACCCTCTGACGTTGATGAAACCCGTATTAAAAGTATTCGGTGCTGGAGTAATGACCATCATTTAACAAATCTTAATCCTCCATGCCTGTTAGATGCAACCAAGGAAGGTTGGGCTGCGGAGCATCATGGTCAAGACCTCATTCTCTTGGTGAACTTGCTGCATTTGATTAGCATCGAGGAAACAAAGATCTTGGTTAAGGAAGTGTCTAAGGCGCTAGCCCCTAAGGGGGTTTCAATTATTTATGGACCTTTTATGCGTAGCGGTGAGCTTATTAGTAAAAGCGATATGGAGTTTCACCATAGCTTAATTAACACTGACCCCGATTTGGGATACAAAAATGACCTAGATATGTTGAATTTGTTTGGTGAAGCAGGATTGGTCCATTTGAGCACTAATAAAATGCCTGCTAATAATTTGGCTTTTATAACTCAAAAACCCTAACTCAGTATTTAAAAATCATAGCAAATCAGCGATTTCCTTAGGCATACCTTCTTCTCCTACAAGCCCCATTAACGCATTAAAAAAACCTTCGATTTGTTTTTTCTTTATATTTCTTGTAATAAATACCAGCTTTGTTTGTCTATCGCTATCAGGCCATTTTTCTAACCAATGAACTGGATGAAAAATATGTTGGACACCGTGAATAACTGCCGGGCGATCTTTGCCTTCAATATTTATTATACCCTTTAACCTGAGTAAGTCGGGTCCCATCTGAGCCATTAGCAAATCCTTAAACAGACCAAATGCCATCATGTTGACCGGTGTATCACTAGTCATAGAAAATGCCTCAATATTTTCATCATGCCGATTTACATTAACATGGTGGTGGTCATGATCATGGTCGTGATGGGTGTCCATACTCTCAACAGCAAGCCATTCCTTAACATCTCTTGATTTGCTAAAAGGATCGTATGCACCCAAATCAATTAAGTCTGAAATTGAAACATCTCCAAAGCTACTTTTGATAATCTTTATTGAAGGATTTATTGCTCTCAATCTGGTTTCTAATGATATAACTTTATCTTTTTCTATTAGATCAATCTTGCTAATTATAATGCGTTCAGCTAGTGCCGCCTGTTTGACTGCTTCTGGCTGCAAGTCTAATGTTTTTTCTCCATTTGTGGCATCAACTACTGTGATTACACCATCAAGAGTATAAATTCTTTGCAAATCCATAGAACTAATCAAAGTGTGGATTATGGGAACTGGGTCAGCAAGTCCTGTCGTTTCTATCATTAATTTATCAAAATAAGAGATGTCACCCTTAGACATTTTATCTATTAAATCCAGCATTGTTTTCTGGAGATCGCCTTGAATAGTACAGCAAATACATCCATTTTGTAGCTCAACAATATTCTCATCGCTGTGCTCTACCAAAGCATGATCTAGTCCAACCTCACCAAATTCATTAATTATTACTGCAACATTCTTCATTTCCTCTTTTTTAAGCAAAGCAGAGAGCAAAGTCGTTTTGCCACTTCCGAGAAAACCTGTAATTACTGTTACTGGTTTAGGCGCAAACTTATCCATACTATTTCAACTTTCTTTTTTGTTTTTTACCACACCAGAAAATTGTCCTACAAAAAAGCTTAAGACCAATGTGATTATAAAAATTAATGACGCTACGCATACAATAGAAGGGCCAGTTGGAGTATCAAAAACATAAGAGGCATTTAATCCTAGTATTGCTGATAACATTCCTATCATGGACGCAAATACGGCCATCTTTTCAGGAGTTGAAACAAGTGAACGAGCAGACGCTGCTGGAATGATCAACATAGAGATAATGAGCAAGACGCCCACTACCTTAATTCCCACAGCAACCACAACTGCTAATCCTATCGTGAGCACATAGCTTTCTCTCCTGGGATTGAGCCCACTTGAGGCAGCTAAATCTTCGTTCAGTGTACATAATAAAAGTGCTGACCAACGCCAAAATAACAGAACGAAGACAACAAACAAGCCTATCCAGATAAGAAGTAGATCTGTTTTTGATACTGACAGAATATCCCCAATTAGGTAGGCCATAAGTTCAATGCGTACCCCAGAGATGAAGGAAACAACTACTAGTCCTGTAGCTAATGACATATGTCCGGCTACTCCCAATAGAGTATCTAAGAAAAGGGAGCGCCCTTGAGCCAACGTTACTAGTGAGGTCATTAAAAGAGATACAAAAATAGCGCCCAAAAACACAGAAAACTCAAACATTAAAGATAATGATACGCCTAGCAATGCAGCATGTGCGGTCGACTCACCAAAGTAAGCCATTCTGCGCCATACAACAAAACAACCCAATGGAGCAGCCGCGAGAGCAACACCAATACCAGCAAGAGCGGCTCTAACCATGAAGTCATCAAGCATTTAAATGCCTTTTCCTTCATGGCTATGGTTATGGTTATGGTGATAGAGGGCTAGTGTGCCTTCTACTTTTGATCCAAACATGGATGTATATTCCGGCGAAGCAGCCACCAATTTTGGTTCACCTTGGCAGCAAATATGACCATTGAGGCAAATTACTCTATTTGATGCACTCATCACCACATGTAAATCATGACTAATCATTAAGATAGCGCACCCGGTGGTTTCCCGGATTTCTTCAATTTTTTTGTAAAAAGCTGCTGAGCCAGGTTGATCCAATCCTCTAGTGGCCTCATCGAGCAATAAGACGTCTGGCTCGTTCATTAATGCGTGCCCTAAAAGCACGCGTTGCAATTGTCCCGCAGACAAATTACTGATTTGGCTCGATAGTAAATCATCCGAATCCAAAATCTGTTGAGCTCTCAAGAAACCTTGGTCATTTCGATTTTTTGCGAGCTTTAAAAAGCGCTCAACGGTCAATGGAAGAGACCGATCTATATTCAATACCTGTGGTACGTAGCCTATCTTTAAATTTTGCTTAATTACCACACTGCCGGATTTAATTGGTATGGAACCGATAATAGCCTTGAAAAGGGTCGTTTTTCCTGATCCGTTTGGACCTACTATTGTAACAATTTCATTTTTACTTAACGTAAGAGTTACATTTTCGAGTACTTTTTTTCTGCCATATACGACGTTTAGATTTTGTATTTCAATAAGCATTAGATTGTTGCCGCGCTTGAGCATGTTGTGCAAACTCCTGTCATTTCGACCGTAGTTTTTTCAACCTCAAAATTCTCTATATTGGTACTAGCAAAACTAATCCCACTTTTTTTTTCGTCGACCTCGGCTACTTTTTCACATTTTCGACATATCACAAATGCAGGAGAATGAGAGTGATTTGGATTTGAGCAGGCTATAAAAGCATTCAGACCTTGTATTTTGTGAACAAAACCATGTTCCATTAGAAAATCGAGCACTCTGTATGCAATCGGAGGAGATGACGAAAAACCGTCCCGCCCCAAAGCTTCTAAAATTTCGTAAGCTCCAAGAGGCTTATGATCTCTAATTAGAATTTCAAAAACTTTTCGCCGTAAAGGAGTGAACTGTAGATTTTTCTTTAAAAAGTAATTCTCTATCTGTTCTATTGCGTCATCGAAGCACATTCCATGATCATGATCATCAAATATTTTTGATGTACTTTTTCCTTCTCGTTTTTTCTTCATTGCCAGTTAATTTCTCAGATTTCAGCTTTACTTTAAATATTCGTTAAGTTATATCATAACATGTTATAACATAACACCCTCATTTTAAATACCTTAAGGAGAGCTAAATGTCTAACAAATTTCTTTCAACAACGTCAGCATTTCTTTTAAGCACTAGCATGTTAGTTGCAGAAGTACCAAAGGTGACTGTAGATATTGCACCGGTCCATTCTTTGGTTTCTAAAGTAATGAATGGTGTTGGTAAACCAGACTTGATTATTCCGGCAGGAGCGTCTCCCCATGAATACCAACTTAAACCGTCGAATGCAAAATCATTACAGAACGCAGATATTGTTTTTTGGATAGGGGAAGACCTTACACCGTGGCTTGAAAAGGGATTATCGAGTTTAGCTCAAGATGCCTCTATAACATCGCTTCTTGACCTTAGTGGGTTAGAACTCTTAAGTTTTAGGGAAGGAGCGTTGTTTGAAGCACACGATCATGGGGAAGACCATGACGACCACGATGACCATGACCATGATAAGAAGAAGCATGATGACCATGACGACCACGATGACCATGCTCATGGAGAGCACGATCCCCATGCCTGGCTGTCGCCGCAAATCGCAAAGATATGGTTAAATGTTATTGCCGCCAAGTTATCTGAAGTGGATCCAGATAATGCTGCAAAATATTTCTCGAATGCAAAGTCGGCTAGAGATAATGTTGACTCGTTAGTATCTGAGGTAAATTCCATACTAGATCCAATTAGAGACAAGAAGTTTGTAGTTTTTCATGATGCTTATCAATATTTTGAAAGAGACTTCGGTATCAGTGCTTCTGGAGCAATTTCGTTGGGAGATGCCTCGGATCCAAGCCCTGCAAGACTTTCTGAAATTCGTAGAAGGGTAGTCGACGAGGCGGTACAGTGTGTTCTTGCTGAGCCACAATATGATCCTGGGTTAGTAAAATCTGTTGTCGAAGGTACTGATGCCAAAACCACCGTTATTGATCCGCTAGGGGTTAGTTTAGAGACAGGTCCAAACCTCTATGAAAACCTAATTCGAAATCTGGCAACCAACTTGGCCAAGTGCTTCTAAAGAAAAAAGTACCGACTCACTTCTAAGTGGGTTGGTTAATGCTTAGGTTTTATTATTAAAGCTTAACTTGATTAATGTATTAATCTTTGTTACCGTCGGGTATGCAAAATGAACTTATATTGGAGCGGATTGAAAACCTTCGTGGGCGAAAACCGTATGAAGAAAAGAAAGCGGCAAAACTAGGGTTTGCGTCACTGTATGAGTATTTTGAAGACAAAATTGCAAAAGAAGCTAAGGCATTAGAAGCAGAGCATGCCGATAAGATTGAATTAAAAAAAGCAATAAAGACGAAAGCGGTAGCAAAGCAGGCTGGGTCTTGTAGCTGTTGCTAGGTCTTTGCTATATTTCTAAAGATTAATATCTTCCAATTTTAATCGAAGAATTTATTTTGAAAGCTCGTCCAGAATGGGGCACGATGGTCTATCATCTCCATTACAACAATTAACTAAGTGACTTAATTCGTCTCTAAGAGAATGGAACTCCTTAAGTTTTTCATCGATAGAAGCAATTTTGGCTAGGGTCAGTTTTTTTACCTCTTTGCTAGATCTATTTTTATCCTGATATAAAGAAAGAAGCTCTCTACATTCTTCAATGCTGAAATTAAAGCGTCTCGCTTTTCCAATGAAGTTTAATTTTGCCACATCATCATTGGAGTAGCTTCTATAACCTGATTGAATGTTTCTAGCGGGTTCAACCATCTTTATATCCGCGTAATACCTGACTGTCTTAACAGATAGTCCCGATAATTTTGCCGCCTGACTAATATTCATAAATAAACTCTTTACATTCCTGTAACTGGAGACTTTATATTGAAAATAAAAAGAGGTCAAGATGTCAGAACTAGCCCAAAAAATCGACATAAATTGGTATTGTAAACATACGTGGAGAAGGGCGTCTTATAATACAATGTGGTGCCTTTTAGGCTGTTCTATAGGAGATTTTGGAACAATAGCATATTTTCAGTTTATGGGTATTGCTTGGCCGGTTTTAGCAATTATGACGCTAGCTATCATTAATGGCTTAATCACATCCATTTTACTTGAAACGTTTATTCTGTTTCGACAAATGCCTTTAAAGGCGGCTTTTCAAACAGCTATAGGTATGTCCCTAATTTCAATGATATCGATGGAGGCAGCCATGAACTTGACAGATTATATTGCCACTGGAGGAGCAAAATTGACGTGGTGGGTGATACCATTAATGCTTATAGTCGGTTTTATAACACCCCTTCCCTATAATTACTGGCGACTTAAAGCTTTAGGAAAAGCATGTCATTAAATATGAAAAAAATTGTTATGCCGATCCTATTTGTATTTTTTGTTTTAGGGAGCATTTTTTATTTTGCACCAAGCCTATTTTTTGATGAGCCTCTCAGGGCTGACATTTCGCTGAAGCCAGATGATCAAGGTTTGGTAGATCTGGGCAAATTGGTTTATAAAAATAATTGTGCGTCATGCCATGGTGTTAATCTTGAGGGTCAAGAGCAATGGAGACAACCAGACGCCGACGGATACATGCCTGCACCTCCGCATGATGAAAGTGGTCACACATGGCATCACCCAGATGAGTATCTTTTCTTAATGACCAAATATGGGTTGGAGGAAATTATCGGGCAAGAATATCCAAATAATATGCCCGCATATAATAACCTTTTGTCCGACCAAGAAATTGTTGCAGCTTTATCATATATCAAGAGTAGATGGAGTATAAAGGTAAGACTACAACACGATAAAATCAATACAATGAGTAAAGAACAGAGGTAGGTATGTTAAAAAAAATCATATTAGTTTTTATACTATTCAGCTTGCCAACAATGGCGTTTCCACATTCACCACTTAAGCTAACAAATCCTATGGACGGGGCTTTATTATCAAAGGCTCCAACAGAGTATAAAATGCTATTTAAATCTCCCGCTAAGCTTATAAAGTTTGAGATTTTTAAAAAAGGTAAAAATGACAATAAAGACACATCATTATTAAAAAGTCTTTTTAAAAACTCTGATGGTAAGGTGATTGAAACAAATTATAAACCTTCGCTGGTTTTGTCCGAAAGTCACTTAATTAAGTTGCCTAATATAAATTTTGGCTCTTACGAAGTACGTTGGCGAGCCGTAGGGGAGGACGGCCACGTTTTAAAAGGTATCCTTACTTTCAAAGTTAAAGGTAAATAAAAGAAATGGAAATCTGGGCTATAATAACGCCTCTTATTAAGGTTTTACTCTATATTCTATCTTTTTTAGCTGTAGGGACAGGTCTGTTCATTCTTCATTTTAGATCTTTGCTTTCACAACCGACATTTGCATACTGTTGCAAGTTAGTAAGTAAAGCATCGCTAATTGGGTCTATTATAGCGCCACTATTACTGTTAATGACAGCCGGAAATATAGGTGGAGATTTACAAAGCGCGTTTGATCCTTTGATGATTAGTATAGCTTTGTCGTCGAAGGCCGGTCAGTCCATTTTAGTACTATTTTTTGGGTTCTTGTTAGTATTATTATGGATATCCCCGTTTCAAAATCAAAGGCTTATCCCAGGAATATTAGGCTTTGCCTTCATACTTTCATCCTTCTCATTATATGGGCACTCCACAATAAATGGATTAACCTCTCAGCTACTGATTGTCTTACACTTGGGTGCTATTTCTTTTTGGGTAGGCTCGTTTTTACCGCTCCGCTATTCTACTCAGGGAAAAATCGAAGAAGAAAACCTCTTTCAAATAGCGCATCGTTTCGGTGTTTATGCGGTCTACTACATAGGGGTCTTGCTAATAACTGGATTAATGCTGGGGACAATTTTAGTTGGTGGTATAGAGCAGCTAGTGACTTCTGACTATGGAAAAGCCTTTTTATTTAAATTGTGTTTTGTAACAATTTTGCTTGGGATTGGTGCCTTAAATAAGTTCCGGTTAGTACCACAACTTAAAAACAATAATTTATCGCACGCAATTAAATTGAGAAAATCAATCAATGTAGAGATTTCTATATTATTTATAATTTTGGTAATATCTAGTTTACTAACAACTTCCATAGAGCTACCTTAAAAGTAGTGTGACAGAGTAAGGTTAGAATGGCTTCCGGGGAAAATATAAAAACATATTTTAATGGCACATGGCACGACGGAGATAAGTATATTCTCCGTGCTGCGGATCATGGTGCATGGTTAGGATCAAGTGTCTTCGACGGAGCTCGTTTTTTTGACGGTGCTACGCCTGATCTACTTTTACATTGCGATAGAGTAAATAATTCAGCAAAGGCAATGATGCTTGATCCAATCGTTACACCTGAAGAAATGGTGGGAATAATTAAAGAAGGGCTTAGCTCTTTCGATAAATCTGTATCAGTTTACATAAGGCCAATGTACTGGGCGCTTGACGGAGCGGACTCTCTAGTTCTCCCAAAGGAAAATAGTACGGCTTTTTCAATCTGTCTTGAGCAAATTCCAATGGCAGCAGCAACTGTTTCCGCAACGCTCAGCAGAACTAAATTTCGACGACCTGTTCTGGAGGATAATGTAGTGAATGCAAAAGCGGGGTGTTTATATCCCAATAATGCAAGAATGTTAGCCGAGGCACGTTCAAAAGGATTTACAAATGCCTTAGTTGCTGATGCTGCTGGCAATGTTGCTGAGACAGCGACAGCCAATATCTTTATGGTAAAAGACGGTGAAGTATTAACACCGATTCCAAATGGTACTTTTTTAGCCGGGATAACTAGGGCAAGACACATTCAAAATTTAAGAGAATATGGAAAATCGGTTTCAGAAACTGTTCTTTCTTTCAAAGATTTTGAAGAAGCTGATGAAGTATTTATGACGGGAAATATGACCAAGATAATGCCTGTAACTGCGTTCGAAGATAAGAACTACCAAGTTGGGTCTATAGCAAAGTTGGCAAGAGAATTATATTGGGATTGGTCACGCTCTCAGACACTTTGATTATGTGATTGTACCCTTTCTCGATACCAAGTGTATATTCCTGCTCCAACAATGATAACAGCACCAATTATCAAACTCTGACTTGGGTATTCGGTGAAAAATATAATGCCAAGGCAAGCTGAGAAGACTAAATCAAAATACGAAAATGGAGCAAGTAGAGATGCTTCAGATTTTCTAAGTGCTAAAATTAGACAATAATGACCGAAGCCACCAAGTGCCCCCAACATGGTAAAATAAATAATATCGAACAGCTCTATTTTTTGAAAATATTGAAATAAAATTAGTGTGGACACAATAGACCCTACTAATCCTGTATAAAAAAAGTTTGTTCTAGGGTCCTCGTCTGTACCGAGGTGACGCGTGGAAACTGCATAACCTGCGTAGCATAAAGCTGATAGAAGTGGAAAAATGCTAGCAATTAAGAAGGTATCTGTTCCTGGTTGTATAATAATTAATGCTCCGACAAATCCAACAAACACCCCTAACCATCTCTTAAAGCCAACTATTTCTCCCAGAAATATTACTGATAGAATAACAACCAATAATGGTGCGGTTTGAAAAATGGCCATAGTTGCAGCTAAAGACAAATTAGCAAAACCGGCAAAAATAAATATGGTTGCACCAAAAAGTAGAGCCGATCTAAAAAGGTGAATTTTTAACCTCTGTGTTTTCACAATTGTTTTCAAATTTTTATTGAATACCAGTATTGTTAGCACTGTTTGGCTGAGGTATCGCGCCCAAACCACCTCAATTATGGGATATTGAAGAGCCATTCCCTTGGCAAGGGCATTCATGCACACAAATGATAATATGGCACACAAAAAAAGAGGTATGCCTCCAAGATTTAATTTCAATTGTAATCCTTCTGAGGGTTAAATTAGCTGCTTAGTAATCTGATTGAATATATCAGACATTTGCTTAATATTATTTGCTATTATTGGTTTGGGTTCAGAACTGAGGCACACTATTGAGAGCTCCTTTTCAAAATCAATCCAAATCCATTGGCCATGAATACCAAGTCCAAAAAGAATGTCCTGTGATGTGTAAGGCCTATACCACTTTGATCTATAAAGTCCTTCAGGAAAAATATCATAATGTCCGTCAAGATTGAATCTTTTATCGGACTCTGAGCTAAGTATATCTTTTATCCAGCTTTCAGGAAATACCTGTTCACCTTGGTCATTTTTACCAAACGTTCGAACCATTTCACATATAGCCATTATATCATTTGCTGATATACAAATCCCCCCTGCAGCTCTCGACGTACCCATCCTGTCAAGTGTTACGTAGGCATCATCTTTTGCGCCCAATGGTTTCATAAGTTTTTCATAAAAGTAATGAGCGTATTTTCTACCAGTACATTTTTCAATTATAATTCCTAACATGTCGGTGTTTGTTGAATGGTACTCAAACTTTTCACCATGACTGTGCGTATTTTTTTTCAAACTCAAAAGAAAAGATTTTAAATGTGATGTGTCGTCTATGTCTTGTGGATTCCAACCGGTTGACTGTCGGTAGTCAAGAAAAATGCCAGATGTTGCTTCATAATCCTCTGTGAAATTGGAAGAAACACTCATGTCTAACAAATTACGCACGGACGCATCTTCGAAAGCACTTCCTTTAGCCTCTGGTATAATCTCGGGTACTAAGGTCTCTTCAGTCACTAATCCGTCGTTGATTGCGCAGCCAATAAGCAGTGCGGTTAGGGACTTGGATACAGAAAATATAATATGTGGTGTCGAAGATGAGCAATATTGAGAATGCCACCTGTAAATATTTTTACCTCTATGAGAAACGTGAAAAACATCTACTGTCGTTTGATGTAAGAACTCATCTAATCCCGTTTCCTCATTTTCTTTTAATTTTACATTTAGGTTCCTATTCTTCGAGGTATTTTCAAGTACAGCTAAACCTTTGTTCCAATTAATCGATGCAGAAGGCATTATTTCCCGAACTTTAGAGAACGCCTCTCTGTTGTATGGGGGCAGCCGCCAATTACCTAATGTAGCTTGAGAATCTTTCAATTTTATTCCTTTGATGATAAATAAACACTATGATCTAATTATAGGACAATTCGTCAGCCAACAAGAAATAAAACATTCCAGTGCAATCATATTTTGGGAATTATGCAATCATATTTTGGGAATTAGTTAGAAAAAATGATAACGGTTTATAGAAATTCAGTCCAATCGTGGGAAATTGATCAAATGGGTCATATGAATGTGCAGTTCTATTTTGAAAAAGCACTTCAAGGGTGTGTGGTTCTTTGGAATAAACTAGGGATTAATAAACAACCAGTTGAGTTGGGCAATACAGATCTCTCGCTGGCTCGAGCTCATATTCGTTTCCTAAAGGAACAAAAGCCAGGCTCTCCTTTTTTTTTGAAAGTGGGAATAGTGAAACTCGGAGATACCGAAGTAAAGCTATATTTGGAAATGATAGAAACGATCACACAGCAACCCTGCGCTGCTTTCAACTTCAAATTTTTATGGACTAGGAAACCTTCTATGGAAGTAAAAAAGATTTTTTCTAAAGTATTTGAAGATTTGAAAGTCGATATTCCGAGTTATGGTCAAACAAGAGGATTATCTTTAGAAAAAGAGCCACTAATTTCTCTCTCACAAGCCTCACAGAAAAACATGATTGACTCATTTGAAGCAGTTATTCTTCTAAGGCAATGTGATAATATGGGTAATATTAAGCCATCTTCTTACATGGGTATTGTATCGGACTCCACTCCTCACTTGTTAGCTTATACAGGCACTATAGATGAAAATGGCATGACGAATGTTGGAAGTGCAGCATTGGAATATAAGTTCGATTTTTTCGAATACGTTCCCTTGGGTACGCATTTAAAAACAAAGTCAGGAGTTCAATCATTGTCTAATAAGACTTTTATTTGGAAGCACTGGATATTTAATGTTGAGACTGGTAAGCCAGTTGCCTTAGCAAGTGCTGTGGCTGTCACTATGGACCTTCAGGCCAGGAAGTCTATCCCCATCCCACCAGAAATGGCTGAGGCGTTGACCAAACTTATTTTGTAAAAGGTTTCCAGATATGAAATTATATTACCATTCAACTAGTAGTGCCTCTTTGCGCGTTCTTATTTTTTTAAGCTGCAGAGGTATTTCTAAAAATAAAGTTAAATTAGTCGAGACTGGAATAGATTTTGATAGCCGTGGAATACCCATTTGGACCATTCCTAGGGATGATGAAGAATTTAGAAAGCTAAAGACAAATGATTACAAAGCTCTAAACCCTGAAGGAAGAGTACCACTACTTTTACTTGAAGATGGTAAAAAGATGACTCAGACAGGAGCAATTATAGATTTAATAGATGATCTTTTGGATGAGCCGTCTCCTTTGGTTCCAGATGATCCTTTTTTAAAAGCTGAGATGAGAAGGATTCAATGGATTGTGGCCGCTGATACTCAACCTTATCAAAATATTCCCTTTATTATTCAAGCAATGGGTGAGTGGGGAATGAAAAAAGCACAGCCTGTTAAGCATCCCTTAAGAAGGCATTTTATTAATCGTGAGTTTTCAGCCATAGAAAAAGTTTTAGAAACTGTTTCAGGCAAGTTTTGTATTGGCGACTCTGTCTCATATGCGGACTGTTTTCTAATTCCCCAAATAAGAAACGCGCTCGCATCGGATATTTCTTTAAAGAGCGATTTTCCAAACCTGAATAAAGTCTGGGAAAATATGCTTGCTTTGCCAAACGTGCTCAAAATCTTTGAGCAAGCAGGAGGAATAATTCAGCCAATTGTTGTCGATGAAAAAAAATTAAAAGAATATGTAGAGTAGGAACAAATTGGAAAAAACTGAAAAGCATATGATATGGCAACCTAATGAAGAAATCTATAAGGCTGGAGATAGCCCAGAGGGAGCCTATTTAATAAATTCTGGATACGTTTATATTTATACACCTGGAGGCCTTAAACTTAACAGGTTAGGTGTAAACGAAATATTTGGTGATGCATCGCTTGTTTTAAAAAAACCACGTTCTGTTACTGCAATAGCAGGCGAACACGAAGTTCACGCTCTTTTTCTTCCAGCAAGATCGATAGATAATTTCTTACAGCAAAATAAAGTTATCTCAGCCCTTATAAGAAAAACACATCTAAGGCTCATAGATTCTAATATTCAAAGCGAAGAATTATCTAAGGATTTGGAAAAACTAATGGCAATGGTGAAAAAGACTGAGTCAATCTCTGAAGATGTCACCACGTTGGTTGAGCAAATGAGGAAGAAAGTAAACAAGACACTTTCAGAGGACTAAATTTATTGTCCAAATAACGGGAATAAAAAATATAGCGTGTAGGCCATTAAAAAAGCCGGTATAGCCGAATAAAATGTTGCTAAAATAGCGGCTCTAGGTGCGATCGCTATAGCAGGGAATAAAGCATCACCGTCGTTCGATATGGCGTTCCCCAAAAGAGCACTGAAAGGTATCATTCCATTGATAAAGAGAGTGGTAACCAGTATTTGGGGGCCACATCCAGGGATAAAACCGATGATTATCGCAAGGAGAGGAATTAGAATTCCTATTGTTTCAAGCATCATTTTCAAGTCTAAGGGCGTTAGAAATATTAGATAATCGTAAGCTAAATAGGCTGCTAGAACCCATATAGCGATAAAACTTGTTTCTTCGGTCACTCGGACAAGTGGCTTATCCTTTGGGTTTGTCATAGTCTTGATTTTCGAATTAGACCAAATCAAAATGCTTGTTACCATTCCAAAAATAGCAATAAGTTGTGGGAAAATACCAAATAGTTCTTCAAGGTCATATTGAAGTAATTGAAGAACTCCAAGACCAAATCCTGGAATTATTAGAGAGGCAAATAGAATATCGCGCTTCCTATTTTCACCAATTATAGGAACTTCGTTTTTTAGATTAATTGCCTTTTCCTTATGTGAGAAAGTGAGGAAATTGTCAGCGAAATATCCAGTGATAATGCCAGCGATTAGAGTTAGAGGAAGAACCAAGATGGCAATATCTGGTCTAACGGCAATTAATAAAAAAGCGGCGTCCCCCATTGTTGCGGTTAGTGTCGCTATTACTGCTCCAAACGAAACGTTACCAGACGTGTAGGCCGCCACAACAACAACCGCACCACCACAACCTGGCGTCGCGCCCATGGTAGCGGCTATTGGTATTTGGAAGTTTGACGAATTTTTAAGAAAACTTCCTACATTGAAATTGAATTTACTTTCTGAAAAATAGAAAATAGATAGGGTGATTGCAACGAAAGCACTTACCTGAACATATGCGTCGGTAACCAAGCCTCTTGTAATATCGCCCAACTCCCCTGGAAGAGCAGTAAGCACAAGCAGCAAAAGAGCAACAAAATACTTTTTCCTAATTGAATATATCACCTTAGTACTATCCCTTTCCTTGTCTACTTGATAATGATTATCATTTGCAATAATCTACTTGATAACGATTATCATTTGCAAGAAAAAAATAGTATCGGAGTTATATATTTATTTATTTCCATCTTTTTTTTTAAATCATGACTTTTTTAGTCAGAATAATGTTGACAAAGATTACTAAATTAGTCATCTTTAATTCTGACTGGGATTGTCGGAATTAAAATTGAAGGATTATATAATGAAAAAACTTATCGTTATGATTGTTGCGGTGTTTGTAGTGACAGAGGTAGCAGCACATCATTTTTATTCAAAGTTTCCAGTCACACTGAAAGGTTATAACGGAGACAAGACCAACTCAGTCTCTTACTCAGGGCAGATAGCAAGACATGTTTTACATGATGATTTCAATCCAAGATCAATTAAAGAACTATATTTGAAACCATTGAAAGAAATACTAAATATTTCTCCAGAGAGCATTTCTAATTTCAAACCTTTAAATAAAATCTTTAAATTATATAAAAAGTAATATTCATGAACTTCATTCTCTCAACATTAATACTATTTTTAGCTCTCTCGTTGACTAAGGTGTTTGGTGCTGAGGTTAATATATATTCTCACCGTCAACCTTTTCTCATAAACCCTTTTTTAGAAAAATTTACCGAAGAAACAGGAATTAAAGCTAATATAGTATATGCGACAAAGGGTTTGGCTCAACGATTGAAAGCAGAAGGAAAAAACAGTCCTGCGGATGTGATTTTGACGGTAGATATTGGACGGTTATATATTTACGATGATCTCGATCTTCTTGCGTCCATAGATTCCGATATCCTCGATAAAAATATCCCCGCGAATCTAAAAAGTCCTGAAAACAAATGGTTCGCTTTATCAAAGAGATCAAGAATTATCGTTACTTCCAAAGAAAGAGTAGGCAAAGGCCAAATTACCAAAATTGAGGATTTAGCAGACCAAAAATGGAAGGGAAAAATATGCTCCCGTCCAGGCAGCCATGTATACAACAGAGCGCTTATGGCCTCTCTAATTTTATCGTTGGGAGAGAAAGCAGCCGAGGAATGGGCAAAAAAGTTCGTAGACAACCTTTCCAGAAGACCACAGGGAAATGATAGAGCGCAAGTAAAAGCGATTTTTGAAGGTCAATGCGATATATCAATAATCAACAACTACTATTTCGGAAAATTAAAGTATTCAGAAGATCCAAGCCAAAGGGAATGGGCAAAAAGCGTTGACTTAATATTCCCAAATCAAGGTGTAGAAGAGCGAGGAGCACACATAAATATTTCAGGTGGTGGAGTAGCCAAATACTCCAAAAATAAGAACGAGGCAGTGGCTTTGCTAGAGTTTTTATCAAAGGCGCAATCCCAGAAAATGTATGGTGAGATAAATTTTGAGTACCCTGTTAACCCAAGCGTTGAGACTACTGAAGAGCTTAAAAGTTGGGGAAGTTTTAAATCTGATAGCTTACCTATCATATCAATTGCCCAAAAAGCTTACGAGGCTCAAAAAATCATAGATAGAGTAGGTTGGTAAATTATAACGAATTCAGCAATATTTCAATCTAACTCATGGGTTATGAATAGGGATACATTGAATAATGTACCCGCTATTTTTTTATCTATTCTTTTAATGGGTCCTGTATTCAGTTTAATTTTTACGGCTTTTGAAAGCAACCAGGACCTGTGGGTTCACCTCATTAATACAGTGTTACCTATTTATGTTATAAATACTTTGATGCTATTCGTTGGCGTTCTATTTCTATCGGCTGTCTTGGGCGTTTCAACTGCCTGGATAGTGACTTACTATTCTTTTGTTGGAAAAAAAATAATTGAGTGGGCCTTAATACTCCCCATAGCTTGTCCGGCTTACATTATTGCCTACGTTTACACTGATTTCTTGGAGTATGCAGGACCCGTCCAAGGTTTTATAAGAGATATATTTGATATTAATTCAGCGGCTGACTACTACTTTCCAGAAATAAGGTCGATAGCTGGTGCTATTTTCGTGATGGGGTTCGTGCTCTATCCATACGTATATATTCTTGCCAGAACGGGCTTTAACTCCTCTCCTCGAAGCTTGTATGAAACTGCCAGTCTTTATGGTCGAAACAAATTTCTAGCGGTTGGGTTGCCATTGTGCAGGCCATACATTGTTGCCGGGCTTGCACTCGTGGCAATGGAGGTGCTATCAGACTTTGGGACGGTAGAGTATTTTTCTGTTCAAACTCTTACGCTGGGTATGTTTAACGTTTGGATTGGAATGAATAGCATATCCGCTGCATCCCAAATAGCTATTGTCACGTTCATTTTTATCGTACTGTTATTAATATTAGAAAGAAGAGCAAGATCTAGCCAAAAATATAATGATACATCTAAAAGATTTAATAATATCTCGCCAAAAAAATTAAGCCCTAAAAAGGCATTAATCGCAATAGCATTATGCTTAATTCCAATTTTTTTGGGTTTTATAGTCCCAGTTCTTATTTTGATAAACAACGTTCTAATAGGGTTGAAAGCAGATGATTTCTTTACCATCATTCCGGTGCTGTTAAATACTCTTTTGGTGGGGTTTTCGGCCTCGGCAATTATTGTATTGCTTGCTTTTTTCTCAGCATCTAGCGCATATTTCTCCAAAAATAGGTTTTTAGTTACTATTTACAATTTAGCCGCATCTGGTTATGCCTTTCCGGGAACCATGCTCGCTATAGGTGTGGTTATATTCATAGGGTTTTTAGATAAATTAGTTGGAAATGTATTTTTTTTGGGAGGTACTATTTATGTAATGGTCTTTGCACTAATAGTGAGGTTTTATGCTATTCCCTATGGGGGGGTAACTTCAGGATACTCTAGAGTGCCTTTAAATCTTTTCGATGCATCTAAGAGCTTAGGGTATTCTCAAACATCAACATCAATTAAGTTAACTTTTCCATTGCTAAGGACATCGATAATAGCTTCTGCTATTTTGACTTTTGTAGATATTGTTAAAGAATTGCCAATGACATTGATACTAAGACCATTTAACTTTGAAACATTAGCCACTTATACATATCAATTTGCTCATGACGAGTTAATGATTGAGGCATCATTGCCAGCATTCTTTATTATACTCACCGGACTTATTCCAATTCTATTGATACAAAATCAATTAAATCGGTTCTTTTATTCGAAAAATTGAAAAGAGAGATATAATAGTGTTGCAAACATCAAGATATACAAGATTATAATGTTTACCTTATTATTGGAACCGACAAATTGTAAATTTTCTAAAAGCTTTTTCTGGTCTTTCAGGGCTAGTTTAGCTTTGTTTGGTTTTACTTTCTTTAAATCTTTGCTCGCATAATATACATCGACTATGAAGGGATTGCCTTTCGAAATAGAGCCAACAGATCCGAAGTTATCGGGCATCTCTGTATAATTCGACACGTCAGCTTTCTCATATAAAAGTTTGTAAGCCTGCCCGTCAGTTATAAACCCATTTTCAGTATATACCCCAGTGGGTTTTTCTGCATAAACACCCTTCATACTACCCAAGTTACATCTGACAATGATGGCCTCAAATTTAGTGTGATAAATCTTGCTTAGTAAGTCTCTAAAGGTATCATCATCGAGATATACCTCTAAATAAAACTCTTCTCCGAAATTGTAATCTAGATTGTCGCTCGCTTTGCCGCAAGTCAAAGAAAAGAAGCCACTTCCCTTTGAATTATCAAAGTTCAAATCTCCCTGAGTATAACTTCCAAGAACCGATTTTTCTTTGCTAGCCATTTGCTCCATATTTCTTTTCAAGCAATGAATGGCAACATTTACCTTATCCGATTGTCCTCTTGATCCAAGTATTGAAAAGGAATCTTTGTTCTTTTTGTATATATTGTTTAAAATTATGCCTGTTCCAACGATTTGCTCGACTTCGCTGAAGCCACCAGATTTTTTTTTGCTAATATTATAAATATCACCGTGTTTATAGGACTTGGAGTATTCCGGCGATGTAATTTTAAGCTCTATAGTGCCATCTTTAACTGGAAAAAATTTTATAAGCTTCTCTATTTCATCGAAGTCATTTCTCTTTTCTACTAGGTATTCGGTTTCTTCCTTAGGAAGATTAAATGAGTTTTGTTGCTTGACAAAAATCACTTCATTTGGGTATGTCGAATTAGTATTAATCATGGTGCTGATAATAATCGACAATTCCTCTCAAAGTATCAATCTTTTTTGTTAAAAAGCTAAATAATCGAAGAATGTTATTTGTTTCGCGCGCACTTATATTCTCTTGGACAAGGTCCTCTTTCTTCAATAACAATTGTTACCGTAGGTGGATCCATTCCTGATCCAGCCTTAACATAGGTACACATACGTTGAGTGGGATCGTCATCATTATATTTCCAACTTTTATAACGGCATGTTACTGGTCCAGTATTTGATAATTCTGCACGTCTTCGACACTTTATTTTCTCGCGCCCCATAATAGTTTGAGGCCACTTAAGCCTCATCGTATCCCAGAGAGTGCAATGCGGTTGTTTTTTATTTTCATAAACTCGGCCTTCAGCTAACCCAATACTTGGAAACCACAACATTATGCTAATCAATAAAAACTTTTTCATTCTCAACGCTTTTCTAACATCTTAACATATATCGACTTCTATCTCTATTACTTTAGAAATTTTGATAATTTAAACTATTTGATGTATCATTAACTAATACTTTTGAATTTTCAAATGAAGAAATCATTAAATTCACAAAGAGGAGGGGAAAAAATGGCAGAAGAATTCGAAGACTCTTATTCGTCAGAGGCATTACAAAATATGGAGGAATATATGTTTTCCTTTGGGGATACCATAAAAGATATTGGGTCAGAAGATGCCTTCAAAAACGCATTATTTGGAATGAAGGTCATGGTTGAGAAAAAGCCACGAAGGATAGCTGACTTGGGCAAAGTTATGATTGGTACGAAACCAAGAACGTTGGACGTAATGCCATTTGCTAGAGAACATGTTGAACTTATAGCTAAGGAGATAAAGGCAAATAATCTTAAAAATGTTAAGTTTGATGTCCAACAACAATTGATAACTGTAACGGTACCGAAGCCAACACTCGATGACTTGCAAGCAATGGAGGATCAAGTTGCGTCTATGTCTAGAAGCGCAATTAATAGTTTGGTAAAAATTAAAGGAATGACTACAGCCAGAGTAAAAAAAGCAGTAGAGAATGAATTTATAGATGGTGTGACCGCTTCCAAATCCACGAAGAAAGTTGATGATGTGTTTGATAAGTATGTGAGATTGGTTAAATTACACTCGATAAAAAAGCGGCAAAAGATTTTGGGATCTTATTATGAACCTAAAGATGGCGAAGAAAACAGTCTTTTACCTGAAGTAAAAAAGCTTAAACCATTACCCAAAAGGCCAGATAAATAACTTTGTTTTTAGAGAGTTAGTTGACAAAAAATAAGTCATTTATCAAGAGCGGTGGTTCTCTTCTTGTAGATTCTTTGTCTGCAAACCAGGCTAAGCATATATTCATAGTTCCTGGGGAAAGCTTTCTTGGCGCACTGGATGCTTTTTTAGACAGAAAAGATGAGATTAAAATAGTAAACGCACGACACGAGGCCGGTGCTAGTAATATGGCGGAGGCATATGGAAAACTTACTGGAGAGCCCGGATTAGCATACGTAACCAGAGGACCTGGAGCGTGTCACGCATCGGTTGGTGTTCATATTGCGTTTCAAGATAGCACACCAATGGTCCTAATAGTTGGAGATGTTTCAAAAAAATTTCGAGATAGAGAGGCTTTTCAAGAGGTCGATTTTAGGAGCTTCTTTAGACCTATATCCAAGTGGGTAGCGGAAATTAATGATCCAGATAGAGTGCCAGAGTATGTTAATCGAGCCTTCAGTTTGGCGACTTCCGGAAGGCCCGGACCGGTAGTTCTAGTCACTCCTGAAGATATGCTTACTGAGAATACAAAAGTAAAGGTCCCATCTTTTAGCCCAATTATTAAAGGTGAGATGTCCTCAATCGGATTGAATGCTGTTAGAGAAAAGTTAGAAAACGCAAAAAAGCCTCTTTTTATAATTGGTGGTTCGGGGTGGACCAATAATTCTATTTCTAGCTTTCATAAGTTTATAAATGAAAATAATATTCCTGTAACGACATCATTCCGTAGGCAAGATTTATTTGACCATAAAGATGACAACTTTGTAGGGAGTTTTGGTACATCTGTATCCCCAAAATTAGTAAGCAGTGTTGCAAGCAGTGATCTTATCATAGTATTAGGGGCTAGACTGGGTGAAATGACAACCCAAGGATACAGTATTATTAGCCCTCAGGGTAAAGCCAAAAATATGGTCCATATTCATGTCGATCCAAATGAATTGAATAAAGTTTATAACGCTGAGGTATGCATAAATGTCAGTGTAGAAGAGTGTTGCAAGGGACTAAAAGACTTGAGAATAGAGAAATCGAGGTCATGGCAAGTATGGAGGAGTCAACTGCGTAAGAAATACTTAGAAGATATTAAACCGCTCAAAAGTAGAAATTTTAATAATCTAAGTAGAATTTTTGAAATAGTGGAAAAAAACCTTCCTGACAACTCTATCGTAACCCTGGACGCCGGAAATAATGCCGCTTGGCCTCAACGGTTTTTAAGTTATGGAAGATATCGTAGACAAATTGCAACTACCTGTGGATCCATGGGGTATGCAATTCCTGCAGCAGTTTCGTCGGCACTATTATGTCCCGAAAAAACAGTACTTTGTTGTGTAGGCGATGGAGGTTTTATGATGTCTAGTCAGGAAATCTCTACAGCAGTCCATTATGGAACAAAGATAATTATCTTACTTATTAATAATAGTAGTTATGGGACAATTAGAATGCATCAGGAGAGAGATTATCCAGGACGCAAAATAGCCACAGATTTGAAAAACCCTGACTTTGTAAAGTTATGTAAAGCTATGGGGGCCATTGCTTACAGAGTAAATGGACTAGCGGAGTTCTCTTCAATTTTTTCAAGGGCTCTTAAGTCAAAAAAAGTAAATGTTATCGAAATACCAATCTCTATTAACCAATTATCTCATAGACATAATCTCAAATAGTTTTCAGAGCTTTATTGAGTTCAATTTTAGTCGGACTTGACTGAGCTGTTCCTCTTTTTAAAACACTTAGACCTGCCGCAGCACACGAAAATTCTACTGATTGTTTTAAATCTTTTCC
>OZSS01000353.1_pt1 | contig 21673 bp, 18 predicted proteins | sample 1779911 | NCBI WGS metagenome assembly OZSS01 (sample SAMEA2603589, study PRJEB24840) | metagenome | biome: Water; feature: Photic zone; material: Seawater sample | place: Mediterranean Sea | collected 2013-11-12 | depth 10 m | reverse complement strand
GTTAATAATGGTCCTGCATGGAAGCGAACACATGTACTCACTGTTGTTTGTGGAAAAGGGGAAGAAAGTCAACAACTGGTTAAGGAAAATATAGCAGAATCCAAGAATGGTGCATGGATTACCAGTAGTTTGGATTTTACTGTACCACAAAATAAATCCGAAGTAACACTACAATTATTCCGTTTTGCTGAGGGCACAACAGTGAGTGTAGACAATTATAAACTCGTTAAACTTTAATTTCAAACATAATGAAACATTTATTTACTTTTTTATTATTTCTTTTTGTGGCTCAAACACAAGCGCAAGAAACCCTAATTAATGAAACCTTTGAAACGGGCTGGACAGCTGATAGCAATGTCATACCTGCTGAAAATGAAGAAGGCACGGTAGCAGCAAACTTAAAACTTCAGGGGTGGGGCGAAGGATTTACATTCACTGTTGTTAATGATGCTGGAAATGGGGCCAGCTCCTCAGATTACTTTGCGAAAATGAACCATGGAGGCACAGGTAATTACGCAGTGATTCAAAAACTTGTTGAAGCAACAGTCGGAGATGAATATGAATATAACATCTCGTTAAAACCTGATCTAGCAGGTCAAGCAGGATCACTTAAATTAGAAGTTATTGATTTAGTTAATTCAAATGCCGTTGTCGCGGGTCCTGTAAAACCTAGTGGGGGCGCTTGGAGCGATCTAACTCTTTCTTTTACCGCTGCCGCAACACAAAATTATTCTTTTAGAGTTACAAAGGTTTGGGGAAATGCTGGGGCAAGTTTTGATAACATTTCTTTAACAGTCGTGCGATCAACAGCCTCGGTTTCTGATGTTAACGATTTTCAATTCAATATTTATCCCAACCCTGCGAAGGACGTTATAGGGTTTAGATCTGAATTGCCATTGAAGTCTGTAGAGATTTTTTCACTTACCGGTTCCAAAGTGCTATCGCAGTCAAACAATGTCGAACAAGTCGAGGTTGGAAACCTAGCGAAAGGCATCTATATGCTTAAGGCTTCTGCTGCAGACGGAAAAGTAGCCACACAAAAACTGATCAAAGAATAATTTCCTTGACAGAAAACTATTAATCAAAAACTTCCTTGGTAATTAACTGGGGAAGTTTTTTAACGCAACAACTTATGTACACGCATATCGTCCTTTGGAAATTAAAAGAAAATGCCAATGGCATGAACCGTGCTCAACTCGCACAAGAAGTCAAGCGACGCTTAGACGAACTACCTTCGCACATTCCAGAAATCATAACCTATGAAACGGGAATCAATGTAGGGGACTACGGTGCTTCATTTTTTGATGTCAGTTTGGTTTCTACTTTTGAAAACAAAGACACTTTTTGGGCCTACACTAAATATCCAGTACACGACGAGGTGGTGGCATATATTCAATCAATTCAGGAGGCTGAAGAGATCGTTGATTATTTCAACTAAAAAAAGATAATTTTTGACCATTAAACGTTAAACAATAACGAATAAACAACCTAAACAATTTTTAGTTTGCACCTGATAAACACAATTAGAAATTAATGATCACAATCAGCAACATTGAAACCTTTGTCCTGAAAGACACTTTGGAAAAAAGCTTCTTCTTTTCTCAATGGGAATATTCAGAGCGCTGTATCTGTATTGTTAAAATTACCTGCTCTGATGGTACTTACGGTTGGGGAGAAGGCTATGGTCCTGCTCTCATTTTGGAGTCTGGAATTGAGTTTTTAAAATCTCAGGTGATAGGAGAAAATCCCTTACACAATGAGGTGATTTGGAACAAGATGTACCGCAAAACACTTGATTTTGCCCGTCGTGGTGTTTTGGTAGCCTCGATGAGCGCTATCGACATCGCCATTTGGGATATTAAGGGAAAATTATTGAATCAGCCTGTGGGTGCATTGCTAGGGGGCGTACACAGAAATTATGTGGTTCCTTACGCCACGGGAATGTATTTTACAGAAAAAGACAATCCAACAAAAGATTTTGAGGTGGAGGCCAAAAAGTATTTAGAAAAAGGGTTTAAGGCCATCAAGATGAAAGTAGGTCTAGGTATTGATAGAGATGTTTCTAATGTGAAGCATTTACGCTCCATCATTGGAGACGATATCAAACTTATGATTGATTCAAACCATGCCTACACCTATATGGAGGCACTTGAATTGGCAAAAAAATTAGAGGCCTACCAAATATCTTGGTTTGAAGAGCCTGTATCTCCAGAGTTTTATGAACAATACGGAGAGTTGAGACAAAAAACCACCATACCTATTGCAGGAGGTGAATGCGAATACTTGCGTTTTGGTTTTCATCAGCTTCTTAGAAACAAATCGGTTGACATTATCCAACCCGATATTTGTGCTTGTGGGGGACTGACAGAGGCCAAGCGCATCGCCTCGTTAGCCTCTACCTACGGAGTAGATGTGGTGCCACACACTTGGGGCAGTTCTATAGGGCTGCATGTTGCCTTACATTTTATATCTAACTTAGAGTCTGTTCCTGGACGAATGTTTAGCCCCGATTTTCTGTTGGAATTTGATCAGACAGAGAATGCGTTGCGGGAGCAGCTTACATTCCCTATCTTAGGGATGGAAAATGGAAAGATAAAGGTTCCTGACGTGCCGGGACTGGGACTAGAAGTTAACCCAGATGCGCTTCGTAAATTTACCAATCCAACGAATGGAGTTGCGGATATTAAAGAATTGTTGAAACAATAAAAATATGGATTTCGGTTATCATAAAATGTATATTGGAGGGGCGTTGGTAGATAGTGTATCCAAAATTAGGTCAGATGTTATTTGCCCAGCTGACGGCAAACCCATTGCTCAAATTGCAGAAGCGGGGAAAGCGGATGCTAAAAAGGCACTAGAAGCTGCTCAAAAAGGATTCGATTTTTGGTCAAAATGCTCTTTGTCAGAACGTACCCAATGGATGTTAAAGCTTAGAGAAGCCGTTCTTGAAAACGAACACTTGCTGAGATCTGCTATTGTTTATGAAATGGGCAAAACCTATGACGCTGCTTGGGAAGACATTGAAGCGGTAGTCAATGCTTTAGACTGGTATCCTAACGCCATGAAAAATTTACGTGATGAGCAAATCCCAGATTACGAAAACACCCATACCCACAAAATGATACAACAACCCGCTGGGGTAGCAGTCGCATATTTGGCTTGGAATTTTCCACTCCTCAATGTGGGTTTTAAACTAGGCCCCGCCTTGGCTTCGGGATGCTCAATTATCATTAAACCCTCTGCGTTGTCGCCACTTTCAGCTTATATTTTAGGTAAAATCATACATGATATTGATTTTCCAGCTGGTGTGGTCAATATTTTGTCTGGGCCTACTAGCGAAGTTGCAACTACGCTAAGCAAAAGTAAAATACCCGCTGTCTTGACCATGATAGGGTCGACGGCTACTGGTCAACGTGTGATCGCAGACAGTGCTACATCTATCAAAAAACTGAGTATGGAACTTGGCGGTAATGCGCCATTTATTGTGTTTGAAGATGCAGCTATTGACAAAGCACTCGATTTGGCAATCGGAATAAAATTTGGTAATAGTGGTCAGATTTGCGTTGCCGCCAACAGATTTTTTGTACACAAGAGCTTGTATAATTCGTTTTTAGAAAAATATGTTGAACGCGTTAATAATTTAAAACTTGGTTTTGGTATAGACCAAAAACCTGACATGGGACCTATGGTTACAAGAAATGACAGAGATCGCATGTTTGATTTGATCAATGATGCCAAAGAAAAAGGAGGCGTTCTGTTAGTGGGAGGAGAAATTCCAAAAGGAATGGAAGATGGAAATTGGATGATGCCCACCGTAATTTCAGGAATGACCACAGAAATGCGCCTTTTTAGGGAGGAAACCTTTGGTCCTATCGCCCCATTTATGTCATTTGAAACAGACGAAGAGGTGTTAAGGCTTGCGAACGATACTGAGTTTGGGTTGGCTTCTTATATTTTCACCAACAACAGCGATCGCATCCATCGTTTTTCAGAGCAGCTCGCATTTGGTGAGGTTCAAGTCAATGGGGTGAAATATGCCATATACTTGCCTCACGGGGGTATCAAAAACAGTGGTATTGGTCATGATTGTTCTCATTTAGCTTTAGAAGATTATTTGGTTAAAAAGAGAGTTTCAGTAGCACTTTAAGATGGAAATCAACAAGCTCAAACAGAAATTGCTGGACGGTCAGACCGTTTATGGCCCCTTTTGTAAACTTCAAGACCCAAGCGTAGTGGAAATTGCCGCGCTGGCTGGATTTGATTTTGTGATTTTGGATATGGAGCACGGACCACTTAGTGTAGAAAGCGTTCAATCCATAGCACGTGCCGCGCAAGCAAAGGGGATAGAAGTTGTCGTTCGTGTCACAGAGAACAGCGCCTCTGATATTTTACGTATACTTGATGTGGGAGTGAACTCAATTCAAGTTCCTCAAGTGAATACTGCTACTGATGCCCAAATGGTAGTTGATGCAAGTTTCTTTTACCCCAAAGGAGAACGTGGGATGTGCAGATATGTACGTGCAGCCTCTTATACAGGTGTTGAAAAGAAGGAGTATTTTTCATCGGCAAATTTAGACACCTTAACCATTGTTCACATTGAAGGAAATAAAGGTCTTGATAATCTTAAACAGATCGTTTCCTTAGACGGTATTGACATTGTGTTTCTTGGTCCCTACGACCTTTCTCAATCTTGTGGTTATCCGGGTCAAACAAACCATCCTGAGGTGGTAAATAAAATGAAGCAAGCAGTTATGCTTGCCAAAAATCACAACAAAATTATAGGTACTTTTTGTGAAAGTCCTCAAGATGCCCAAAAGTGGCGTGATCTGGGTGTTCAGTACATTGCATACGCTGTAGATGTAGGGATTATTTATGACGCCTACAAAGAAATTATTAATCAAATAAAACAATAAAATGGAAGCAATATTATTACCTTTTTTACTGGTTATAATCGCCAGTGTGTTTCAAGGGTCTTTTGGTGTAGGAATGAAGTATATGCCACCCCTTAAATGGGAATCTTGGTGGTTGGTCCACGTTACGATTGCCATGGTACTCTTTCCCATTGTATGGACATTTCTGTCCGTTTCGGATGTAAGCACAGTCATAGGAGATGTTTTTTCTGATCCTGTTGCACAACAAGCAGCTTATATAGCCATATTGTTTGGTTTTTTATGGGGCATAGGGGGTATTATGTTTGGTGTTAGTGTTCCTTATATAGGTTTGTCATTGACCATGGGAATCGTGATGGGTATTGCGGGAACGCTAGGTGCTTTGATTCCATTGTTACAAAATGAAAACGCTACAAGTCTACCTCAATTTCCCTATGTGATTAGGGGATTGGTAATTACGATCATAGGTGTGGTCATCACAGCAAAGGCAGGTATTGATAGAGATAAGCTCCAAGGCAATTCTTCGCTTTCGGGTGGAAATATATTAAAAGGAATCGCCATTGCGGTTGTCTGTGGAATCCTATCCTCACTATTGGCTGTAGGGCATACCAATGTCAATGACGATGTAACACTCATTGCAGAGAATTATGGAATCAATGGTCGCAATGCTAGTTTAATTGCTTGGCTGATTGTATTTATCGGGGCCTATGCTATGAACGCTTTGTATAGCCTTGTCTTAATTGTTAAAAATAATAGCTGGTCCAACTTTTTTGTTGCAGGTTCTAAAAAAGCGTACATCTGGTCTGTGATTGCTGGACTTTGTTGGTTTGCAGCACTGGGTTTGTATGGACAAGGAGCGGCACTTATGAATGGCGCATCTGACAACAACCTTGGAAACATAGTTGGGTGGCCGATGTTACTTGGGCTGTCACTAATCGTAAGTAATGTATGGGCTTATAGAGCCGGAGAGTGGAAAAATGCGAAAAAGCCTTTCAATCTGCTTTTAGTTGGATTGGCAGTTCTCATCCTGGCTTCTGTGATTCTTGGTTACTCAAATAGTTTGAGCTAAGAGGAAATATTGTTGAGTCTTTGATATTTGCTCTTGTACTCACTAGCTGATATTCCCTTTAAAGCCTTAAATACTCTGTTAAAGCTTGAAAAAGAGTTAAAACCCGTGTCATGACAAATTTGTGAAATAGATTTTCGACTGTTAATAATCATTTGACATGCCCTACTGATGCGGTATTCACGTATAAATTGAAAAGCGGTTTTACCCGTTCGTTCTTTAAAGAATCGACAGAATGAATTGGTTGTCATAAAAGCCAAGTCTGATAACTCCTGAAGGCTGATTTCACGTACGTAGTTTTCAGAAATAAAGTTTATGATACGTTGAAGTCGGTCCTCCTTTTCGATGTTTCCTGTGGCTGGATTGAAGTTTTCTGACGCCAAATGTCGTGTGTTTTCAACACGAGACAATCGATTAAGTGTTTTAAGCAATTGAATCAAACGATTTGCCCCACTAGACTCACAAATGCGAATGATGTCTTCCAGCAGAACATAGCTGTCCATAGATTGAAAAATAAGACCCCTACGAGACTTTTCAAGCATGGTTTTTATATTGGAAAACTCGGGTACATTATCCACGAAAGCATGGATCAGAGAGGGGCTAAATTTGATAATAATATAGTCCGCCTCTTCTGAAGAATCATGTACTTCATTTTTAAACAAGTGAGGAAGCTGACTTCCCAAAAGAACCAATTCATTTTCATTAAAATACTCCATGCTATCTCCTACAATACGTACTCCTGTGCCGATAATAGGATATAACAATTCGTATTCTTCATGATAGTGCCAATCTACTCCGAAATAGGGTATGGTTTTTCGTTCAACAAAAAAACTCTGGTGATCTTCGTTTTCGGTTATGGAATACTTGAGTTGCAACTTATTTGTTTTCTTAAAAATACAATTTTTAAGCAGAAATAGAAGTGTATATGCCTATTAAAAAGTAAAGACTTAGTTGTCTTCAATCAATTTAATTCCTTGTGGCACCATAGGGTAAGTAATATTTTTCATCAAAGCTCTCATATTTGCTGTCTCGTGATGTGATTTAACAAAAATAAGATTGTTTCGTTCTTTTGGATCTAAATTTTTGTCATACAACTCCTCTTGCCCAGTGTTGTATACGATGTAGCGATAGTCTTTGGTGCGTATGGAATAGTGATGATTTTCTGGGATATTTTTATTTAAATCCGAACTGTAAACTACTGACAAAGCTCCCTCGGGACCTTGCCAATTATCTGCATTTGGATTTTTTAAAAAAGGGACAAGAGAATACCCGTCTAGTCCATGCCCTTTTTTGTTTTTTCGAGTTTCTAAATCAATTCCTGCCAATTCCAAAAGAGTAGGATATACATTTATTAAAGAAACAGGATGCTCAACGACCGTATTTGGCACTGTCATATCTGGAACGCGAATAATTAGAGGTACTCTTGTGCTTTCTTCCCATAATGAGTTTTTGTAAATGTGATCTTTCTCTCCCATAGTCCAACCGTGGTCACTGGTCAATATTACAATTGTATTGTCTTTAAGCGAGGTATTGTTAACCGCACGCATCACTTGGCCTACATTGTCATCAACTGCGGTTACACAGGCCAAGTAAGCTTGTGTAAAGCGCTTTAATCCCTCGTGTGGATCTTCATATGAGGCTACCAGATTCTCAAACATTTCAACCGATCGGGTTCTTCTGTTTTTTGTTTCAAACTGGTCTACCAAATGCAGAAAAGTATCCTCTTTATCACCGGGTAAAATAGCTGCCAACTGAATGCTGTCTAGCGGATACATGTCAAAATATTTTTGAGGGGCAATCAGCGGGGTGTGCGGACGAAGAAACCCAACGGACAAGAAAAAAGGAGCGTCCTGGTCCTCTTCAGCTAACTCCAAGAGACGCTTTTCAGCCCATTGTGCATTTAGTTCATCGGGTGTTAAATCACGGTCTTTATCATTATTATATTTAAGTTCTTTGCCACTTCGAAACCCGCCATAGACCCACCATAGCCGTTCGCCATTGAATTTTTGTTCCCCAAAGTTTTTCATGGGGCCATAAGAACCATCTATAAAACCACCCCCCATATTGAGTCCATCAACGATCCGATTGGTTCTGAAAGGAGCGGGCACATCAGGATGAGAGATAGGCTTTTTCTTACGGTCATAATCGCCTGCGTAAACAAAGGGGCTGTAATCTGCTTTGTATTTAAATTCAGACCACACATCTTCTTTGTTGTGATGCAGGACTTTGCCACTTCCAATTACATGGTAACCATCATCTTTAAATTTCTCCATAATGGTCTTGGTGTTGGCTAGCACTTCGTTATCTAACCACGATTTCATCCAAAAATGAGATGCGTTGTGTGGGTATACACCCGTAAACATACTCGCTCGTGAGGGACCGCACATCGGGTTGTTTGAATAGGCATGCTTAAATCGAGTGCCTGAGAATCCCAAAGCTTTCATATGTGGCGTTTTGGCTTGTGGGTGACCATAGAAACCCTCAGGAAAATCGTTTAAGTCATCAATAATGATAAGCACAACATTTGGCTTTTTGGTAGATTGCCCCTGAAGATTAGTAAAGCATAGGAATGCCAAAATAAATACGATATAACGAATTATCATATGAAATACATCTATTCTTAAATTCTTTTTTCCAGTAAGTTTAAAATTAATTAGTCTTAAACAAGAAAAATCTATTTGATTAATTTACTAAACTAAATTAATTGATTTAATTCCTAGAAGTAATCAAAAATTAGCCATAATAGAACAGATTTTATCGACTTGTTCTTACTAGGAATAATACTGAAGATAGAAAAATCAGGTTGATTTCATAAGTCCGCCCAATAATTTCGACAAGGTCCGAACTACTGTATGTTTGGGTTACATCTCCTCCAATTTCGGGTAGAACAAGGTTTGTTCCATTTAGCTCAAACAAAAGTTGTTGGGATTTTTTTAAATTTATGACATGAAAGACTTAAAGTATCTTATGGCTTACAGCGTTCCCTTGAGTGTTGTTGCCAGTTTTTATTTCAAAGGGGCCGCCTCTTACACAGCGCTGGCTTATGTATTTCTGTTTATTCCCTTGGCGGAAAGCATTATACCAGTAAAGCATAAAGAACTACCCGTTGCGGATATAAAAGAAAGGGCGTTGAATCGTTTTTTTGACTGGCTTTTGTATTTAAACGTGCCTATAGTGTATGCTATCCTAGGTTTTGGGCTTTATGATTTTTCAACGGCAAGCCTAAGCACTTATGAATACATAGGTTTGGTTTTTGCACTTGGTATTTTGTTGGCTACCAATGCCGTTAATGTGGCACACGAACTGGGCCATAGAAAAAGTAAATTTGAAATCTTACTCACGAGATTATTACTTCTACCCTGTTTGTATATGCATTTTACCATGGAACACAATCATGGCCATCACAAATACGTGGCAACAGACCTAGATCCAGCTACAGCCAAAAAAGGACAGAGTTTATATCATTTTTGGATAACATCTGTTATCGGGCAGTATAAAAATGCTTGGCGCATACAAACGAAGCTACTCAAAAAGCATGGAGCACATTTTTTCTCTATCAAAAACAACATGCTGTTGTTTAGCGTATACCAAGCAGCGTATTTGGGTGGTGTTTATGCGTTGTTTGGATTTAAAATATTTCTTATTGCCTTAATTGTTGGTACCATATCGTTCCTGTTTCTCGAAACCATCAATTACATTGAGCACTACGGATTGATGCGAAAAAAAATCAACGGCAAATATGAAAAAGTGCAAAACATCCATTCGTGGAATTCTGACCACGTCATGGGTAGAATAGTATTGTATGAATTGACACGTCATAGCGATCACCACTTTCGTGCATCAAAAAAATATCAAGTCTTAGAAAGTCTTGAAAACAGTCCGACCATGCCATTTGGTTATCCAGGATCTATGCTTCTAGCGACACTTCCACCACTGTGGTACACGGTCATGCATCCGAAGTTACAAAACTAAGTATTTAAAAACGCCAGTGCCCTTTATGAATCGTAGTTATCTTTTTTTATTGTGTTTTGTAATAACGCAAACCATTGCCCAAAACAACGTTGTCACTTCTTTAAAATCAAAAGCAAGCTTTCCAGTAGGCTCATCAATACGATTTGTTCCTTTTATGAAAGACATAAAATTGAAAGGTTTACAACAACATCACTTTGACAGCTACACCGCAGGAAGCGATATGAAAATGTATCAAATTGCACCCAAGCCTGGAGTATTTAGATGGGAACGTGTTGACAGCATAGTGGCATATACCCAAAAAAACAACCAAAGGCTGTTTGGACATACGCTGATATGGCACAGTGCCACTCCGAAGTGGATTGAAAAAAAGGCAAAAAAAGACCCAGCGTGGCTTGAGGGTTTTATGAAAAATTACATTCAAACCTACGTTAAAAAATACAACGGAATCGTGCACGGTTGGGATGTGGTCAATGAAGGCTTAAACACCAAAGGAGCGGGTTTTAGAACTGAGAGTATATGGTACAAAACCATGGGACAGTCCTATATCGAAAAGGCATTTCGTTATGCCCATGAAGCAGACCCAAATGCTGTATTGTTTTACAACGACTTTAACATTGAACGTGATACGCTTAAATTTAATACCATGATGAAAATGGTTGAAGACTTTCAGCAACGTGACGTACCCATATCTGGAATCGGGTTTCAAATGCACATTCGTATGGACATACCCAACGAAATTATTGCGTATACGCTAAAGCGGGCAGCAGATACGGGTTTGCAAATTCACCTTTCTGAAGTTGATGTTATATTCAACACTCACGACGACAGTAAAGGGGGTGGTATTCAACGCTACAACACAGTTACGCCAGAAATGCTACGGAAGCAAGCCAAAAAATATGCTGAACTGGTTCAAATGTATCAAGATATAGTCCCAAAAAACCAACAGTATGGCATAACCTTTTGGGGTTTTAATGACCGTGACACTTGGATCAATCGTTTTTTTAAGATGAAAGATTGGCCGTGTATTTATGATGAAGCGCTGCAGCCAAAGCCTGCTTTCTATGGTTTTTTAAATGCATTAAAGAACTAAAGCCCGAGTTATCGCTTGGGTTTATCAAACCAAGTCATGGCTTTTGTGTGTTTTGATACTGCATCAAACATAGCTGCATTTTCCCAATGCGAACCTGCTCCCCAGCGTGTTGAACAAGAGGTGCTAACCCATGCAGGCTCCCAATATAGAACGCCATTCCTACCAGCTGATTTGACAACGCTATGCAGTTCGTTTAAATAGGACAATTGCCCATCCTGTGATGCTGGAAAGCCCTCGTGCAAGGAGTCTATTCCTAAAATATTGTTTGCCGAGTCCTGATTTACAAAATCATATGGATATGCCGTTTCCACAATCATAACTTCTTTGCCGTAGGTATCAATCAGTTGTCTGATGGATTGTGACAATTCTGTTAAATTTTGCGACGACCATTTGGGGTAGTATGAAATCCCAATGTAGTCAAAGTTTGAAATACCATTTTGAGTGGCATCTTTAAACCAAGTTAATGCATTTTCTGGCTGTGCTATGTGAAGCATCACATGTATATCCTGGCCCGTTTTGGACGAAACATCACGCACCGCTTTTATTCCCATATTGATTAGGAATTGATTGCGTTCCCAATCAATGGGTTCCAACACATTTGGTCGCTGTAAAATCATGGCATTAATTTCATTTCCTACCTGAACAAAATCTGGCATCAAGCTTAGATTGTTCAACTCATCCAAAACAGCCGTGGTATACGTATACAGCGCATTTCCTAATTCAGTAGTATCATCAACAATACCTAGCCATTCGCTTGGTACAACTTGACTGTAGGGGTCTGCCCAATCATCTGAATAATGAAAGGCAAGTAAAACATGCATTCCAGCTTCTTTAGCACGTTTAATGCTTTTTTTAACATCCTCAAGCGTACTGTAGTTTGTCCAATTTGGAGTATGCCATAATCGCAATCGGACTAGGTTAGCATTTGCTTCTCTAAAAATTGTATAAGGATCTTGTGCAGTACCCGAAGAATTGCGATAAATAGCACCGCAGTCTTCCATTTCATTTACATAAGACAAATCGGCTCCTAGGTAGTACGTATCATCAACTAGATAAGGAGATGACTCGTTTTGCTCAACACTAGAACAACACATAAAAAAGAACAATAAGAGCATTATTTTCATGGCATTCATAGTTTTATGTAATATACACAATCTAATTTTCGCGTAAGACCTCACCTTCTTTGACAATTATCATGGTAGCCGTTGAGCCTGTAGAAAGGTTCCATTTGTGTGCTGCCAATGCAATGCCATTGTCGTCAAATACCCGTAGTTCGGCAGTATTAGGGCCCGATGAACCCTGATTAAGTGCTTGAAAATCAATTTTATTAAACCCTTGAACAAGCGGCAGTTTTAGAACAAAAAACTGATTTTTGAGCAATAAGTTAGGAATAACCTCCTCCTCATTGACCGAAATGCGAACACGATCTCCATCTTCATATTCATAATCGCGACAAACAATTCGGGCATAAGAAGCATTTGTCCGCATATCCCCAAGATAGGTATCGCCCAAATAAAGGTTGTTGGGTACCGGTCTGTCCTTTCTTAACTTTTTAAGGTAGCGGTCTCCCGCATCAATAAAATCCTCATTATCCGTCATGGGGTTATTGCTTGCCTTAGGCCTGTCCAAAAAAGAATAGTCTTCAACTTTTTCTTCAGGAATTAGCAGTCCGTAGTTGGGTTTTGGCGTGTCTAATTTGGGGAAGGAGGAACCACCCTTTTGCTCTTGCGCATAAAGTGCGCTCCCGAAAAAGAATAAAATTAATCCTTTTTTAATCGAAGTATAACCGCTCCCGCTACTAAACATATTCCTGAATTAACTAAAATCAACGCAAATGTACCAACCAAAAACCATGCCTCGCCCCTACTCTTTGCAATAATGGCCTCCCCTAATACACTCAAGCCAGCACCAACCAGAAGCAATCCACCAACAGAATACAACCACCAACGGAGGCTATTTCGAAAAGTATTTTTTTGATTTTCCATAGGATGCAGCAGACAATATAACAATAAATGCCAACGAATAGTACACAAAGTTAGGTGTAATCACCTTATCTCCACTCGCATAGGAATGCAAACCAGTCAAGTAAAAATTAACACCAAAATAGGTCATCATAATGCTACCAAAAGCCAAAACCGATACCACGCTAAAAAGCCATTTGCCGCGTAATCCGGGTACCAAACGCATATGCAAAGCAAATGCATAGACCAAAATGCTTATCAATGCCCAAGTTTCTTTGGGATCCCAACCCCAATAACGCCCCCAGCTTTCGTTTGCCCATTGGCCCCCGAGGAAGTTTCCAATGGTTAGCATTATCAAGCCCACGGTCAAGGCCAGTTCGTTTACAACAGTAAGTTCGGCCAAATTTAGACGCATTTTTTCAGCGGTCCGTTCGGTCGTCAATAGGATTAAAATAAGGGAAATAATACCCAATATCATGCCCAAGGCAAATGGGCCATAACTGCCCACAATAACCGCCACGTGAATCATCAGCCAGTAACTGTCAAGCACGGGTACGAGGTTTGCTATTTCTGGATCCATCCAATTCCAATGTGCAATCATCAAGACCATGGAAGCCACAAAAGCAGTTGCGGCAATGGTAAGTTTGGATTTACGTCCAAAAGCAAGTCCCATTCCCATGGTTGCCCACGCCACATAAATCATGGATTCATAGGCATCACTCCAAGGAGCGTGACCCGAAATATACCAACGGGCAGCCAATCCAGCGGTGTGTAGCACAAAAAGGATTGATATGACCGCTACAAAAAAGGCAACAACACCACGTAATAAACGTATGTCGTAAAGCATCTGGGCAATCAATACAAAGAACATCAAGGTTCCGGCATACATATACCAACTAAACAGACGCTTAAAAATATCGTATTTGTTGTAGTAGAGCTCCGCCTTTATTTGATCCTCAGTAGGCATAACTTCTGCACCATATTTCTTTTGATAGCCCTTTAAACTCTCTAGCAACTGATCGGCTTGCGTGTAATCTTGTGTGGCTTTGCCCTGTCTCAACGAAGTCAGATACAAAGGTAATACGTTGTTCACGTAGAGCGAATCTACGCCTTCAAAACGTATCTCATTTACTTCAGCGGGAGAAACCCAACGGTTGTTTTCGTCATTCGGTACTGGAAAGATGCGCAATACCTTTCCTTCCAAAGCTGAGAAAAGCAAATTCACTTTTCGATCTGTTTCAATAAAATCCTTTTGAAACTGATTGGGGGTTGCAGCTTTATAAGCGCCCTCTAAGTAAGGAGCCAGCTTGTAATTTCCCTGTGTGTCAAAAAAGTTTGCGAAAGAAGCGTATTTGGCTTTTTTATCTACACCAACAAGTGTTCGAATGCTGTCATTACCACGTTTCAAATACACAAAAGGAACTTGATACCAAATAATTGGGTTTTGGGTAATGGACAATAATACTTGGTTGGCATCTAAAGATTTGTAGTGATCGGACTTACTGACCTTACGTACCAATTCGGAAGCAAAAGTATTGGCAGGCTTCATACGCCCCCCTTGATCTTGGATGACCAGCGCGCCAAACTTAGCTGCCTGGTCGGCGAGAATAGCATCGGCTTGAAGCACCGAGTCAATTGCAAAACTGGGTGGCTTATGTTGATGCTGAGCAAAAGCTAGCGTTGAAGTCAAAAATAGTATCAAAGGCAATGCGGCTTTTTTGATGCGTATGTCCTCCAACATTTTGGCAAGCTTCTTAAAACGTGTTTTTCCAAAAAACATCAAGCCCAACAAGCCGATATAAAGCAAGAAGTAACCTGCATAGGTAACAGCTGTACCCAATGCATCGTGGTTAACCGATAGTACCGTTCCCTTTTCATCTGGATCAAAAGATGCCTGAAAAAAACGATAGCCCTTGTGATTGAGAATGTGGTTCATGTAAATATCGTGGTCAAAAGTAGGGTCGTCCAATACCGTTACCTTACTCATAAAGCTACTGTAACTTTTTTCTGTACCCGGATACTTTTCAGCGATGAAATCATTGAGCTTAATGGCAAACGGGAGTTCAACTTGTTTTGAACCGTAAGTAACCCGAAATTCTAATCCGCCTAGTTCAACTTGAACAGGTGGATTCGCAATGCCCTTGGCGCCTAAAACGGTTACTTGCGCTTGGGCACCATTGGCAGTCAATTGTATGGTTAGAGCATCCTGTATGGCGGCGTCCTTATCTTCAACAGGTACTATTTGATATGAACCAATCATCGCAGGGTCTGGAAAGACAAACTGCATCCCGGCGGCACTGTAGAGGGTGCGCAACATCAGGGGCTGTGAAGCATTAGCACGTAGACTTCCTTGCTGCTGGTCGGCCATACGAAGATAAGTGCCTTCAAAAGGGGACTGAATGCTGTAATTGTTCGCTTCGTCTAGCGTGATATTTATTGCGCCGTCGGTATAGGCATTAAAGGCAAATAGTATGTTGTGAATATTGGCTACCTCGCCCATTTTAAGAAAATGATCGTGTCGATTCCCGTCACCTGCTTCAACTATCTTGAGATACATATCTCCGCTGATATCCTCAACCAGTGTTTCTTCTGCACCATTTATAAAATTAACATAGGAAACAGAAAAGGGTATGCCATTAAAATCATTTTTCCAGCTAAACGAATTGTTAGCAGCCTCGGCAAATAAGAGGGCGTCTTCGAGTAATTTTCTTCGAGGTTGACCGTCTATCTCACCGTCGACAAATACAGACAAATATGTTTTTTCAGACAAATATTGTTGGGTAGACTCCCCTTCTCTGATGGGCATAACGCCTTCAAAGCCAAAATACCGTGTGATACCAGCCCCCACAATGATAAGTATCCATGACAAGTGAAGTAACAACAATGGCCATTTTTCCCATCTTAAAAGACGGTATCTCTTAATGTTACCCATAAAATTTACAACAAAGAAAACCATAATCACTTCGAACCACCAAGCATTGTAAATCCAGATGCGAGCCGTGGCCGTATTGTGAGCGCTTTCCACAAAAGTTCCAACGGCCATAGCGATTGAAAACGCAATAAATAGCAGGGCTGTTAAACGAGTAGAAAACAGAAAAGAAAGCAAGCGAGTTGCTGGGTTCATGGCAAATTTTTTACAAAATTAAGTAATTGGCTATGAACCACCTACCAAGTGAAAAAGAATTTATTTCTTTAGCCAATTGTTGGCAAAATCACAAGATTGGTTGTCGCGATTTACACTGATATAGGTATCCGCTATTTTTTCAGTCATCCATTCTTCAATAACCTTAAGTTGCTTTTCTTTTAGGGCTAAATCCTTAATGCGAACATAGTCTTGAGCATAGTCAGCGATGTGTTCATTAAACCGATTGGTAACCATAACAATCTTGTACGATTTATTCCCTGAGCGATCTTCCTCTAGCAGTGGAATAGAAATCTCATTGTCCTCAAGTTTTAGTATCTGATTGTATAGCTGTGGGTCAAGTTTTGTGAGTTCAAAGCGGGTATCTCCCGTTGCAGGGTTAATCAAGACACCGCCATTGGCACGTGTAATTTGATCATCAGAAAATTCACGTGCGGCATCAGCGAAGCTAATTTCACCATCGTCTATTCGCTTCTTGATAAGTTTGAGTTGGTTCTGTGCTTCACCCAAAGCAGCATTGGATACCGTAGGTACGAGCAGTACATGACGTACATCTAGCATACGGCCGCGAATTTTATCGACCATTACAATATGCCAGCCAAAATCAGTTTTAAATGGCTGGGAAATTTCTCCTTCTTGCAAACGATAAGCTTGCTCGCGAAACTCCTTTACCATTTGCGGGCGCTTTCTGTCAAGCGTATAACGTCCTCCTCTAGAGCGTGAACCAGGGTCTTGGGAATATAAAATTGCTTTGGATGAAAAAGAAGAACCGTTTTCAAGTACGTCATTGCGCATGGTCTCGAGTTGTTCTATAATTCGCTTCTCTTCAGCTGGGGAAACCTTTGGCTTAATTACAATCTGCGCTACTTCAAGCTCAGAGCCAAAAATGGGCAAATCGTCTTTAGGAATGGAGTTGAAAAATACTTTTACCTCATCTGGAGTAACTTCAACGTCCTCTACAATTTTAGATTGCATGCGTTGTGATAGCTGCTGAATGCGATTAACTTCAAATAATTCAGCCCTAAAACTTTGCTCGTCTTTCTTTTTATAAAACGCCAAGGCTTTTTCAATATCACCAAATTGACTTACAAAATAATCAATGGTTTGCTCAACGTAATTATTTATGTCATCATTGCTCACCTCGATACTATCTTGCTCGGCGTGATGGGCATATAACTTATCTTCCATCAACTTGCCCAATAGGTTACAACGCGAAACTTCTGCGGTTGAAACGCCTTGAGACTCAAGTTCTATATAAGCCTTATCTACATCGGATTCAAGAATAACATAATCCCCAACAACAGCAGAAACACCATCAATTTTGAGGCGCTTTTTAGTCGTAATCGAGTCTTGGGAGAAACCAAGTACACCAAACATTAAACAACATAATGTTATTAATTTATTCATAGATCTCGAGTGTTTTGTTTTGTATGGCTTCTTCTAAAATATCGTTATTAAACTGTCGCATGGTTTCAAGTTTCCGTTTGTTTAATAAAATTTGTTTCAATGTTGGATTTATGTGAGACAAAGGTGCTATTTCATTTCTACGCCTAACTTCTTTCACAAAAATCAAATATAAGTCTATTGAGTCTTCTATTTCAAAAAAACGTTTACTTTTTAAGTAGCGGTCATATTCCTTTGGCGAAGACCTGTTTATACGGTTGAAAAAAGCTTGGGGTCTAAACCAAACACTGTCGTTGAGATCTGCACTGTTAAACTGCAGTGAAATAGAGTCTAAATAGTTGCGATCACTTTCATTGAACCTTCGCAACGCCCTACTCACACTCGCTTTATTAAAGTTAGTCAATGGAAGCTGAACATAGCGTCCCCTAACCAAGTCTTGGTGAAGTTTAAAATTTTGCTTGTTCTCATCGTAATAGGCTTCAATTTCTTGTGAAGTTACCAGCGTATCCATACGAGATTTAAGCCATTCTTCTTGGTAGGTTTTAATAAATATGTCGTTTCGATATTGACGTATGAGGCGCTCTAAAGAAGCTTGTTGGGAAGGATTTAAGTTAAAAACCGCTTTTTGCAAGAGCAACTGTTCTTTGACCCAAGCATTAATGTAATTTTTAGCCATGGAAGCACTGTCGGCAAAAGATACGTTTTCGCGAATATGCGCGTTTACTTCAGAAGCATAGAGGTAGTGGTTGTGCACGCGTGCAACAATTTTATCAGAAGACACTTCTTTCAACTGACAAGAAGACACCAAAAGTATAAGCAGTAAGAAAACGTAACGCATAAGTTATCTAGAGTAGTTTGGAGCCTCTTTTGTTATCTGAACATTGTGTGGGTGACTTTCTTTAATTCCCGATGCGGTAATTTGCACAAATCGTGCCGTTTCTTTTAACGTAGCAATGTCCTTAGCGCCACAATAGCCCATGCCAGCACGCAAACCACCAACAAACTGATGAATGCTTTCGTTGAGCTCTCCCTTGTAAGGAACACGCCCAACAATACCTTCGGGAACTAATTTTTTAATATCGTCTTCAACATCTTGAAAATAGCGGTCTTTACTTCCTTTTTTCATGGCTTCCACAGAACCCATTCCGCGGTAGGTTTTAAACTTACGTCCTTCATAGATGACGGTCTCGCCTGGAGATTCTTTTGTTCCAGCAAGCAAAGAACCTAGCATAACACAATCGGCACCGGCAGCAACAGCCTTGACTATATCTCCCGTGTAACGCACGCCACCGTCAGCAATAAGCGGTACTCCTGTACCAGCCAAAACGGATGAAACTTCTAAAACGGCAGATAGTTGTGGGTAACCCACTCCAGCAATAATTCGTGTGGTACAAATTGAGCCTGGGCCTATACCAACTTTAATACCGTCTGCTCCTGCTTCAAACAAATAAGCAGCAGCTTCGGAAGTGGCGATATTCCCAACCACTACATCAATCTTTGGAAAGCTTTTTTTAACTTTTTTAAGCACGTCAACAACCCCTTTGGAATGTCCGTGAGCCGTATCTATCACAATGGCGTCCACAGCAGCATCTGAAAGGGCTTTTACACGATCCATCACATCAGCGGTTACACCAACAGCAGCAGCAACAATAAGGCGCCCGAAAGCATCTTTGTTGGCCTGTGGTGAGATGGCTACACGCGTAATATCGCGAAAGGTGATCAATCCAATAAGCTTGTTGTCTTTATCAACAACGGGGAGCTTTTCAATCTTGTGGGCTTGGAGTACTTCCTCGGCTTGTGCCATTGAAATGCCTTCTGATGCAGTGATTAAATTTTCAGAAGTCATTACTTCCATAAGTGGTCTGCCTTCGTTTTTTTCAAAACGCAAATCACGATTGGTGACGATACCTATTAATAGCCCGTTGTCATCAACAATTGGAATACCACCAATTCGGTATTCACTCATGATTTTATTGGCATCAGAAACCAATGCGGTGACGGGTAAGGTCACAGGGTCTATTATCATTCCCGATTGGGAACGCTTTACTTTACGAACCTTATCAGCCTGATCTTCGATGGTCATGTTCTTGTGCAGCACACCTATTCCACCTTCTCGTGCCATGGCAATTGCCATTTGACTTTCCGTTACCGTATCCATAGCGGCAGATGCAATAGGCACGTTGAGTTTTATATTCCGAGAAAATTTTGAAGTTATGCTGACTTCCCTTGGAAGCGTTTCAGAGTAGGCAGGTACCAAAAGTACGTCGTCGTATGTTAGACCTAAACTACTGATTTTATTGGGAAGAGATTCCATGGCAACGTTTTAGAAATGTTGCACGCAAATATACAAAATATAACAAGCGCATATTTATATTTATTCTAATTATAAATTTCTAACAATGAAAGCATTACAAAATTTTATATCTATTTTTGAGTAAATACGCAAGCATGGAAAATTTATCAATCAGTAACAGCTGTGTTAATTGTAAAAACATCAACGAACAAAATAAGTGTAGTTTGCACGAAATCGTAGTCAATGAAAAATATACTTGTGACGGTTTTTCATTAAATGAAAATTAATTTTCTGCCAACTCAGCATATTAACTTTCGTAAACTCAAAAGAAGATGTGGGTTTACTATTTGTTTCAAAATAGTATTACAGACTTTTTTGGCTATGATACTTCTAAAGAGACATTATAAGCCGACTCAAAATGAAGTGCATTTGCTGAAAATTCAACTTTTTGTGCAGTCAAAAAGGATAGTAATTTTTCTGTAGGAACGTTTCCTGTCAGCTCATCTTTTGCCATTGGGCATCCCCCTAAACCACGAATTGCACTGTCAAAAGCACGACAGCCGCCATCAAAAGCGGCTTTTATTTTTGAAGTAGCCTCATTTGGCTTTGCATGGAGGTGCGCGCCAAAAAAAGTGTTAGGATGATCCGAAAATACATGCTTAAAGAGAGACGTAATCGTTTCATTTTGAGCTACTCCTACCGTATCGGACAATGAAATACGTCGAATGCCCATCTGCGCCAATCGCGCTACCCACTCCCCTACAAGTTCAGGACTCCATGGATCGCCATAGGGATTACCAAATCCCATGGATAAATACACCACCAACTCCTTCCCTGCTTGTTGTACTCTATTCGCAATAGTATCCAATATGTTTAGTGATTCTTCAATCGTTTTATTCGTATTTCGAACCTGAAAATTTTCAGAAATTGAAAAGGGATATCCTAAATAATCGATTTGCGGATATACAAGAGCGTCTTCGACTCCACGGACATTGGCAACAATAGCAAGCAGTTTGGTTTTGGTATTACTAAGGTCTAGCTGTCGAATAACCTCGTGTGTGTCGCGCATTTGTGGTACAGCCTTGTGCGATACAAAGCTGCCAAAGTCTAATACATCAAAACCTACACGTAACAAAGACTGTAAATACTTCAACTTCATCTCTGTTGGAATAAAGGGTTTGATGCCTTGCATGGCATCGCGTGGACATTCGGTAAGAAAAACTCGCGGCATATATCAAAAATAACAAATCCTTTTAGCTTAAGTATTAGCGTTTTAGCTTAAATTTGTGGACGAAAAATTGCTTATGATTACTGCTACTACTATTGATCAAGATTTATCGCCTTTAAAGGTAAAGCTTCTTGAGCATCCACTCTACACCAAACTGAATTCTATTGAGGCCATTCAGGTTTTTATGACCTATCATGCGTTTGCTGTTTGGGACTTTATGTCGCTTGTTAAAGCATTACAACAAAAACTAACATGCACTGAGCTTCCTTGGGTTCCTATTGGAAGTCCTGGCTCTCGTCGCTTAATTAACGAAATTGTTTGGGGCGAAGAAAGTGATGTAGATTCCTCAGGCAACCCTGCCAGTCACTATGAATTATATCTGCAAGCCATGGATGAAATTGGAGCTAACACCAAACCTATTACAGATTTGGTAACCGGTATTCAAAACGGAGTTTCATGGGAAGAGGCCCTTAATCAAGCAGATATTCCAGAGCAAATCAAAACTTTTGTGCGCTTTTCGCTCACTACTGCCACAAAGGCGCCCGCGCACATAGTGGGAGGCGTGTTTACATACGGCAGAGAAGATTTGATTCCTGATTTATTTATCGCGATAGTGCGAGGACTTGCC
>OZSS01000351.1_pt1 | contig 21719 bp, 23 predicted proteins | sample 1779911 | NCBI WGS metagenome assembly OZSS01 (sample SAMEA2603589, study PRJEB24840) | metagenome | biome: Water; feature: Photic zone; material: Seawater sample | place: Mediterranean Sea | collected 2013-11-12 | depth 10 m | reverse complement strand
TTGGGCCATTCGAGAACACCTACGAGTTCATGGTTTATGATGACGAAAAAGCTTCATGGGTTGAAGCTAAAAGGCCCTGGCATAGAAGAGTATTGCCCGGTTCCTTAACTGCAAAAATTGAGTTGAAGAACGAGGAGAGAGGATACAGAACAAATTTGAACAGTTTCCCGCCTGTGCTAATACTCTCAAGTGGTGAAGTTACTCCTTTCCAATTTCGCGTAGCCTCTGCATCAGGCGCCCAGGAACTTAGTGTCTTTGTGGACGGATACGGAAATATCGTTGAAGATGAAGAGAATTAAAATCAAAGGATTCACCTTGATAGAGGTGATGATTGCTTTGTTTATTTTCTCTATCGTCTCCGTTGCAGTGATAAAAAATTTGTCGATGGCAATTCGTCAGTCAACGGTTCTTAAAGATCGTCTTGAGGCGCGCTGGGTGGCCGAAAATTATATGACTCGAATGCAGATGCTTCCAAAGACATCTGAAAATTTTCCGTCTGCTGGATCTTCAAGAGATAATTCTCAGTTCGGAGATCAAAGATGGGAGCTAGAGATTGAAGTCCAAGAGACCGAAAATGAAAGTGTTCGGCGGATAGTCCTGAAAGTTTATAAAGATCTCTCAGAAGAGGATTCCTCGGAGCTCATTGGTTTTATAGGAAGATATTAACAATGCTTTCGCAGAGAGGATTTACATTAATTGAGTTGCTCGTAGCGATATCTATTTTTTCAGTTATTGGTCTCGCCTCATATCAATTGCTGCAGAGCGCGATAGAAGGCAAAAAGCGGATCAAGCAAAGCACCGAGAACGTTTTGGCTATTGCGCGGGCCGTGGATATAATGACGAGCGACTTCTCTCAGTTAGTTCCAAGGCGTATAAGAAACCATTACGGTGAGTGGTTGGCGCCTTTAATTTTTGAGAAAGATAATTTTCTGGTCGAGTTTACGAGAGCCGGCTGGCCAAATCCTACTGGTAAAAAGAGAAGCACTCTTCAACGGGTAGCTTACAGTTTCGACTATGATGATAAGACATTAACTCGCCATTTTTGGGAAGTTCTAGACAGGGCGGAGGAGTCCAAGTCAGTTGAGGAAGTTATTCTGAGCGATGTTGAGGAGTGTCTTATTGTCCCGGTTCTTGACGAATCTACGCAGGAACAGGGCATTTTGATGCAGGGCGATTCCCAGTCTTATCTCCCGATGGCGATAGAAATCACCATTTTTCTAGAGTCGTCCCCTACTGTTTTGAGGACGGTCCGTCTGGTGAAGAACGCACCCAGTTCCTATGCTGAAGGGTCCGAGAAGGGCACTGAAAAAAATGCCGACACCTGATATTACAGGGAATTCGTTATCTCTTGGCGGAGGGCAAAGTGGCGTCGCCCTCGTCTCTATGCTGCTGCTAGTAGCACTTGCCACTGTTCTTGCATCCGCTATTGTTCAAGAGCAGCAGCTAGTAATCAGAGCGGCTGGTGCGCATTTAGATCGAGGTCAAGCCAAGCAATACGCGATGGGAGGGGAAGAGCTAGCCCGGCAGATCTTGCATCAAGATTATTTAAATGCGCCCGAAAAAGATTATCTTGGAGAGGAATGGGCTGGCCAGGATTTGTCCTACGATTTCGAGCTCGGAGGAGTCAATCTCCAGATAATTGATCTTCAAGCGCGCTTCAACATTAATAGTTTGTCAAAGGAAAACCCTCGAAATTCGTCATCTCGCGCGTTCTTATCAAATTTGTTGGAGAGAACTTCACTAGAAATTTGCATTGCGTCTACTAAGGGTACTCCGCTAGACGTCAATATACTCAGCGTACTCGCGAACTGGGAAATATTGTTACCCAGAGAAAGTTTTCCTACAACCGGCACACCAAGTAGCTTTTTATCAAAAAACATCTCGATCTTGGGAGATCTGAAAAGCCTAATAAAACCCAGACCTACCAGCAATAACAAAAGCAAAAACAAGCCTCCCCATTCGACAACAAAATCGCTCGTATTTATTACAGCGATAGTGAGCCAGGGAAGCTCTTGCTCTGAATCAGCAAAAACCTCAACTATATCTGGGACTACATAACCTAGAAGCCCCCCTAGAATGGCTAATGTCAAAACTAAAAGAATTATCGGGTACACCAACGCCTGTTTGACCTTCGAAATGGACACTTGCTGAGTTTCGGTAAAATCTGCGAGACGCGCCAGCACTAAATCAAGATGGCCGGCGGATTCACCGGCTGCGACCGTCGACCTGTGCAGAACCGGGAAGGCTCTAGGGTAATCTGCCATACCCTGGGCGAGCGAGTACCCCTCTAAAACCTTAGACCTTACATTCAGCACCAAGCTCTGAATTGCGTTTCTATTCCCCTGCTTTGAAACGGCCAGAAGAGCTTCTTCGACTGGCAAACCGGCCGCGATTAGAGTGGCTAATTGACGCACAAGTAGCGCTCTTTCGTTAAACGAGAGCGACGTCCTCAAGACACCAGAGAACAAGGACGTAATGCCCTTGCCTACTTTTTTTTGGGAAGCCTTTACGGAGAGCGGGGTGAGATCCTTGTCTCGCAGGTTCTGCCGGACCTGCCGATGGCTATCTGCCTCAACTATCCCCTTTTTCTCTCGTCCGTTTATGTCTAGAGCTAAATATTCAAATGCTGCCAATTAATGATCTCTAATTTAATTAGTCCTCCATCGTAACACGGAGCACCTCATCTATCGTCGTCTCGCCATTTATGACCCTTGATCTTCCGTCATCTCTTATGCTCACAGTGGTCTTTCTAACGTATTTCTCCATCTCAAGCTCAGACGCGCCACTGTGAATCATTTTCCGAAGCTCTTCGTCAACTTTAACTATTTCATAAATGCCCATCCTGCCTCGATAACCCTCATTCCCACATGCGTCACAACCGAGGGCTCTAAAGATTTTAGGGGCAGGGCTCCTACTCTTTATTTTTAGAAAATTACGTTCATAAATATCTGCTTTATATGGCTCACGGCAATGAGAGCATAAAACACGGACCAGACGTTGAGAGACTAACCCGTTCAAAGAATTACTCAATAAATAGGGCTGAACACCCATATTAGCTAATCTTGTAATGGCGCCAATGGCCGTATTAGTATGAAGCGTTGACAACACAAGGTGTCCGGTAAGGCTAGCTTGAACCGAGATATCGGCTGTTTCGTAATCTCTGATCTCGCCCACCATTACAACGTCAGGGTCCTGCCTCAGGATTGCTCTGAGACCTTTTGCAAAAGTCATTTCGGCTTTCGCGTTGACCTGCGTTTGACCAATGCCTTCAATGTCGTACTCAATAGGGTCTTCTACGGTAAGAATATTCCTAGAGCTATCGTTCAGATTATCAAGACACGCATAAAGCGTTGTAGACTTTCCCGAGCCAGTTGGACCAGTAACCAATATAATCCCGTGCGGGTCATCTAGAAGTTGTCGCATGGAATCTGCTGCGTCTCCGTTCATTCCAAGCTTTGAAAGATCACGTCGACCCGCTTGCTTGTCAAGGAGTCTCATAACAACTCTCTCTCCGTTGTTTGCAGGTATCGTGGAAACCCTAACATCAACCTCTTTTCCACCCACTCTGACGGTTATCCTGCCATCTTGCGGGACCCTCTTCTCGGCAATATCAAGCCTCGCCATCACCTTGATTCTAGAAACCAAAAGGGGAGCCAACGCCCTTCTCGGTGAAACGATCTCTTTAAGCACACCATCCACTCGAAAACGCACCACTAGCCTCGACTCATAGGTTTCAATGTGAATATCAGATGCCTCAAGCTTGATAGCCTCTCCGAGCAATGAATTTATCAATTTTATTATTGGTGCGTCATCCTCTTGTTCAAGAAGGTCTGCGTTGTCAGGAATGGCGTCAGCGATTGATGAGAGATCAAACGCATCTCCTAGATCTTCAATCATTTGTATGGCTGCATCTGAGTCATTCTGATAGCTCTCCGACAAAAGCTGATCAAATACAGCCTTATTTACCCTCCTCGGAACGACTGCGGAACTGCAAAATCTTTGAACCTCTGCCAAAACCACCAGATCAAGTGATTCCCGAAAAATTAAGTTAGGACTCTGGGAGGCAGGATCCTCTTGATGAACTAAAACACCATTCCTCTTAGCAAAACTAAAGGGTAATGGCCTCAACATATCCGTTTTACTCATTATTACTTATCCTAATAACACCTCGGTTTCTCGTCTTGGTCACCCAGAAAGATAACTCCTAAACCGTAAATTCTATCAAACATTCACAGGCTGGAGGCATGAGCTTTCAGCATCTAATCATCCGGAATTATTATAACTTTTAATTATACACTGGGTTATACTTATTCATCGAAATGATAAGTTTTCGAAGAGTTTACAATGAACCTTAGCGATGTTGACCTTAACTTATTCGTAGTTTTTGACGCTATATACAGAGAGCAAAATCTTACTAGGGCGGGAGAAATAATTGGAATAACTCAACCCGCAGTTTCCAATTCTCTCGCGCGACTGCGAAAGCTTTTCAACGACCCCCTTTTCGTTAGAACCTCTGAGGGGATGGTGCCCACACCAGTTGCTCAGAACATTATCGGTGCTATTCGTCAATCACTTGAACTAATGAGATCCAGTGTACAAGAAAGCGAAAGCTTTAAACCTAGACTTTCAGACAAACGTTTTCGGATAAGTATGACTGATTTGACGCAGGCTATGTTACTGCCTGAACTGTTCGAAGGCATGAAAAAAAAGGCACCTAACGTCTCGATTGAGTGCTACCAAGTTCACCGCAGGGATATGAATATTGAATTAGCGTCCGGCAATCTAGATCTAGCTATTGATATCCCCCTCACACCAGATCCACAGATCAAACAACGTCAACTGATGAAACAGCCATACGTTTGCCTTATGAGCAAGAATAATTCCGTTTCGAATGGTAACCTTACGACACACGAATACCTGCAACTGCAGCATATTCATATTTCCACTCGTCGCGGGGGACTTGGCTTGGTTGATCTTGCGCTCGGCAAAATGGGAGAAAAGAGAAACATTGTGCTAAGGACGCAGCATTATCTGGCTGCGCCAACTTTGCTTAAGAACACTAACTTCGCGTTGACGGTTCCCCGAGCTTTCGCTGACTTAGTAGCTAAGTCATCAGAAACTATCTATCTAAAATTACCTTTTGATGTTCCGCCATTAGAGACTTTTCTTTATTGGCACGAGAGCACAGACAGTGACCAATCAAATAAATGGATGCGAGATCTGATAGGTGAAAGCTATAAGATAAAGAGAAATAGCGGAGATTACTCGGAGGGAAAACTCGAATGAAGTTCGTCGGAGAGCACATCTTATCGGTTTCACAATTTGCTCGGTCGGATATTGATCGCTTGTTTGCCGTTGCGGAAAAGATGATTCCTTATGCGAACAGAAAAAAAGTTACTCGAGTACTGGAGGGAGCAATACTTGGAAATATGTTCTTTGAGGCGAGCACGCGAACACGGGTGAGCTTCGGTTGTGCTTGGAATTTGTTAGGCGGAGAAGTTAGGGAAACAACAGAAATTAAGGCCTCATCCTTATCAAAGGGTGAATCCTTTTATGACACCGCAAGAGTATTGTCGGGATACAGCGATATCATTGTTATGAGACATGGACAAGAAGGTTCTGTAGGAGAGTTTGCGGGCGCAAGCAGGGTGCCAGTAATCAACGCTGGTGACGGCGCCAATGAACACCCTAGCCAGGCTCTGCTAGATCTATACACCATTCGGCAGGAAATGCTAGGCCGAAGAAAAAAAGTTGATGGGCTCAGAATAGCCTTGATTGGAGACCTTCGCTTTGGAAGAGCTGTTCACAGTTTGTGCGAGCTTCTGAGCCTTTACGAGCACATTCAGTTTACGTTGATAAGCCCCAAAGATCTTAGTTTGCCAAAAAAATACCTCGCGCTGATAAAAGAACGAGGACATCAGATTGAGGAATCTGAAGATCTTCATGCCGGCATAGCTAAATCGGACATCATATATATGACAAGGACACAAGAAGAAAGATTCGCCTCACAAGATGAAGCAAACAAATATCGTGGACTATTAAGGCTAAACCAAAGTATTTACACGGAATTCTGTGAACCAAACACCGTCATCATGCACCCCCTTCCAAGAGACAGTCGGGGCGAGGCTCAAGAACTGGATGAAGATCTGAATGAAAACCCAAATCTTGCAATATTCAGACAAACCGATAACGGTGTAGTAGTAAGAATGGCTCTCTTTGCTCTTATTCTCGATGTTGCTGAACAAATTGAAGTCTCCTCAAGAGACGTTAATTGGTATACAGAGAGAAGATTTAACTGAGGCAACCCTTTTAGGAAATCATTCCTTATATCGATATCGATATATCATTAGAAAAAAAACAACTGAAGAAGACGTTACAAAGCCTTTTTCCCAAAGTTCAGATCCAATAAAATATCAGCCTGACGACAAAAAGGAAGCAAGGAAATGATCTACGACAGCATACTAGACACAATCGGGAACACTCCGGTTGTGAAACTTAATCACATATCCCCCCAAAAACAGACTGTTTTTGTGAAAGTCGAATCATTCAACCCTATGGCCTCCGTGAAAGACAGATTGGCTGTCGCCATTATTCATGCAGCAGAAAAATCGGGAGAATTAAAACCGGGGCAGACTGTGATAGAAGCAACATCTGGAAACACCGGCATCGCTCTTGCCATGGTCTGCGCGGCAAAAGGCCATCCGTTTGTAGCAACTATGGTGGAGACTTTCTCCATCGAGAGACGAAAAATCATGAAGGCACTGGGCGCCAAAGTAATCCTAACGCCTGCTTCAGAGCGGGGATCAGGAATGGTCAAACGAGCCGAAGAGTTAGCTAAGAAACATGGGTGGTTTCTCTCCAAGCAATTTGAGAACGAGGCCAACCCGAGATATCACAGGAATACAACTGGCCCAGAAATTTTGAGGGACTTTGCTGGTAGAGATCTAAATTTCTTTGTTAGCGGCTGGGGCACTGGCGGGACTATGACCGGGGCGGGAGAAATAATAAAACTGGCAAGGCCGGAAACACAAATAGTGGTGGCAGAACCAGAAAATGCAGCTCTTCTATCTGGAAAAGACTGGTCACCTCACAAAATACAAGGCTGGACTCCCGATTTCATACCAAAGGTCCTTAACAAAGACATTGCAGACAAGTTTGTGCCAGTATCGGACGATGAGTCTATAGAGGTCGCAAAAAAGCTCGCTAAAGAGGAAGGAATTTTCACTGGTATCTCTGGAGGAGCGTCACTAGCCGCTTGCTTCAAAGCGGCTGAGGTTGCTCGTGAAAATAGTACGTTTTGCGTCATGCTACCAGACACAGGGGAAAGGTATTTGTCTTCGCCCTTGTTCGAGGACATAACCGATGAGTCTGATGAAAATTGGCTTTCTAAGGCCTAAGGATTCCAATTTTAACTTGAGTGATCCTTTAAAGCATTTCATCCATGGCAGGCACTGCTTTAAAAAGGTCGTCAACTAAACCGAAATCGGCAACCTGAAAAATTGGCGCGTCTTCATCCTTGTTAATTGCTACTATAACTTTACTATCCTTCATCCCCGCGAGATGCTGGATAGCACCGCTTATACCAACAGCAATATAAAGATCAGGAGCCACTATTTTTCCTGTTTGACCAACCTGCATGTCATTAGGCACGAACCCGGCGTCAACCGCGGCCCGGGATGCTCCTACTGCTGCGCCCAACTTGTCTGCCACGCCTTCAAGCAATGTGAAATTCTCACCGTTTTGCATACCACGACCTCCAGAAATAATGACTGAAGCGGCCGTTAGCTCGGGTCGATCTTGCTTAACTATCTCCTCATTGTTCCAAACGGTCAGTCCAGTATCATGTTTTGCCGTAAGGACCTCTATCTCTGCGTCTCCACCTTGATCGGATACCGCGTCAAAAGCCGTGCCACGCACAGTCAAAACTTTCGTAGCGTCGGAAGATTGGACTGTCGCAATCGCGTTGCCCGCATAGATAGGCCGTTCGAAAGTGTCTTCAGTAATGACTCCTGAAATATCCGAGATTTGTTGCACGTCCAATAGGGCAGCAACCCGCGGCATAAAGTTTTTGCCCGAGGTCGTGGTGGGAGATAGTATGTGCGAGTAATTCTCCCCGAGTTCAACGACTAATCCTGCGATATTTTCTGCCGTTGAATGGTTATATGCTTCGTCGTCGGCACTCAAGACCTTACTCACTCCTTCGATTTGTGTCGCCGCTTTGACAGCGTCGCTACATTCTTTTCCCGCAACTAGAAGTTCTATATCACCGCCAATGGCTTGCGCCGCTGCGACAGCAACTAGAGTAGGCGCTTTGATTGAAGTGTTATCGTGTTCAGCTACAACTAAAATACTCATTATATAACCTTTGCCTCATTCTTTAATTTATCTACAAGTTCTTCGACGGTCTCAACCACTATGCCCGCCTCACGCTCAGAGGGCGGTACGACCTTCAACGTCTTCACTCTCGGCGTAACGTCTACCTCTAGTTCATCCGGTGAGTATGTATCTATGGGCTTCTTTTTCGCTTTCATAATATTTGGCAGAGACGCGTACCTAGGCTCGTTCAATCTAAGGTCGGTGGTCACCACAGCCGGCAGTTTGACTGTGATGGTCTCAAGGCCACCGTCCACTTCTCGTGTTACAACCGCAGACCCTTCCTTAACCTCTATTTCTGAGGCAAAAGTGGCTTGGGAGAATCCGCATAACGCCGCTAGCATCTGACCAGTTTGGCTGTTATCACCATCGATCGCCTGCTTTCCGAGTATAATAAGCTGTGGCTGCTCTTTTTCTACGACCGCCTTTAAAACCTTTGCGATCGCCAGAGGCTGCATCTCTTCATCAGTCTCTACTAAAACCCCTCGGTCAGCGCCCAACGCGAGTGCGGTTCTAATCTGTTCTTGGCAATTTGAGGCGCCTACCGACACAACAACGACTTCCTCAGCGATCCCTGCTTCTTTGAGTCGCACTGCCTCTTCTATTGCTATCTCATCGAAAGGATTTACCGACATTTTTACGTTGTTAAGGTCTACGCCAGTGTTATCCGAGAGAACTCTAATATTTACGTTGTAGTCAACAACCCTTTTGGCTGCCACAAGAATTTTCATGTTACTCCCTAATTTTCTTTCCTTTGAATCGCCTTAGCCATAAGGAACCCTAATCACGCTCCAAGATTCGAGTCGCACATTCTGAACCTTATCTTCCTAGGAATCAATAGGACAGTTTTACCACCCTTATTGAAAGCATATATATTTCAATTAGTTACGTATTAACGAAGATTCTAAACCTTCTAATTTGATTTCCATTACGAGCCACAATTTCATAAAATACTGGTTCTAAACAAGTAGGGTTAGGAGTAGTAAGTGGAAAGAGAGTCCATGGACTTCGATTTGGTTGTAGTGGGCGGCGGACCGGCTGGCCTTTCTGCAGCCATTAAATTTTCTCAGATGGCTGCCGAGGCGGGAGAGGAATTTTCCGTTTGCCTTGTCGAAAAAGGCTCTGAGATAGGCGCGCACATACTTTCTGGAGCAGTTTTCGAAACAACCGCTCTAGACGAGCTCTTCCCTGATTGGAGCAATCAAGGAGCACCGGTCACAAACCCCGTCTCCTCTGACGAACTGTTTTACTTAATCGACAAGAAACAGGGATTGAAAGTCCCAAGCTTTTTCCTTCCGCCGCGACTTCATAATCCAAACTCCAGTCATGCTTTGAGCCTCGCTAACCTATGCAGATGGATGGCGGAGCGAGCCGAGGAATTGGGGGTCATGATTTTTCCAGGGTTTGCAGCCAGTGAAATCTTATACAGCGACCAGGGCTCTATCGCAGGAGTCGCTACGGGCGACATGGGCGTTGGGCAGGATGGCGAGAAAAAACAAACGTTCCAGCCAGGCTACGAGCTTCGAGCGAAATACACCATTTTCGCAGAAGGGTGCAGGGGACACCTAGGAAAGCTGCTCATAGAGAAATTTAATCTGGATAAAGACTCAGACGTCCAACACTACGGAATAGGATTTAAAGAAATCTGGGAGATCGATCCAGAGAAGCACTCTCCAGGCAAGGTTGTACACACCGTGGGCTGGCCGCTTGGCCACTTTCCAGGCGAAGCACTTGGTGGATCTTATCTTTACCACCTTGAGAACAATCAAGTTGCGCTCGGGCTGATAGTGGATTTAGGATACTCCAACCCGCACCTTAGCCCCTTCGATGAGTTTCAACAATGGAAACATCATAAGCTCATTTCTGAACTTTTAGAGGGCGGAAAAAGAATAGCTTACGGGGCCCGCGCAGTTATAAAGGGAGGGTTCCAATCTCTGCCGAAACTAGTCATGCCCGGCGGATTGCTAGCAGGCGACGACGCAGGATTTCTCGATACTCTCAAACAGAAAGGCTCTCACACCGCAATGAAATCAGGCATGTTGGCCGCAGAGGCGGTCTTTAATGCCATTAAAAAGGGTTCTAATGGGGGCGAAGAACTTCACGGATATACGCAATCGTACAAAGCATCATGGCTATACGATGACCTAAGAGCGGTCCGAAATATAACGCCGGCGATGCACAAGTTGGGTAATTTCTTTGGCGCCGCGTATGCATTTGTTGACCAAAAAATATTCAGAGGCAAGCTACCGTTCACTCTGAGCGACAATAAGGCAGATCATTCAAAGCTCAAGACAGTAAGCAAAGCTAGGGTGCTCGAATACCCTAAACCAGATGGGGTCATTTCTTTCGATAAACTTTCCTCTGTGTACCTTACTGCAACCAATCACGAGGAAGACCAGCCCTGTCACCTGCAGCTCAAGGACCCATCCATTCCGACAGAAAAAAATCTTCCGCTTTTTGACGAGCCAGCTCAACGATACTGCCCTGCCGGGGTTTACGAGATTGTTAGAGAAGAGACTGGAGAGGCTCGCTTTCAAATAAATGCCCAAAATTGCATTCACTGTAAGACCTGCGATATTAAAGATCCCTCCCAAAATATAGACTGGGTTGTTCCGGAAGGAACCGGGGGGCCAAACTATGGAAATATGTAATTAAAAAAATCTAAACGCTCGAGCAGGTCTGCAGCCTTCCGCCTATCTCTATTTGTCCCGAGCAGAAATAATTGGTCTTTTCCTCCTCCTTCACACTGCCTCACAAGCAAGTACTTATCGCTATCGAAGAGAAGATGAATGTGCTCGACCATAGAAAGAGGTCTCTCGAACGTTCCGCGGGTGGTGGGTAGTCTCTCGAAAACATTATCCACAAACTCGACCTCAGCCAACGGCCAACGCAGAAGGTTTGGCTCACTTTGAAACACCCGAAGGTGATAAATATTGCCTCCTAAAAAAGACCCCGCCTCACCGTCAATATCGCGCAAATACTCTTCCATGTCCCTCGAACGCAAAAAATATTCACCGCCAACCCATGTTTTTATATAAGCCAAAGAGTAAAAATACCAGTAGCCATCTTCCCAGGTTAAGGGAAGCTGCCACTCGATTTTTTTAAAAACTCCTTGATACCACGAGAGAACCTCATCTCTACAGAATTGAGATTCAAGAACGCCAGAAATAATTGATCGAAGAGTGGCTTTTGAGGGAGGTTTAACCAACAGCATCAGGTTCTTTGAGAGAGAATAACTTTCGACAACTCCAAAATTGGGTTAATGGATTTTCTTCTCCTGTATTTTTCGGTTCTTCAAAAAATTCGGCTAATTGGTAATACACGTTCCTGTTGAGCCTTCCCTCCATGTGATCCCGAACAAAGACATAAGGAAATATATCTGACCCGTAACGCTTTAGCGCCAAAGGATGAGTTTCATCAACAAGAAATTTGTCGCCCGTGCTAGTCGTCATCGAGATCTCTCTATTTGTTCCCTCCCCCGATGACTCCATGAGGACGATTTCAAAAGGAACATCCTCTACTCTGATCGCACACTTTTCCACTGGCGTTACCAAATAGTAATTCTCTCCCTCCCTTCTTAAAACCGAGGAAAAGAGCCTGACCAGCCTTGGCCTAGTAATCGGAGAGCCTTCGTACTCCCAAGCCCCATTTTCTTTGATCACTAAGTCGATAGACTTTTCAGAATCTGGATGCCAGAGGTGAACTGGTGGATTTGATTTGGTAGCGACTTTTTCTAGATCTGAGATCAATGAATAAGGTAGATTACGCACGACATTTAAGCCCTCTTTGCGAGATTGAGATCAACAAAAGGCTTCTAATCACAAAGACGATAGCGACGACAAACGAATCCTCTTCGAGGCGATTTGTCTCTTGCGCCCAATCCGTTTTTAGAAACTTCTCTAGCCTGTCTTTCGAACCTGTCGATATTTTTCTCATATAAACCTAGTAGGGTTGTTTTTTTATTTTCATCAACAAACGCAAACTTGAGAGAATTTCTACTCAACTGCTTAATTTCCTCCCACGTAAGATTAAACTCTTTTACTGCAACAAAAAACTCATCTGTCATGGTTGAGTCCCACATTCCTCGGTCGTCGGTGGACAATGCAACGGGTATACCGGTTCTCAAATACTCAGGAAAAGGATGGGCGTCATAGTCTGAGACGTACTCTAATAAGAGATTGCTTATCAGATTAATTTCTACCAAGTAGGGTCCATGTCGCATCAATCTCATTGTGTCTGGATCAGTTATGAGGTTTAAACCATGGCCAATTCGCTCTGCACCCAGAAGAATCGTATCTCTAACGTGGGAATTTGGTTCGTCCACCTCACCACCGTGAATTGACAATCGGACTCCAGAATAGCTTCTCCTCAAATCCCTCAGGGTTGAAAGAAACCTCAGAGGGTGACCTTTATCATTATCCTCTCTGCCCACCATGTTTACTGCGACGTACAGATCGTTTTTCGACACCACCTCATAAGCGCTTTTAAGCGCGTCTTCTGCTTCAGGAAGGAATCTCAAAATACTCTGCTGGAACCGAACCGTAACTCCGGTTTCAACTACGTCCTGTTGCTGTATTCTTTGACTGAAGAAATTGACAACCTCTTGCGGGCTGATTTGGCTTCCACCTGGAGTTCGATAACCAAAGGAATTAATCTGCGGCTCTAGATAAACTAAACCCTCGGCAGCAAAAGCGATAATATTCTTCGCTAACAACTCGCCTATCAAAAAAGGATTTGCGGTCATATCACCAAGTCTTTGCCAATGAGCCCCGAAAAACTCCTCTCTACCTTCATGAGGCAAATCCAGTTTCAAAGCACTCATAAAAGCCTTTTTTTGATTATGATCCAGCTCCGAAAGCAATACGAACTCATCTTTCTCACATTTCGATAATTTTTCCCAATTGTGGGCCACCAAAGTTTGGTACATCAAATGATATGGTCTTACTGAGAAACTATCCCAATTGGGGAGCCTACAGTTATTCAGTCTGACCTTGGTGTAGTAGACGTAACCTGATTTCTGAGAGGCGATCGCTAACTCATACCACCACTCAGGGAAGCCAGAGCCAGACAAATGCAAATGAAGATCTCCCCCTTTTGGCATTTCATATAGGAACTCATGTAATTCGCTATCGGTGGCTTCGGATTTGAATTTTTCAAACCAATCCTTGCTCGCGGCCAGTGGCGTAGCAAACCAAAAAAAAGTCATTGTTATCCAAAAAAACTGTTTGAGAGTAACCATCAAAAAAGTATCGACTAATCTAGTGCGGTAGACAACCTCTGATTCTAGTCTACGCGTTTGTTTTTTCTCTCTGTTTTCAAGTTCATGACAAACACTGGCCTGCGATGTTACCCTTGTGTGATGGATAAAATATATATTTCTGCGGATGATCTGCTGATAGACTCCTTTAAATTAGCCCAACAAATTTTCGAGAGCGGTTTTCGGCCACAGTTTATTGTTGGCGTTTGGCGCGGGGGCGCCCCGGTCGGTATTGCAGTTCAAGAATATTTAGACTTTGCAGGGGTAAAGACTGATCACATAGCAATCCGCACATCCTCTTACTATGGGATTGGGCTTCAAGACAAAGAAGTAAGGGTACATGGTCTCAACTACATAATAGATAATGTAAATGCGACCGATGAGTTGCTGCTGGTTGACGACGTTTTCGATTCCGGAAGAAGCGTAATTGCAGTCATAAAAGAGCTCGAAGAAAAAACAAGGGCAAATCTTCCCAAAACTATAAAAATTGCAACTCCTTGGTATAAGCCGAGCCGAAACACTACTAGCATTGTCCCGGACTTTTTCATTCACGAGACCGATAGCTGGTTGGTTTTTCCGCATGAGCTATCGGGTTTGAGCATGGAAGAAATATCGGTTGGAAAACCTGAAATTGCAAGAACACTTCCCAAACTTAAAGAATAACTAGTAAGGTGGACGTAAAACTAGTTGATTTCACTTTGCCCGAGGCTCCTCGGATTTTTACAGAATCAATGCTTGAGTCAGGCTTTGCAGTAATTACCGATCACAATATCCCTCGCGACGAAATTTCTGATTTTTACCAAGCTTGGGAACATTTTTTTGTCTACGAAAAACCTGAAGAATTTCTTGCTAAAGGTGAGGACCAGGCCGGTTATTTTTCTGAGGACAAGGCTGAAACAGCCAAGGGAAATACTGCCCAAGATCTTAAAGAATATTTCCAGTATTGGCCTGGAACAAAAGTACCGCCGCATTTAACTGAAATCACGTTATCTTTTTTTAAAAAAATGATAGATATGGGCTTAATTGCAATGCTTTGGCTCCAAGAAAATACAGATAGTAGTATCTGGCACAGAATTGATCGGCCATTCCCTGAATATTTGTCTCAAGAGCACACTCTATTAAGAGTATTGAGGTATCCGCCGATGAAGGGACCAATTAAGCCAAAGGCTACCAGAGCGGCAGCTCATGAAGACATTAATTTAATAACAATGCTACCAGCGGCCGATGAACCAGGTCTCGAACTAAAGTCAAAATCTACGGGTGAGTGGTTCCCTCTTGAAGCGCCTGCAGGCTCAATCGTGGTCAATATCGGAGACATGCTTCAGGAGTTAACGGACGGGTTACTGCCTTCAACGTCTCATCGAGTTGTGAACCCTAAGCCAGAGCACATACTAAATTCTAGAATGACTGCACCAGTTTTCTGTCATCCTCATCCGGAACTTATTTTATCTGAGCGCTATTCAGCAAAGGATTATCTTGACGAGCGCTTAAAAGAAATAAACCGTTAGAGTCCATCAATAATGAAAGACGTTTTCCTCGACACTGACCCTGGAATTGACGACGCGATGGCCCTGATTTATCTGGCATCTTGCCCGTCTGTAAACATCCGAGCAATTTCCACTGTCATGGGAAACGCGAGCCTGGACAATTGCACCGCTAACGCTCTTTTCCTCAAAGAAAAATTTAGACTAACAGCTCCGATTTACAGAGGCGCATCTCTCTGTATTAATGGCAAAGAACCTCACAGCTTTCCCGACCAAGTCCATGGTAAAAATGGTTTAGGAAATGTAGTGCCTATCAATACAGAGCTATGCTGCGAGTCGCGCTCAGCGCATAGCGCCATGGCGAACCTCGCGTTGCAGTCCCCGAACAAGATAACGCTGCTGGCGATCGGTCAACTGACAAACGTTGCACTGGCAATGCTAGCTCAAGTTAATTTTTCAAAAGACTTGAATGAGATAATATTAATGGGGGGATCGCTAAATTTCCCTGGCAATGTGACGGCCTGGGCGGAAGCCAATATCTATGGAGACCCCGAAGCCGCGGAAATTGTCCTTAGGTCTGAGGTGCCGATAACAATGGTAGGATTGGACGTGACCATGAAAACTCGAATAAGCCAAAACTTTTTAAAAGATCTAACGTCAAGGTTAGGTGATCTGGGAAGGTTTTTAGATCAAATTAATGGTTTCTATGCGAAACATTATGCAAAGCGTACTGAAAATTACGACTTCCCGATGCACGACTCTTTAGCCGCTATTTTCTTGACCAACCCCGAGTTGTTTATAACCAGAAGAGGCTGGTTGTCAGTAGTTAAACATGGCAACGAGAGAGGAAAAACCTTGTTTCGAGCCGACGAAAAGGGACCACATACCGTTTGTGTTGACGTTGACGTAACCAACGCTTTGGATCTATTCAGACAAAAAATTTTAGACAAATATTCCTAAACAGAGGAGACAACAAAATGGAGCTTAAGGGGAAAAAAATCATCGTAAGCGGTTGCGCAAAAGGCATGGGAGAAGCAACTTTGAACTCATACGTGAAGGCCGGAGCCCACGTCATCGGTATGGACATCGACTCTGAACTAGGTCAAACCGTCGCTGAAAATGCGAATAAAAACGATGAGGGAAAATCTAGCTTTTTGCCAGTCGACATTGGTAACCCTCAGAGCGTATCTGATGCCTTCGCGAAAGCATCAAATTTACTGGGAGGATTAGATGTGTTGGCTCACCCCGCTGCTATACATAGCCTTGGAGATCCGTCGTTAATTTCACCAGAAGACTGGGATCTGATGTTCACTATAAACGTTCGAGGTACTATGCTCACCAATCAAGCAGCATTCCAACAACTAAAAAAATCAGGGGGAGGCTCGATAATTAACTTTGGCTCAATCTCTGGCCTAAGGCCTGAACCAAGCTCAGCAGCCTACTCTGCTTCAAAAGGTGCCGTTCATTCCTGGACTAGAACCGCTGCTGGTGCTTGGGGGAAAGATAAAGTTCGTGTAAACGCTATCTTGCCGGCAATGGCGACCCCAATGTACAAACAAGCCAACGCGAGCATGAGCGAAGAGGCAGCGACTGCGTCCTATTGGATGAACCACAGATCAATAGCTCTCGGCGAAAAGTATGGCGATCCGGAAACTGACCTCGGACCGGTTATGGTCTTCTTCGCATCAGATGCCTCAAGATTTATAACGGGGCAGCTGATCCCGGTTGATGGAGGACAAGCAAGCATTCGTTGATTCGAAATTGCGATAGAATTAAAACTTTATAATTTCAGCGGATAGCTGCTCTAAATCCACAACACCTATATTATTGAGTCCTGCCATTTGACCAGCACATTCTCCCGGGTTAAAGGTAAGTTGGTTACCTTTTTTTATTAAGGTCTCGCGATGGGTATGACCATGGAGCACCAAATGGTACTTACTCAGATCCAGCCCGTTGAGCTCTAACGGATCGTGAACCACAACTATATTAATGTCTGCCCACTCTAACTCAAGCGGGGGAGATACAAAATGGAAAGAATTTTTTGAAGCCGAAACTTTTAGCTCCTCCAATTCCCCCACGTCATTGTTGCCGAAGACACCGTAAAGTGGAGACTCAAGCTCAGAGAAGATCTCAAGGGTTTTGGGCTGGGTAATGTCACCAGTGTGTATTACTCTTTCAACACCCGATTTGTTGAAAAGCTCTACGATCTTTCCGCAATTCTTTAGGTTATTGTGGGTGTCGCTTACTACTCCTACACGCATATCTATTCCAAAAAATAAGCCGGATCCCCCGGCTTATTTTTCTCAACCAAATCGTCTAAGCAACGCTTTCTAAAATGTGTATTCCGCAAGCACTTCCAAGTCCAATGACGTGAGTCATCCCGATCCTGGCTCCTTCTACTTGTCGCTTATCAGCCTCGCCTCTTAGATGTGTGCTGACTTCGTATATGTTTGCTATACCTGTGGCTCCTAATGGATGGCCCTTCGACAGCAAACCTCCAGAAACATTCACTGGCACTCTGCCTCCAAGCTCGACCTCGCCATCATCAATCATCCGACCGGCTTCACCATCTCCGCAGAGTCCTAAGTTTTCATAGTGAAGTATTTCAGCAGTAGCAAAGCAATCATGCAACTCTACTAAATCGACATCCTCTGGTCCTACACCAGCCATCTCATACGCGCTTGCCGCCGCTTTTCTAGTGACCGCATTGACGTCCGGCATAACTAGATCTCTTTCGGAGTATGGATCGCTAGTTAAAACAGATGCCCTTACCTTGACTGCTCTGCTCATTCCGAGTTCTCGCGCCTTTTTCTCTGAGACTAAAATAGCAGCTGCGGAGCCGTCCACATTAACAGAACACATCAGCTTAGTGTTTGGGTATGAAATCATTTCCGCATTCATTACAGTCTCAAGCGGGGTTTCTATTTGGTACATAGCCTTAGGGTTTAAGGTGCTGTGATGGTGATTTTTAACAGAAACCTTAGCAAATTGCTCAAAGGTCGTTCCGTATTTTCTCGCATGCTCCATACCTGCCTCAGCAAATACAGCGGGCATAGTTCCAGAGCCAAGCAATCCCTCTTTTGGAATGCCTGCACCACCACCGCCACCGCCAAGCAATCCCTTCCCCATTTGCTCCACTCCGACGGCAAGAACCACATCGTGAACGCCTGCCTTTATTGACATCCAAGCCTCCCGAAATGCTGTTGCACCAGTTGCGCAGGCGTTGGAACAGTTGACTACGCCAATCCCAGTTTGACCTATCTCTTGTAGAATTCGTTGGCCTACCATCGCGCTTGCCTGGCCCAAATTACCACAGTAAAGCGCCTCCATATCTTTGATTGTCAGACCGGCATCATCTAAGGCCATTAGAGCCGCTTGCGCTCCTATTTGGGGGACAGTCTTTTCCGGGAAACGACCAAACTTAATCATGTCTACACCTAATATATATACATCGCTCATAATCGTGATCCTCTTAATAATTCAAATTTTGGTTTTCTATGTCGCTGGCCGAAAGAAATAGCTTAAATAATTGTTCCCATCTTTGTCCTTTCTGCCTAATGCATCTTGAAAGACAACTTCAACGGACATATCAAATTCAATCTTTTCTGGGTCGGGTTCAATATTGATAAGATTGCCTTTTATTGTCCCCCCTCCCTCAAGGTCCACTATGGCTGAAATATATGGCACTTCAATCCCAGGAAAACTTCTATGCACAATACAATAAGAGTAGAGCTTCCCTTTTGTCGATAACCGGACGGCACTTATCTTGTCTCTTGCCGAGCAGGCCGAACAAGTGCTTCTTTCACCGAGAAAAACCGCGCCGCATTCACCGCATTTGTGGCCTTCTAAATAAGGGTCATTGGTGTTCGCGCCTTTCAACCAATTTACCACAGGCAAAGGCCCGCTGACTGCTTTTTCCTCGGACATAACTCCCTCTTTTGTCATATATAAAGCGTAAGATTAAACCCTTGAGCCTTAACTTTCCAAGGTTTTTAGGCCATTGCTAGCCATAGACTCGAGCAAAAGCTTTCTTTGCTCGTTCTTCTAAAGAACTTATCTTTGCCGCCATCACGGGCAACACCACCTGATCTACTCCAAGAGATTGAAAACGCTCAAAATCGGCCGCAGACCGAACCGAGGACGCAGGACCTGCACATATTCTAATATCCCCAATAGATCTGCTTTGTTCATCTAATAATCGAGCTAAGTGCTCTAACCTTTCCTCTAACAGCTGCGGGGTTAAGTTAAATCCATACCAGCCCTGACCCACTTGGGCAACGCGACGCAATGCAGGATCACTTTCCCCTCCAAACAGAATCGGAATATGCGGTTTTTGCACAGGCTTAGGATTTTGATAAGCGGCACCTATAGAAAAATATTTTCCGTGGTAGCTTGATACATCATCACACCACAACGTTTTCATAACCTCTATACATTCCATTGTCCTTCCCGCTCTATCTTCCCAAGGCACCCCTAGCGCTTGAAATTCTTCTTTTAACCAGCCAATTCCAACCCCGAGGTCGAACCTGCCGCCAGACAAGAAATCTAGGTCGGCCGCCACTTTAGCCGTGTAAACCGGGTTCCGCTGAGGAACTAAGCAAATTCCTGTTCCTAGCCTTATAGACTGTGTATGCGCGGCGACGAAAGTTAAAGCGCTGAACGGGTCAAGCAGACTGCGCGGCTCGCCGCCAATTCTTCCATCTTCTGAGTACGGATACTTTGATTCATAACTTGGGAAAAACATTACGTGTTCAGGAACCCAAAACTCAGCGAAGCCAAACTCCTCTACAAATTGGGCAGCCTCTGCAATATACTTTGGACTGGTAAAATCATTGAAAGCCATTTGACAACCAATTTTCATTTGTTTTCCCATCTGCAACATTCCCTCGAGTTTCAGTGTATTAGAGATCCTAGAAATTGAAGCGTTCGGGCCCTACCCCCTTCCTCAGATTCCATAATTGCCACATTAAGGTCAGTTACCCCCGCATCCTCATATCGGTGAATCTCTCCTCTCAGGTGATTCTCGTCGCCTATGCAAGCAATATCTTCCGGACCATCTGCGCCTTCCTTGTCAAGCATCGCGCGGTAGCTCGGCAACTGGCCATACATAACAAGATCTTGAGCAACCTTTTCTTTTGCTCTTTCGATGTTTTTTGTAAGAATCATCGGCACGCCCCCAATCACTTTAGTCGATTGATTACCTAGACCAGGAACAATGTGATCCTTCATTGTTTTAGGCCCAACCATCCAAGTGTTTGTGCCATCAGCCAACTCACCCGCAATCTTAAGCATTAAAGGGCCCAGAGCGGCTACCACAACTGGCATAGGGTCCGCACCAGGAACATCCAAATTCCAACCAGACACCTTGAACTCATCGCCGTTAAAACTGACAGGCTGACGTCTCGCCAAAGGCATCAGCACCCTCAAATATTCGGTCATGTGTCTCGCGGGCTTATCATAAGATAAACCCAGCATGTCCTCGATGACTAATTTGTGAGACAAGCCAATTCCTAAGGTAAACCGATTATTGGTTGCTGCGGCGGTCGTTAGAGCTTGCTGTGCAATCGCCGTAGGGTGCCTTGGATAAGTCGGTGTTACCGCTGTTCCTAATTTGATACGAGGAACTTCTCGACCAATAATAGCCAAGGTCGAAATCGCATCAAAAGAAAATATATTGGCAAGCCAAACGTGATCTAAACCAGCCTCTTCTGCGCCCCTTGCCATACTCACCAAATCATCTATGGTAGAGGACCCGTTTGTACCCATCATAATCCCTATCTTCATTTTTCCTCCCGAGACTTTGACATAAGTTTATGGCAAAACAATTTTTCCTGGATTCATAATATTATCAGGGTCTATCGAATTTTTAATGCTTCGCATTAGTGAGAGCCCCCCAGAGTGTTCGAGCTCTAGATACTCCATTTTCCCCAGTCCAATACCATGTTCGCCCGTAATGGTGCCTCCCATGGATAATGCTCTCTTCATAAGCCTATCGTTTATCCCCGCGACAACATCTAGCTCTTTTTCTTTTCCGGGATCGACTACTATCAGGAGATGAAAGTTACCATCACCTACGTGACCGACAATCGGCGCGAGAACATTGTGCTCAGCAACGTCTATCTTCGTTGCTTCGATACATTCGGACAAACGAGATATAGGCACACAAACGTCGGTTGTCCAAATCCTCGAGTTGGGTCGAAGGGCCATGCTCGCATAATAAGCATCATGCCGAGCCTGCCACAATTTGTTCTTTTCTTCCTGCTTATCACTCCATATAAATTCGCTTCCGCCCAATTCTTTAACAATATCACCTACTTGCTGACTCTGTTCAACAACTGATCGCGCGGTGCCATGAAATTCAAAAAAAAGGGTAGGTTTCGCTTCATAATCTAAACCAGAGAACTTATTAACCGCATCAATTTGAATGTCGTCTAAAAGCTCTATACGCGCAACTGGCACCCCCATCTGAATAGTGGTCGCCGCAGCATCTACTGCTTCTCTAAGGCATTTAAACGAACAAACGCCTACCGAGTTTGCTTCTGGCAAGCCGTAAACCTTGACCCGAATTTCAGTGATAACGGCCAGAGTGCCTTCAGAACCACACA
>OZSS01000349.1_pt1 | contig 21762 bp, 25 predicted proteins | sample 1779911 | NCBI WGS metagenome assembly OZSS01 (sample SAMEA2603589, study PRJEB24840) | metagenome | biome: Water; feature: Photic zone; material: Seawater sample | place: Mediterranean Sea | collected 2013-11-12 | depth 10 m | reverse complement strand
GCTGAATTGATACGCTTACCTGAAGACAGGCGCGCCATCGATGTTTCCATTTCGCGGTTGACGCTGGAAGCTGAGGCGGCGGCGTTAAGGGCTGCGTTGTTGGTTGCGATTGCAAGTGCCATTTTGGAATTCCTTATTTTGGCCTGCTCACTTTGCACAGTGGCGGTGGCCTTAGGTTTAAGATTGATGGCCGGTGCACCTTGCACAGTGCTGAGGCCTTAGGAGCTTGGTCAGCGCGCTTTGCACAGCGCATTGACCTTTTTTTATGCGTTAGGCAAACCTTCCTGGATCCCTGCCGAAAGCTTTTCGCCCTGCAAGGTGGTTTTAAGAAGCTGTAAGCCAGCGCATATCGTCACAATAGCCGAGGCTATTGAGGTAATTTCTGATAGCTGTAAGCCAATCGATATCGCTGTAATAACCGAGGCTATTACGGTGATCTCAAAGAGCTGTAAGCCAGCGAGTATCGTTGCAGAAACTTAGGGATCTGCTAGATATTTGATGTTTGTGATATCTTGTTCGTGTGTCCTAAAAACAGTAACGGTCCCATAAGTAAATGATTTAGTAAAAAACAAAAAATTTCTATTAATGATTTGTTAATAATAAGAAATAGTGCATTTCAGTAGTGGAGGTTAAACCCGTGGCCAGTTGATTAATAAGTTAGATTTCTACCGCCTGATCCATTAAAAATGCTGCCCTCATCTGGGCTCATTAGTTAGCAACCTGCGGCAGCTCTCTAAGCAGTGGAGCTAGGTTAAGGGATTTTTTCCCCTGTTGAACTTAGTAGGTAATTTCACCCAACATTTTTGTACTGAACATATTTGTTGAGCTAAGGCTGAGGTCTGCTACCATCTCAACTGAGTAACGTAAGAGGTTCCGCCATGCGCGTCGCACTAATAACATTGATGTTGATGTTTGGTTCGTGGGCGAAGTGTTCTCAGTTCTTAAACAATAAATAGAGCTAATAACGATATGACACAGGACAAAAAATCACCTATACCCCTTTATAGTTTCACTCAATGGAACAACTCTAAAAATGTACCAACACTTTTGACTGCTGGTGCAGATTTCATGGAGCAGGATGATTTTGGACGGACACCACTACACTTAGTGGCTTCCGGTGGTAATTTAGCCAATGTCCAAGCCTTGTTAGGAGTTGGAGCTGATTTGATGGCTCGGGATAAGTGGGGAAAAACACCGCTGCATGATGCTGCATTGTCGGATAAAGCCCCAAATGTACAAGCCTTACTGGCTGCCAATGCAGACGTAACAGTGCGGGCAGAAAATGGCGAAACACCGTTGCACTGTGCAGCTCTCAGTGGTGGTCCAAAAATAATTCTAGCATTATTGGCTGCTGGAGCAGACATCTCAGCGCAAACCGAGGGCGGTCGAACTCCTCTGCATAGGGCTGCCTCTCGCGGTAGCCCTGAAAATATACAGACTTTGTTAGCGGCTGGAGCAGATGTCATGGCACGGACAAAGACTGGCAGAACACCGCTACACTACGCTGCGGTTAGCAACACGACAGAAAGCATCCAAATTTTATTAACTGCCGGGGCGGATGCAATGGCGCGAGGGGGAAATGGCTGGACACCGTTACACTGGGCCTCCTCTGGTGGCTCGTATTTAAATATTGAAACCTTGTTGGCGGCGGGAGCTAACGTCATGGCGCGAGGAGGCGATGACTGGACACCGCTGCACTGGGCGGCTTCTAGTGGTACATCAGATAATATCGAAGTTTTACTAGCAGCTGGGGCAGACGCGAAGGCAAAAAGCAAAGACGGCAAAACACCTTGGGATTTGGCTCAAGAAAATGAAGAAGCTGAAGGCACCAAAGGCTACTGGGCTTTGAACGACGCGCAGTATAATTAATCACCATAAAATCCCTTTATTACCAAAAGTCTTTTCCAAATGTCTACTTTAACCATACCCACTGTTGACACCAAATAAAGGGCATTTTTATGTCTCTTTAGGGTTTCTTTAGAGGTTAATTTACAGTTATTCTACTTTTGTCTTAAGGTTAAAGTAGACATAACGGAGATTAATATGACTAAAATTGGATATGCTCGCGTAAGCACACTTTCACAATCAGCCGACATTCAGGTTGAAGCTCTCAAAGCCTCTGGTTGCGCTACAATTCGCACAGAGAAAGTATCAGGTGGTTCACGTGAAGGTCGTGACGAGCTGGCGACTGTTTTGGATTTTTTACGTGAAAGTGATGTTGTTTGCGTGCATAAACTAGATCGCCTTGGTCGTAATACTCGTGACGTTTTGAATTTGGTTCACGAGATACACGCGAAGGGCGCTCACCTTGAAGTATTAGAACCCGCTATTTCTACAGATGGACCTATGGGGCAATTGATTATCACAGTCTTTGGTATGGTGGGCGAAATGGAATTGGGCTTTATTCGTGAGCGTCAACGCGCTGGAATTGAGAAAGCCAAAGAGCGCGGAGCTTATAAAGGTCGCCCAAAAACTCTGGACTATGAGCGCGTTTTAGAAATGAAAAATTCAGGTGTTGGACCTACTGATATAGCCAAAGAATTGGGCTGTAGCCGCGCCGCCGTTTATAAGATTTTGAAAGCGGCTTAACCTTTACCAAAGATCCTTTGAAGCAAGCCACGTTTATCTTGAGGCGCAGCAAGCAGATTGGTGGCTTGCTGTCGCCATTGTTCCTTATCCACCTCTAATTTCTCTTTGTCTGCTTTCAATTCCTCAATTCGTTCATTCGCCATCTGAAGTTTGGCTTCTAACACCTCAATATTACTAGTGTTTTTAGGTGTTGAATCAGGTGTTTCCTTTTGTTTGATATCAACACTTTTACTAGTGTTCTCTTCAATAGCAAGCGGGGCAGGGGGGTACAAACGATGTAATTCACTTGGTTCGATTTCAAAGGCACCGTTTTCATTCTTTTTAGCGCTAATCTTTCCATTTTTTATGGCTTTTGAAAGAGTGCTTTTAGATTTACCACAAGCTATAGCGGCTTCGCCTAGTGTATATGACACGGTGTTTACCCCCTATTTTTTGAGTGTTTCAAGGTATTCGCTTTTGTTCGCTTCAACTGTTGATAGCAGTGTTCGACCCTTATTTTCAAGAGTTTCAAAATTTATCTGTACGGTCCCTTCTTTTTACAGAACTTAATGAAGTGGGCATCACTATTTTTTACCGTAATCCGCTTGTTTTGTACCCAATAGCGCCAATCTTGTTCCAACTGGTGTATATCCCAGCCAGCCGCATATTCTTTCGCGGCTTCATAAGTGTCAGATTTAAGAGGTGGTAGTATTTGTCCCTGTGTTTTGTTGAGCGGGCTCTTGGGTCTTACAACAATAATATCACCAGCCAGCTCAAAGCGATAATCTGGCATATGATTTTCTGTATTATCCACAGAAATAACGCTTTGTATCATTCGCTTAAACTCTTTGAGCGATGACATAGATCCGCATTTTGTGTGAAGTTTTGAGAGGCGTATTTCCCAACGTTGCTGATTTCCACAATGTTTACGTGCCAGCTCATACAATCGGCGCTCAACAGGTTTACGAAGTTGAAAATATCGCCTGTTGAGAGTTAGAACATGATTGTTCTCAATAGCGTCAAAAACCCAATCGGATAGAGTTATTTCAACGTCCAGCATACGCCCTTCTCTTGTTTCTTTGATTACCTCTGCTTTGTCGATCAATCCAAAGACTGAAAATCGTTCTGTTCCTCCCTGCGTGATGTTGGTTTCAATTTGTGTACCTTGTAGCCTACGGAGAGTATCTTTCAGCAATTCGTAGCCGCGCCCCGAGGTTTGACGGTTTGTTGCTCGTAACAGCTCGTAGGCTTTGAACCTCATTTTACGGTCTACTTTGCGACCTTCGTTGAGGGCAGAGATACATTGAGAAATACAGTAAATTAAAATATCTCTGTCATGTACCGTTGCTAGTCCTTTGGGAGATGGAGAGATTTTAATAAAGGTTTCACCGTTCTGATATTCTCTGGCTTTAAAATCAGGCTTGGTAGCGAGAGAAAATACAGGATGCTCCATTGACGCTATATCGCCTTTTGGCGCTGCATCAACGATGTCACAAACAAACAAATCTTGTTGTGGGTAACGGTCTGGTAAAAGTGGGGATCTTTGAGGCGTCATTTCACACACTAGCTTTCGTCATTTCACACACCAGAAGCTATAACACATCTTTCGTCACTTCACACACCAATCTTCGTCACTTCACACACCAATCTTCGTCACTTCACACACCAGACCTTTAGAAAAAATTTTTTATTTCAATGAGTTATAGCGAAAAAAAAGCCCTGTAACTCTATATAACTCTATATAACTCTAATGGAGCCCAAAAAACCAAGCTAAAGAGGGTGAAAATCAGAGGCTACGACCTTCAGGTTATGAGCCTAAAGACCCCGTAGATTTTAAGTCTGGTATATCTACTGGTACATCACGTTCAATCAATTAGAGACCTACCGCCGGAGCCAATTACTGGTGCCCCCACACGGAACCATTATGTTGTACTATGTACTAATCGCAGATCTAGCACATTCTAAATACTCGTTGTACTCATCTTTCAAAGCATTAGGAGCTTCTATTTTTATCTCCCCAAGCCAATCTGGTTGAAGAATTTCCCATATGATTTCTCTGTGACCCCTACAGCTAAATTCAACAATCAATTCTCCGTTGCGACTGTTGGAATGGCTTTGAGATTTATGAAAGACAATCTGTTTTGCCCTATCAGCAACCTTCTTTGAAAAACGAAGTTTCACTTTTATCAGATCATCGCCGTGGAACACACCAAAGCTTTCATCTACCCAAGCTTTAAAATCCCAATCAGATTTTGGCTCAAAGTAGCTACCAAGCAATTTTACGTCTTTCAAAAGGTCCAATCTGTATGAAGCGGGCGCTCTACTGCCCGTAGAAGCCACCAAGTAGCCAAATCTGGAGAACAATAGCCCAAGCGGAGAGACTGTCCTCACAGAGGCTTTTTTGGCGGTTTGAGAGCGATATAAAAAACTTATCTCTTCCCTGCCTTCAATCGCCTCTTCCAAAATCGACATCTGGTTAGTGTTCTCTGCGGTTCTGGGGGAAACTCTACCAGTATGTGCCGTTCGTTCTATGAGTTCTTCTAAAGAACCTCTTAACCTCATAGATTTAACATTTGTACTATTCGCAATTACCTTGGTTAAAGCGGCAGCCGCTGGACCCTCATTCATAGTCGCTAAATGTCGCTCTAAACTAGCTCGCTCTGTTTCGCTTAAATTTAATACAGAAGAAGGTAGGCCCGACAATTTCCAGCGCTTTACCAAATGATGATCTTCATCCTGATTTAGAATATTCTCGTTACTGTCTTGTTCGTAATTTAAACCCAGCTCTAAAAGACCATTAAGCATACGTTGTACGGTTCTTTTACTTGCTGGGGTATCCCTATCTTTCAACGTCTGAATTATCTCATCATAAGTTAAACCTACGGTAGTCGCTTGGAGGTCTGTCGCAAGCTGTAACAGCGCTGTTAGACGATGATGTGCCAACGATTTGCCCTTTTTCAAATGATTTCAAAAGCTTCTTATCGGACCGTTTCTGTCCGATAACCCGTTGTATAAGTAATCATCGGAAAAGCAATCCTGCTTAATCCAAAACCGAAAGGATCTACCTATGACTATTCATACAAATATAGACCAAAATATAGCTCAATCTGTAGCTAATACTCACGAAAAAATGCGTACAAACGAACAAGGAAAATCAATGAACTATCGTAATTCAAAGTATCGTAAAACCTCAAAACTTTCACTTGCTAATATTGCGATTGGCAAAGATCCATATGTAGCGACAACGATTGCTGATATGCGCGAACAAATGATTGAGCGCGTAGAAAATACAGCTACAGCGATTGATACTTTTGAAGGGTGGGATGCTCCTCAAAATGTCGCAGATTTAGAGGCGCCTATGGCTTATCGGTGTCGCAATGGCTTCAAAATCAAAATTGGTTACGGTACAAAAAACGAGCATTTCAAAGATGATTTTGCCATAGAGTTTTTTGCCGTAAATCGTAGAAGCAATGATATTGCTGAAGCCATTGAATATCTTGAAGCGATAAGCTCTGATCTGAAAGCTGGTGAGCTTGATGATATGTTGGAAGTAAGGCTCAATCAGTACAAGACGCGAGCAAAATCAGCACTAGGAAAAAGAAATTCACATAAGGCTAAATTCACAACAGTAGCCGCTTAAAAATAACCTCTATCTATACAAAAAACCCAGCCTTTAGAGCTGGGTTTTCTTTTGTAAAAAGCGGAGAAATTTTTAACTAAAATCTCTCCGAGTTAGCGAATGGGAGAAATAACTTCTCACTCGCTCTGAATTGTTTGATTGAGGAAAAAGCGATATGGAAAGGTAAACTTTCCCCCCAATCAAATGGCCTTCAACTCAACCGATGTAATGAAAAAAGGAGGCCAATCATCTTATTTTGTAAGGTGGTTTCATACCTTTCATAGCATTGCTACGGGTTGCCCTCATTGCCACCCACATAAACTGCGAAGCCGCATCAACTCTCACTGGATAAGGTTTACCTTTAGGATTGCCCGAATAAAGACTGCCACCCGCTCTATCTGCCCTTATTAGCATTTCCTCTACTAATCCGCGCTGGGCGCTTACCATCCTGGGAAACCCTGCGGCATCCATACTTTTTACATCAGCTACAGAATACTCTTCAATCTGGATGGTATAGGGTGATTTCTTTTCCAGCATTAAAATATAACGCATAAATGCCTTTATCTCATCCCACAGGCCTGAAATGGTTTTCTGGCGTGCCATTCTGCCAAATGAAACAATGGTAAAAGACATTACATTTTGAAATGTAATATCACTGTCAGATCTTCTCATAATTTACCCTTCGTTTTCAGGTAAGCGTAAGCCGTATCAACCTGTGCTGTTGTTGGATGTACCCCTGTTTCTAAAAAACTATCCTCTGCTTCAAGTTTGCCTATCATATGCTGGATATGCCGAACTTTTGTGGCTGTAGCGTCAATCTGCTTATCAATAGTTTTCACAATAGCTTTTTGCTGTTTTTCAACTTTTTCAGCTAAATAATCGGCATCATTTTTTGAACGCAATGTATCTAACCACTCACACATTTCAGCCGACCAAAACGTATGTTGAACGCACTGATTAATGTTTTGATAATCTGTTTCGTCCAAGGGAATGTGCTGTCTGTTTTCTAATATCCAAGACAGATTTTTCCTCGGTGTGCCTACTTTCCCACGCGAACCATAATCATCTGAAGTTGCCAAATGGTTCATCTGGTATAGCCCTTAAACAATGAACCATTATCAAAGTTTTTCTGACCTGTGGTGTGACGTTTTTTGAGGATCTCAAATAAGTCTGTGACATATTTTGTAGCCCTAAAATCAATGCCAGTTAGCACATTGTTGGTTAAGGCAGACTTACACGCTTCGTCTAATGTGGAACGCTCATCATCGTTTGCGTGGGCGTAAAGTGGCGTTTTCTTGATTTGGTCTACAATAGACCAAAATCTGTAATTATTACTCATTTAAATCTCTTTTCTCTAATTATTTTGAAAAATTAAGCAGAGGCCGCACAACTGGGCCTTTCTATAATTTTCATCATTCTGTCAGCGTCAACAAAGGTTAAAGCTGACGCTTCACATTTTTCGCTCAACCAAACATAATCATCATAATCTGTGATGCAGGGTAAAAGCCTACTGACAACCCTTCCTTTATTGGTCCTTCTGTTGGCTACTTTTATCAATTTATCTTCTATATCCATTCAATCTAACCTTTCTAAAAATACAGTTCTGACTGTAAAATACAGTTTCAAAACCTTGAAATGATAATAGCAGAAAATACAAAATAAGACCAAATCTATGATTGAGATAATACGCTAAATCACTACGTGATTTTTTTTATGGTGGCGTAGGATCTACAATTGGTTTGGCTGAAGCTTTGGCATCTTCAGACGTTCTATAGGCCGTCTCAATCCAATCTAATTCCCAATCATATAACTGAACGTTGTACCTATTTTTCTTCTTCTGCTTCATAAAACGTTTGGCTACTTTCACCCAATTATCTTTGAATGGGTAACCGTTTAATTGATATTCAGGCAGATAAAATACTGCCGTTCTTTTGATTTTCCAATAACACTCAAGTCTCTCTGAAACGCTCAATTTAATTGGTTGATTGTTAGACATAGCTTTTACTCCTTTCGACTATCATCACAATCGGGGGGTGTGGGCGGCAAAGCTTCGATGAAGCCTTTTTTTTAACGCTGATCTTAAACAAAACAGCGTTGCGCTTGCCGTTTTTGAACTTCGTTCAAACCTTGCGTATTAGTAGCATATTTAAGACATCTTGTCATCAAACGCTGAAAAGCAGATTGATATTTTTATATCTTTTTTTAGGGGGTCGCTGTTTTCAAAAAAATATCGCAGAGGCCTTGCCAACATTCGTGTGTGTGGCCGTTTCAACCCAAGTCTATGTGGCATCCTAATTTTCAGAAAAATCTTGTGTCGGCCGCGTGTAGCTCCACACACGGAATACAATCAATTACAAGTGCAACTAACCGGGGCACCTATGCCCCAACAATGGAATGAGTTAGCTTTTCAAAAAATGTAGGAGAGAGAGATGACCTTTGTTTATGTGTTGGTTTTTATGATGTGGCACACCGGTAAAACCGAAGGCTTAGCGGCGTTAGAATTGAAAGAATATAGCACATATGAAGCGTGTAAAACGGCAGCAGAGATGGCTGATGCCGAACAGTATTCTAAAAAGTATCCAAACGGTAGAAATAGGGACCGTGATCGCGTCGCCGCATGGGGAATATACCAGTGTCTTGCCAGACCTTTTTAACCGAAACACCGCTTCTGGTTAGTGTTCTTTGGCGATCTGGTTTACAGACAACTTACGTGAGTTCTGAAAGAGTTAAGTTATATGAAAATAGCAATTAGTGAGCTGGCGCATCATCCACTCAACAGTGAGATCTATGAACTGGATAATATAGATGATCTTGCGTCATCCATATCTGAGCTTGGTCTTTTACAAGCGCTGGTAATTGATAAGCAAAACAAGATCATTTCAGGCAATCGTAGGTTCGCAGCTCTCAAGAAATTAGGCTGGGACAGCGTTACGGTACAACAGATAGATGTAGAACAAAGAGCTGCGGAATTTATAGTTCACTACAACAAACAGCGGGTCAAAAAGGTAAAAGAAATTTTAAATGAATATCGTGTACTAAAAGAGGCTTTAGCCATTGGGAAAGGCAAGCGAACTGATCTGGAAACCTACGGTAAATTGACCGTAAGTTCTGATAAACGTAATCCTACCACGAGAGATTTAGCGGCTGAAGAGATTGGTATTTCATCATCTCAACTCAACAGAATTATACGTATTCAGCAACATAACCCAAAATATATTGAGGATATTGATGCGGGCTTAATGACTATCAACCAAGCCGTAGAAGAAACGAGAAAAAACGTATGGGGCAACGATAAAAAAACAAAGTATGGCGAGACACTAGCTGCCGAACGTCACAAAGGAAAATCGTTAGATTTCTTTGAGACACCTTCCATCGTTACTGAAGGTCTTTTTGAGCTTGAAACATTTGATAAGAACAAGCCTGTTTTGGAACCAGCCCAAGGTCGCGGTGCTATTGTACGTGTATTGGAAAAACAAGGTTTTAAAGACATAACAGCCTATGACATTGAAACTGATTTTCTTACCGAAAAAAAACAATATCCTTACCTAATAACTAATCCACCTTTTAGCCAGCACATTGCGTTTATTGAAAAAGCCAAAGAGGTTGTAACTGAAAAATTTTGTTTCCTACTACCCACTACCTATCTCACTGGCAAAGAGCGTTATGCCAAAGTGTACGCCGATAAAAGTTATGGGCTTTCCAAGATCTACATTTTTGTGAAGTCGCCAAATCTAACTCACGAGCATAGCGATGAAGATAACGCATTTTATGGTGGGTTAACTCGTGTGGGTTGGTTTGTATTTGAGAAAGGCTATAGCGGTCCAGCAATGTTGGATTGGATTGATAACACTCACGCTTAATCAGGTTTTGAAAGGCTCCAACTGTATAATTAGACTACACTCTGTCCTACTATAAAATGAGGGGCAAAAAAGAGCTTTTTTTCGTAGAATTAGGGTTGTTTTTGACTGTATTATACACTATGTATATAACATCAAAAGGCTAATTCTACACTTGGAGGTTCAAATGACTAAATTAGGCTATGCGCGAGTTTCATCTACTTCCCAATCAACTGACATTCAGGTGAAAGCCTTAGAAGTTGCTGGCTGTGCTACAATTCGCACAGAAAAAGTTTCTGGTAAAAGTCGTGATGGAAGGAATGAATTAACTACGATCCTTGATTTCTTACGCGAAGGCGATGTTCTGGTAATTCACAAGTTGGACCGTCTGGGCCGCTCAACACGCGATGTTTTGAACTTGGTGCACGAAATCCACGAAAAAGGGGCAAGCCTTCAAGTATTGGAACCAGCCATAGATACATCAGGTCCAATGGGAACGATGGTGTTGACTGTGCTTGGTATGGTTTCTGAAATGGAATTGGGCTTTATCAAAGAGCGCCAGAGAGCAGGTATAGAGGCCGCTAAAGAGCGTGGCGCGTACAAGGGAAGAAAAACAAACCTTGATTATGATAAAGTCGTAGAGCTTAAAAAATCAGGTATGGGCGCAACAGCAATTGCGCGTGAGTTGGGTTGTCACAGAACAATGGTTTACCACATTTTGAAGTCTGCTTAACCTTTACCAAAGATCCTTTGAAGCAAGCCACGTTTATCAGGAGCAGCAAGCAGATTGGTGGCTTGCTGTCGCCATTGTTCCTTATCCACCTCTAATTTCTCTTTATCTGCTTTCAATTCTTCTTTGTCTGCTTTCAATTCCTCAATTCGTTCAACCGCCATCTGAAGCTTGGCTTCTAACACCTCAATATTACTGGTCTTTTCAGGGGTTGTCGTATGGGTTGCCAATCGTTCACTTTGGGGGGTTGGATTACTGTTAACCTCAGTAGGGGAGGGGAGGGGGGGATACACTCTATGTAATTCACTTGGGTCAATACGATAAGAACCGTTGTCTAATTTTGTAGCAGTAAACCTTCCATTTTTTATAGCTTTGCTTAAGGCTCCCTTACTTTTTCCTACCGCTTTTGCTGCCTCTCCTAGTGTATATGACATAGGGTTAACTCCGTGTGAACTTGAGGGTTGTAATGGTAAACAGTTAACCGGTTACTACAACAGTTTCCCCCTTATTTTCAAGGCGTGCCTTTCTTCCAGTTTTTGAGGCGTTCAACTCTTTAAATGCTACTTTCATTCCCCGTTCGTCCTTATAATTCCATCCCAAGATCACAGAACCTATGGCTCTGCCTTTCTTTTGAGGAACGATGCTTACTTGATATGGTGTGATAGCGTTCACCTCGGTCAAAGCTGGCTGAATACAAACCTTATTCAGATTTTTGTAAGAGGTGTGTTTTCCTTTCTCGACACCCAGAATATCGCGTAGCTCTCCTAGTGTTAGAGTTTCTGTATATTTCCAGCGTTGATTTACTCTGCGACTAACACTTTCGTACAAAGCAAAAGCATATTTACTACTGAACGATTTCATAACGGCCAAATCTAACTTTGCGAAAATAGTTGAGTTTTTTAGAAGCTCTGCGAAGTCGACGGGAAAAGTATATTCCAAAATGCCTCTATTTTCGGTTGTGGTAAGTTTGTTTGTACCGAGCATTGCTACTCTCATTTCTGTGCCGTCTTTAAGCGCGACTAAACAGATTGTACGCATAAGTCTTTCAAGACTATCAGTTAGTCGTGTATTGCGTTCTGTTGTGTCCCGTAGATCACCCGTAGAGATAGAAAACCACTTGCCAGCAATCCCAAGATCTGGACCCCAAGCGTTTTGTACTAACGCATTAAACACACGCCTATCTTGGAGAGTTAAGTGACCGGAACCTTTAATTTCAATCAATTCAGAGGGCTTAATCATTTCCTCAGAATTTAGCGGGTTAAGATCTAAAGTTTTCTTACTCATTTTACGGCTATCTTTTTATTTGGTTATATAGCTGATTGAATTGTTAGCCATTCAAATGAACCCTGTCTACCCTGTCAAAACGTAGCCGTTACCCTGTCAAAACGTAGCCGTTACCCTGTCAAAACGTAGCCGTTACCCTGTCAAAACGTAGCCGTTAGACGATAAAATAAAGTATAATCAATAATTTATGAGCCTTGAAGTTAGAAGAAGAGAATATAGAAGAAGAGCGCGTCCCTTAGCAGAGGAGAGCCTTCGACCTTCAGGTTATGAGCCTGAAGAGCTATTTTTACTGGCTCCCCCACACGGCACCAGTATGTTGAACTATGTACTAATCGCGGATCTGGCACGTTCTAAATACTCGTTATACTCATCTTTCAAAGCGCTGGGCGCATCTATTTTTATCTCCCCAAGCCAATCTGGTTGAAGAATTTCCCATATGATTTCTCTATGACCCTTACAGACAAATTCAACAATCAATTCTCCGTTGCGACTGTTGGAATGGCTTTGAGATTTATGAAAGACAATCTGTTTTGCCCTATCAGCAACCTTCTTTGAAAAACGAAGTTTCACTTTTATCAGATCATCGCCGTGGAACACACCAAAGCTTTCATCTACCCAAGCTTTAAAATCCCAATCAGATTTTGGCTCAAAGTAGCTACCAAGCAATTTTACGTCTTTCAAAAGGTCCAATCTGTATGAAGCGGGCGCTCTACTGCCCGTAGAAGCCACCAAGTAGCCAAATCTGGAGAACAATAGCCCAAGCGGAGAGACTGTCCTCACAGAGGCTTTTTTGGCGGTTTGAGAGCGATATAAAAAACTTATCTCTTCCCTGCCTTCAATCGCCTCTTCCAAAATCGACATCTGGTTAGTGTTCTCTGCGGTTCTGGGGGAAACTCTACCAGTATGTGCCGTTCGTTCTATGAGTTCTTCTAAAGAACCTCTTAACCTCATAGATTTAACATTTGTACTATTCGCAATTACCTTGGTTAAAGCGGCAGCCGCTGGACCCTCATTCATAGTCGCTAAATGTCGCTCTAAACTAGCTCGCTCTGTTTCGCTTAAATTTAATACAGAAGAAGGTAGGCCCGACAATTTCCAGCGCTTTACCAAATGATGATCTTCATCCTGATTTAGAATATTCTCGTTACTGTCTTGTTCGTAATTTAAACCCAGCTCTAAAAGACCATTAAGCATACGTTGTACGGTTCTTTTACTTGCTGGGGTATCCCTATCTTTCAACGTCTGAATTATCTCATCATAAGTTAAACCTACGGTAGTCGCTTGGAGGTCTGTCGCAAGCTGTAACAGCGCTGTTAGACGATGATGTGCCAACGATTTGCCCTTTTTCAAATGATTTCAAAAGCTTCTTATCGGACCGTTTCTGTCCGATAACCCGTTGTATAAGTAATCATCGGAAAAGCAATCCTGCTTAATCCAAAACCGAAAGGATCTACCTATGACTATTCATACAAATATAGACCAAAATATAGCTCAATCTGTAGCTAATACTCACGAAAAAATGCGTACAAACGAACAAGGAAAATCAATGAACTATCGTAATTCAAAGTATCGTAAAACCTCAAAACTTTCACTTGCTAATATTGCGATTGGCAAAGATCCATATGTAGCGACAACGATTGCTGATATGCGCGAACAAATGATTGAGCGCGTAGAAAATACAGCTACAGCGATTGATACTTTTGAAGGGTGGGATGCTCCTCAAAATGTCGCAGATTTAGAGGCGCCTATGGCTTATCGGTGTCGCAATGGCTTCAAAATCAAAATTGGTTACGGTACAAAAAACGAGCATTTCAAAGATGATTTTGCCATAGAGTTTTTTGCCGTAAATCGTAGAAGCAATGATATTGCTGAAGCTATTGAATATCTGGAAGCTATTAGCGCTGATCTGAAAGCTGGTGAGCTGGATGATATGTTGGAAGCAAGGCTAAATCAGTACAAATCGCGAGCAAAATCAGCATTAGAAATAAGAAACTCACATAAGGCTAAATTCACAACAATAGCCGCCTAAAAATAACCTCTATCTATACAAAAAACCCCACCTCTTTTGAGTGGGGTTTTCTTTTGTAAAAAGGGTGAGATACGTTAGCTAAAAACCTCACTATTTGTTGCGACAAAGAGAAAAGCCGCTCTGAATTGTTTGGCTGAAAAAAAGGAAGAAAAAGTAAAAAGCCCTCATCAGCCAAATTGTCTCAACTGCCAGCGAACGAACGCAGGAGGTCAATCATTTAAAAATTGTACGCTTACCTCTTATCGCACGATGTGCGTTTTTACGGGAAAGCTGGCTTGCTACTCGCATAAATGTATCAAGAATAGGCGTTGCCGCTGCTACTCGCCTACGAAAAGGCTTACCTATAGGCTGTGCTGTGTAATAGCTGGGTCCAGCTCTATCACCAGCCGATAGCAGCTCAATCACTACCTGTTCTTTCATTAGTTCCAATCTTGGATGATTTTTTACATCCATCGCCTGAACGTCATCATAGATCCAAGTAGCAATAATTGGTGAGTGACTTTGAAGCACAAACATATGCCTGGCAAATGCGTCTATCTCTGCTCTCAATCCTGAAATGGTGGTCTGCTTTGCCATTCGATTAAAAGACTGTTTTGTAAACGATTGAGTAGCCTCAAACGTCATATTCATATCAAAGGTTCTCATAAAAATAATAGATTTTTCATCATTTTAGCCACTTCGTATGGAAAACCTGTTCCTACATTCCAAGACACAGATCCAAGCCTTTTGGCTTCGTTAAAAGTGGCTATATACTCACTATTCATAAGGCTTTGCTGGTAGTAGCGTTTCAGTTGCCCCAAGTAGGTATTGTAATTCTGTTGTGCGCTCATTTTATCTCCTTTTTTCTAAAAAATGCTAAAATTGTTTAAATTGCCTAATAAGATTCAAGTATTTGAAATTATTTAATAAATTAGGCCGCGGCAGGGGCCATTTTTTGATTTTCTACAACATCAAACATCTCTAATATATCTCTGGGAGTATATGCTGTTGCTACACTCCATTTGTTGAGTTTTTCGTCTACATCTACCCGTTGATTGGGTTTAGCTGCTAATTTTCTCAACAGCTCACCCTTAACTGTATCCCTGCTCATTACAGCAGTTACTTTGTTTGGATAATTCATTAGTTCTACCTTTCTAAAAGACACACTTCTAGCTGGAAAATACCAGCTTTAATGCTTAAAATAATAATAGCAGAAACACATAATTTAGACCAAAATTGTTATCATCTAAATTGTGTAATCGCTGCCCGCTCTATATCACTACGTGATTGCTATAATGGTGTTGGATATTTGAAGTTATTAGAATCATAACTAACTGATTCTAAACATCTTTTTTGTAATTCTTGTATTTCTAATTCTCTTAAATGATGACTAAAACCCGTTCTAATCCACTCAATTTCAAACTCATATAATTTTGTATTATCTCTAAATCGTAAGGTATCACTGTTTTGTTGATACTCAGGAAGGGTATCAACACTAACTCTTTTAACCATCCAGTTTAAATCCTGTATCAGGGTAGTTGTTAGTTTGGTTTGTTTATTATTCTTGAAAATACTCATAAAAAATCCTTTCTTGCGTCTGCCCGAGCAGCGCAACTACGTTGCTAAAAATGTATGTGAAAATCAGCAGATGAATGATTATCTGCTGAATGTTTAGCTAAATAACTACGTATATATATAGCACGTTTAAGAGGTTTTGTCATCAAACAGCGAAATCCAGATAACCATATAAATATAAATATTTGGTTATTTGGGGGGCAGCTATTTTCAGAAATCCATCGTGTAGGCCTTGGCAACATTCGTGTGTTAGTCCGTTTCAACACAAGTCTATGCCGCGTCCCAGTTTTCAGAAAATCCCAGTGTAGGCCGCGGGTGGCTTCACACACGGAATACAATCAATCACAGGCCTATATATCCGGCCCACCTATCTATTGAAAGCTGGCGATTGGTTTTGGATTTAGTGGTCCGGCCCCTTGATTTAATCATCTGGCAATCAAGGAACGTATATTCAATTTCAGAAAGGTAAGCTGTATGTAGAATATGACTATACACAAACAAATCTTGTTGAGGATAACGGTCTGGTAAAAGAGGGGATCTATAAGGCACTATTTAAAGTACATTTTTCACTTCACACAACGGTGACAAATTTTTTTTCATAGGTTTATAGCAAAAAAGACCTGTAATTCTATATAACCCTAGCCAAACCTAAAAATTTAAAAATAAAGTCATCAGGTTGTGGACCTAACGACCTATAGAATTTCAAGTCTGATATATCTACCGTACCATTACTATCAATTGATTATCAGGTAGATTGTCTATTAACGCAAAAGTCTTATCAAGTATCAAACTTAATAAAGCTGAGAGCAAACAAACCTCTCTAGAGACCTAGTAAAGACTTTACATCTCCTCAAGAGCATTGAACAAAATCTCTTCTAAGCGTGCAACTGTGTCAGCAGACAGCCCATTTTCTTTTCCAGCCGCTAGAATTGCCTGTCCTTCAGAAAATAGACGATTATAACATAATCCATGAAAGTAGCTGACCCAAAAATGCTCAAACTCTGGATGTGCTTCCAATGCAGTTCTCAATAATGGAAGTGCTTGTTTAGACAGATTAACGGAAAGGTACAAAATACCTAAGTTGTGATTGGCATCAGGATTTAGTGGGTCCTCATCCAATATCTGAAAATAAAGCTGTTCTGCTCGTTTTAGATCATCTGCATTCTGTGCACGATTAGCTTCCTGAATTAATTCGGCTACATCAGCTACAAAATTTTCTGTTTTGATTGCGAGTTGCATCTTAATACTTCCCTATTTTAGGCTCGCTCACTTTGCACAAGAGCAATTGCCTGGAGTTGAGGTTTTTGACCAGCACGCTTTGCACAACGTATTGATCACTATTTATACTTCAGGCAAACCTCTCCTGATCCCTGACTAAGGGTGTTCACCCTGTCAGGAGATTTAAAAGGGCTGGAAGCCAACCGATATCGTTACAATAACCAATGGCTATCAAGAGGTTTTTTGTTTGAGTAATTGTTTCCGTATGTCCTATAAAAAATAACGGCACAGGGAATGAGTATTTTAGTAAATATATTATTTTTTTACATATAATTTTTATATACAAAAAATAAGCAACCAGCCGCACGTCATCACGAGTCCCCTTACATAAACTTCAGCCTATGAGCAATTGATTAAAGGGTCAGGACGCTGCCTTCAAACACTATAACTAATTAACATACCAACTGTCTTTCTCTGATATGGTTGGTACATTCATCTCATTAAGACGCTCAGCGACACTCCTCAGGCTCAAAGAGCTATCTGAGTATGTTCCATTTCAAATGCAAGGTGTCTGCCTGACGTTGTTTTCACTGAAAAAATAATACCTAAAAAAAATCAGAATAAAGTAGTTAGAGATATAAATTAACTCAACATTTAGACGTTATTAATGTATCGGCTTTGTTGCACCAGAACCGAAGTAGGGATGGTTGGAAGCTATGCTAGCCATACAAGTACGCCATCCCTGCAACCACCAATACTTAGGTCTAAAAGTCATTGGATAAGCTAAAACATCTTCAATAACAGCGTAAAGTACAGCGACTCAACCTTAGTCGTTACGACAACATCGAAACTACACGTTTCTCTAACTTAATATTAAATCTGTTCAGCAAATCCCAGCTAACAGACTTAGCCTGCCGGTACGTCGGAGCCATCATAGCGTACCGGGGATTAGTCTTGAAGCTCATTAAAGCGTCACGAAGAATATGATTAATAGCCCAGACAGTCTTGCCAAACCTACGATGACAAACAACAACGCCCCAACGCCTCGCTTGCATCTCAGCATGGAGCTGAGCCTGCAGCGCTCGCGGTGCGTAAGGTATAACGATTTCCATGGAAGCCCTGCGTGTGTGTGGTTTATAATCGGGTCTTATAGCAAAAGTCGCGGCGGCGGCGTCAGGCGGGGGTGGGGTCGCCGGGGCCTCGAAAAGCTGCCGATAGCCGCGCAAACGGGATTGATACCCGCAGTCTGCGCCAATGTTTACAGCGACTTACCCGTCCTGGGTTGCAGCCCGGTTGCAAGGATCCGACCAGGCTCGATCTGCCCAGCCTTCCTGTGCGTTAGGTGATACGGAAATCCCCAGGCCATCCCCTGCAGTCAAACAAGCCTGAGTAATCGAAGTCCCTGGTAAAGCTTGGCTGTCATCTAATGCGCTTACCGCAACATCATTGCCTTGCCACGAAATAGTAATAGCTGAGTTTTGCGGTGCGTCTTCTTTGTGATCTCTGATCCCATTGGGCTGCATTCTTGTGATCACCCACTTGAACACTTCAACCTTATTACAATTGCGCGTGAAGCGTTCTGTTATCATCCAATGTTGGAAGAAATGATCATGCTGTAACTGTTGAATCCGCCACTATAGACCTAAAAGATGATAAATTTTTCGTGCTCAATTCAATATTTTACAAACGTTAATTTGGCGGCACCAACGTAAAACAGGCCCGCATAATACGGACCTGCTTTAGTTTTCTAAATGTCTAGTCAATGAACTTTGCACAGAGCAATGACTTAGGATTTTCGTTTGTCGGCCAATACACGTTGCACCGTGCGAAAGCCTTAGGGTTTTCTCAAGCAAACCTCAACCGAGGCGATTGCTTGATCTTAGTATTACAGGAATGTGTAAGAGTGTTCCCGTGTGTCCTATTATAAGTAACGGCATGATAAATAGGTATTTTAGTACCATATTGACATTTTATGTTATTTTTCTGATGCAAAACCACAGATTTCCCATTAATCAAATTTTATTGATAGAATTTAGTGTTTTACGGATATTTTTAATTACGAGAGTGCGCGTAAAGTAGGGAACCAGTGAGCAGCCCCGCTTGAGTGGTTCAAATTGAAAATTAGTGCATGATTGGCCTTTGGTCCATCGGGATGATGGCCTCTGGCGCAGGTGGGCGGCAGCCCAATGCACTGTGTGGTCTTTTGGTGTTGTAATGGTTCCTCCATCTTTCGACAATGATTTGGGCTTCATGGAGCGAGTAGAAGATTTCGCCGTTTAGCAATTCATCCGGCATCCTCCCATTGAAACTCTCGCAATATCCGTTTTCCCAGGGTGACCCTGGCTCGATGTACGCTGTCTTTGCTCCGACGGCTTTGATCCAGCCCCTGACGGCCTCAGCGATGAACTTGGGACCATTGTCCGACCGAATGTAGCCTGGCACGCCTCGCAGGATGAGCAGATCGGTCAGTGCATCAATAACTTTGGTCGAGTTCAGCTTTCGCTTCACCCGGATCGTAAGCCCCTCACGTCGCCACAGGCGTTCCACACGTTTGTCGTTCACTTGCCAGCCTGCATCTCTCAACAAGGCAGAGATCCGGCGATAGCCATATCGACCAAACCGTTGCGTCAGCTCGATCATGTCAGCAAGGGAATAGGCAGATATCTCCCAGAGATAATCATATTCTCTAAAGCGTAGGTGATCGAGCCACGCGCAGGAGTAGAAGCAGTGGTTATTGACTGAACTAAAAGCCAGACAAAAATTGCAAATATCAGTTTATACCTTAGCAAGCGAAAATTAAAGCTGGGCATAGATAAACAGCCATGTAGCTCTGCGGTCCGTTAATTTGGGAAAAAACCACTTCTACCGCGTCCAGATGACCTGAGGCATTAGGACACGCGGGAGGGTCATCCCGTGCGCGGTAGAAGTGGTGCGCTGTCCGAAGTTTAAATATTAGTCCTCCGGTTCATAAATAATAACGACCGTGGAGATTAAAATTTAGGACAAATATAATAAATATATTTTGTCTAAATATCTGTAAATAAATACTTATTAATAAAACAAGTTTCTTCCCAATTTGGCATAATTATTGCGGTTAAAAGTCTCCACTGCTTAGGAATATCTGAAAGCATTTAGGACACGCGGGACGCGTATTCCAATAGCAGTGGAGACTATCTGTACAGATCTCAGAAATTGAAAAAGTAGACTGATTAGGTCAGAATGCAGGGTTTTAATCTACCCTTAACTAGTCTTTTCTTCTTAAAAAAACAAAACAGGCCCGCGTGATGCGGACCTGTCATTATTGACCGTTTTACGGTAATGTGTTGCGTTACACTTAGCCTTGCAACAGGCTCAGTACATTCTGCTTCGATGCGTTGGCCTGAGCCAGCATTGCAGTCGAGGCTTGCTGCAAGATCTGATTTTTTGCCAACATAGTAGTCTCATGAGCAAAGTCCGCATCCTCAATGCCGCCTTGTGCAGCAGACAGGTTGGATGAGATATTAGTTAGGTTGTTGACCGTGTGGCTAAGCCGGTTGGAAACCGCTCCTAGCTTTGAGCGCTGGATGTTCACCGTCTGAATAGCCGCGTCAATGGCGACAATTGTTGTACGAGCTTCACTTGCGGTGCCAACCGAAGTGCGCGGTGCGGTGCCAACGGCAGCTTCAGCTGAAGCACTATCTGAGGTCGAGGCAATAGGCAGCTGATTGGGGGTTCTGTCAGATTTTGCTGAAGAAAGGGAAACTTGGCCGCTGACCGAGGCGACATCAGCGCCAGCACCGGATCCAACAACTGCGTTTCTGAGTTTAATTACTCCGACAGTGCCACCACTTCCGTCATCGACAGCGACTCTTTCTGCAACTAATCCATGTGTACCCGTCGCGCCGTTTATATCGCTAATCGCTTGATCAATATCAGCAGGGTCGATTCCTCCTGTTGGAGGTAAATCATAGGAAGTTCCATCAGATACTTTCGTAAACGACAATTTTGCGGGTGTGGTACCTGTTAAACGAACAAGCCCATCAGCATCTACCGTTGCATGTGCGACTGTATTTATTTTATCTTCTGCAAATGTAATACCACCTACCGCAGAGCCTACTATTTCAATAATACCAGTACTTGATGGAGTTGCGCTTACTCTTGCCTCCATCTCTGATGTCGTGAAACCAGCAAGAGCTATAGTAGCATTAATATCTGCCACTGACTGATTAATGCTTGCTGCGTCAGTTAGGTCAATATTTACCGATTTAGGATCAGCAATAGGAGTTGTAGCAGTTTTCTCGTCTATAATCATAGTAGCCTTTTTTAGGCCGTTATTAAGTACAACGTCTCCCGCAGCAGAAATAGCGGCGCCTTGAAGAAGCTCGGCTGCAACTGTAGTTGATGGGTCAAACTGAGGATTAAGGCTAGGTGTAGAGGATTCAGAATCTGCACTCGGCACAGTAGTTGAGAAACCGAGAATATTTGCACCCATGCCATCGATCAAGACGTCGATCTGGTTTTTTTCTCCAGTGGCAGCGCCAACCTGAAAGGAAAAGAATGAACCGGTTTCTGATTCCATCAATTTTTCACCGGCCCAGGTAGTGGTGCCCGCAATCCGATCAATCTCAGTGATCATTGCGTCCATTTCGGCCTGAAGATTCTGTCTGTCTTGACTGTTGTTGGTGTCGTTAGCTGCTTGAACAGAAACTTCCCGCATCCGTTGTAGGATGTTTTCAATTTCTTTGTGCGCGCCTTCTGCGGTATCGATCAGTGCCTGTCCATCAAGAGCATTACGGATGGATTGATCAGTGCCGCGAATTTCTGCTGACAGCCGTGAACTGATGGCCACACCGGCCGCATCGTCAGATGCTGAATTGATACGCTTACCTGAAGACAGGCGCGCCATCGATGTTTCCATTTCGCGGTTGACGCTGGAAGCTGAGGC
>OZSS01000347.1_pt1 | contig 21800 bp, 12 predicted proteins | sample 1779911 | NCBI WGS metagenome assembly OZSS01 (sample SAMEA2603589, study PRJEB24840) | metagenome | biome: Water; feature: Photic zone; material: Seawater sample | place: Mediterranean Sea | collected 2013-11-12 | depth 10 m | reverse complement strand
CAGAAATACGCTCTGGATTTGTGATTCTTGAACGGACATAATTTAAAATGGTTTGATTTCTTTCTTCTGTTAGTTTCAAGTTATATTCTTCTGATCCACGACAATCAGCGAAAGAAGATATTTCAACTTTTAACATAGGATTTTCATTTAATGTAGTCACTAAAGAATCTAATCTGGGTTGATAATCAATTTCTAAATTTGATTTATCATATTTATAATAAATAGGTCTAAACACTGCAGTGAAATCTAGTTTTTTTGGAATCAACTCGACAAGTATATCTTTTGAGCTTCCGGTAGAACTTTTTATACGGTAAGCAAACGAATCTTTTTTTGCTTGTTCTGATTCTTGAGCATACCAAAAAGTTCCCGATTTATTGAGAACTAATTTTCCATGAGAGACCCCTTTTGTTAAGCTAGTTTCTAGTGTTAGAATTTCAATCAACGGATCTTTAGAATGCATAAGATCAAGATCATTTTTTAAAACATGATTAAATGCGACGATTAGTGTATCTGATGAATTGAATTCATAAGTATCCATTTCACCTTCTAACGAAGGATTAAATCGAAAAGCATAGATATCATCGTCTCCTTTGCCGCCTGAACGATTTGAACTCAAAAATCCAATTTGAGATTTTATGTCTAACGAAAATGAAAAATTATCACCCTCTGCATTAAAAGGATAGGCCAATGAACTCCTTTTCCATCTGTTAGCAATTTTATTAATCGCCATCTGAATTGAAAGTTTCTTTTCAGCATTTTGTCTTGTCGAATAAAACAAAACATCCTTTGCAAAGGAATGCGGAAAAACTTCATCCGCAGCGGTATTAATATCAGGGCCGATGTTAATCACTTCACCTGAAATAATACCATTTTCTAAAGGCACAAAATAAAGATCCATTCCTCCATAGCCACCCGGTCTATCACTTGCAAAATACAATCGCTTTCCGTCAGGTGAAACGGTGGGGTGCAGTGATGAGAAGTTCTCTACATTGATGGACAAGGGTGTTGGGACCTTTTTTTCGATGTCATGAAAGGGTATTTGAAATAAATCCAATTGTATTTTTTGATTACGATTAACGGTATTACTACTTCTAGTCATAAACAAAATTTTACTTACAGGATCGAGAGCTAAAGGGCCATCTTGATACATTGAATTATATCTTACATCAAGCTCATAGAGAGAATCAATCGAAAGTGATTCAATATCTACGGTTGTTTGGTATAAGTTGTACACTTGATCAGGAGCAATTTTCTTTTTTAATTTCTTTTTCTGTTCGCCTAAATAATACAGTGATTTATCATTTAAAAGCGTAGCTCCGAATTCAGATTTATCAGTGTTTAAATCAAGATTTAGAAGTTTATAACTCTTTTTATCTTCCTCTTTTGAAACCTTATTTTCTGGATTAAAGTTTAATTTTTCTGCTCTTTCTAAAAATTCTTTAGCCTTGTCTGGGTTTTTATTTAGTAAGGAAGCATACCGATACAAATCATAAACTGAAACTTCTTTAGATTCAAGTATTGGCTCTATCATCTGGATGGCTTGTTCTAAATTGCCCGTGTTCTGAAGTGCCTGTGCATTAGCTCTTCTTTGATCTATTGATAATTCATTTTCATTTTTTGAGTAAAATTGTGAGGCTCTTTTGTAGTCTCCATTCAAAAAATAATAATCTCCCCAGTCTAAATTGTTTTTTGAGGAGAATAAATCTTCTGATATTGTGACAGTCTGGCTAAATCCAAAACCACTGAAACAGCACATCAATAAAAAAAACACATTTCTCATAATTAAAACAACCTTGGTGATCGTAAAACACCTTTAAACTTTGACACAAATTGAAATCGTAATAAAATCTCGTGTGTAGTGTTTGTTATACCTAGGGCTTGATTCCCTATTCTTCCTTGATAGGCATAACCTAAACTTATATTTTTTCCTAAGTGAATTCCAGCTATAGCTCCAAAATAGCCTCCCCTATTTTTGGAAGGAACAATACTTTTTATGGCAGCTCTATATTGTGGTCCTACCCAAAAACGGTTGTTGAAAACCATCCATATACTGTTATCATATATTAGATCGACTCCTTGAGTTTTTTGGAAAAGCAAACTGGGTTTGAGTTGAATTGATTCACTAATTTGAAAAAGACCCCCAAGAATCATATAATAATTTCTTTGAACATTGAATGTTTCTTCTTCGAGAAGAAAAGGAACTGCCATACCGAAATAAAACTTTTGATTGTATAAATAAAACCCAGCACCAAAATTTATATTTGCATCGTCTTGAGATTGAAAGGTAAATGAATTATCATTTGTTTGAATCGTTTGAATACCAGACAGATCCAATGAATTTAATCTTCCGGAGACTTTTAACCCTAACCCTAATTTTAGATTGTTATCATTCAATGGGATATGATAAGAAAAATCTATCGCAGTGGTTGTGTTTTGAGCAGGTCCAATCTTATCATTTACAGCAGAAATGCCAATTCCAATTTTTTCAGAAAGCCGAGTTCCTACACTGAGGCCTTGGGTTTCCGGCGCTCCTTCTAAATTGATCCATTGGGTATGATTTAGCAGTGTTATCTGAGTAAAATCCTGAGCACCAACGTAGGCAGGATTTACTGCCTGTTGGTTGAACATATATTGTGAAAAGGAAGCCTCTTGTTGCGCAAACAGAGGTGCACTATTCGTCAGTACGATCCAGCACAATAAAAAAGCAATAAAAGGTGCTTGGTTAATTAGCCTTGACATATAGATATCCTTTTTTAATATTGTTTCCACCCAGATTTAGTTCATAAAAATAAGTTCCGTCCGGAACTACTTTTCCATTAAAGAAACCATTCCAATCGTTTTTATAATTAGTGCTTGAAAAAACCTTAATTCCTAGTCTATTGAAAATTGTAATAGTATTGTTGGGATAATTATCTATCCCTACTATTTGCCAATAGTCATTTGTGCCGTCACCATTTGGAGAAAATCCTGTTGGGATTAACAATTCACGAAAGATTATTTTCGAACTATTTGAAACGTAGGGTTCGGCACAAGCAAATCCTCTTTGGGTGATTATAATTCGATATAAATTTCCGTCTTCTTCCAATTCTGGGATTATGGTAAGAGTAGATTTCTCTTCATTTAAATTTTCAAAAGTGATTCCACCATCCCTGCTGATTTGCCATTGGTATTCTAATTCGATAGGATCATCAATACCAATATCAAGGGTAAAACTTTCATTTACATTAAACTGAATCTGGTTAGGTAAACTATAATTCTGGAAGTTGAAGTCTGTATCATAATCTAAAAAATCATATGTAAGATTTTGATTTCTATCTGCAGGTGTGATATAGGCATTTATGTTTTGGACCAGACCTTGGGTATCAACAACAACTGGGCTTGTACCAACTATTCCATCATTGTCATTGTCTAAAAAGCCGGCTTCAACAACATCTAAACATCCGTCTCCATCACTATCTAAATCTATGGAGTTGATCAAACCATCTTGATCTAAATCATTATCAAGCTCATCGGTATCAAAAATACCATCATTATCGTCATCTAGATCATAGGTATTGGTTATTCCATCTCCATCACTATCAATTTTCTCAAAAACTGTAAAGGTTGCTGTTGCCAGACCAGAAGTGTAATTGTAGGTTTCAGATTGGTTGAGGGTGAGTGTGGTTTGTCCAAGTTGTAAGGGGAGAAGAGAGGTGCTAGAAAGAGCCCCGATTGAAGTGTTTTCTAAACTAAAACTAACATCGCCACTACTGTTAGAAATGTATTCTATTTCAAATTGAGAATCTCCTAAATCTTTAATAATATCTTCAAATACTATTGTAGGATTTGCTTTGACAACGGTTAACAAAGCGCTTGTATTTCCTGAATTATAATTCGTTTCTGAAGTTTGATTTACTCTTATATAAGTTGTCCCAACACCAGCAATTGAAACCGTATTATTTTCAATTGAAGCAATGCTTGTATTATCAACACTGAAGCTAAAGTCTCCTGAACTATTCGAGCTTGGGTTAATCTCAAAATCAGAATCGCCATAGGTTTTAATAATGTCTTGGAGAACAATATTTGGGTTAGCTTTAAGAATTGTTAATGTCATTGAACTTGTAAGAGCATTATAATTGCCAAAAGCTTCTTGTTTGACAAACACAATTGTAGTGCCTGCTTTTTTAATTGTTACTGTTGAACTATTGAGTTCTGCAATGAGTGTGTCAGAAATAGTAAAAGTGAATGGTGCAGGACTTGTTGAAATTGCAGTGAGTTCAAAATTTGGATCACCAAAAGTTTTTGTAACGTCATCAAACAAGATAATAGGATCGGCAACCACTTGAAGTGTCATTGTGGCTGAAGCTGAATTATAGTTGCTGTCAGCAGCTTGATTTACTGTCACCACAGTTCCGCCCAAGTTTAGAAGACTTACAACAACACCTGATAGTGAGGCTATAGTCGTATCAGATATTAAAAAAGAAAAGGCTCCAGTACTGCTGGAAGTAGCGGTAAAAGAAAAGTTGGCTTCATCAATATTTTTAATAAGATCTTCAAAAACAATTATGGGATCTGCTTTTAAAACAGTAAGCGTCATTGATGCAGTAGCCGCATTATAATTTTCATCTGCTGCTTGGTTCACTTCTACAATAGTACTACCAGCCCCAATAATTCTTGTTGATGAACCCACCATAGTGGCAATGCTTGTATTGGAAACAGAAAAGGTCATGGCGCCTGTACTTAGCGAGGTTGCATTGAACATAAAAACGGGATCGCCGTAGGTCTTTGTCAAGTCATTGAAAGTGATAGCTCCACTTGCTCTATTTACGGTAAGCGTCATTGTTGCTATGCCAGCAAAATAGTTAGTATCCTCAGCTTGGTTTACTGTTATTGTGGTCGAGCCACCCCCAGTTATGGTAATCACACCGTTATTAACGGTAGCAATATTTGTGTCTGACACACCAAACGAAAATGTTCCTGAACTATTCGAACTCACCAAGAGACTAAAATCTGTATCACCAAAATCTTTTACCACATCATTAAACGCTATGGTCGGATTGATTTTATTGATTGTTAGTGTCATTGTAGCTATAGCCGCATAATATTTGCTGTCGGCTGCTTGTGAGACTGTAACCACTGTTATTCCAGCAGTTACAATACTGACTGTGGATCCAGTTATTGTGGCAATGCTTGTATCTGAAATGGTAAAAGTGAATGCACCTGTACTGCTTGAAGTTGCAGTCAAATTGAAGTTAGCGTCTCCAAAGGATTTTGTTACATCATTGAATGTTAGATTAGGATCAACTTTGACCTGGGTAAGAGTTATTTTTTTATTTTCTGTTGAGGAAAATGTTGAAGTGGCTGTACCGTACTCAATCAAATAACCCTCTGTTGATCCGGCACCTGATAAATATGGTGGTCCATAATCATTCCAACAGCTCCCTCCATTCCAATTGGTTACCATATAATCTTCACCAACACTATAATCATTTGGTTCATTATTACACCAATTAGAATATTGGCCAGCTACGGTTATAAAACTACTTGTTTTGCCGCTTCCGATAATTGTGCCTGCCTCAGGACCATCTCGCCAATACCAAGTCCCCTCACTTCCCTCATCAGTGAGTCCTGTCCATATATCTTCAGCTGTAGTATTGTTACTAACAAATGTCTGCTCTTCAGCACTTGTAATATTTACTAAATATCCCAACTCTCCTTCATATGTTGATAAAAGAGCAGCATCCCTTGCTGCTGAGTATGAAATTCCTCCAGAAACAAATTTATATATATGACCATTATCCGGATTATAAAAAGTGTTTGCAATTTGTTCTGTTACAACAACATTAAAAATTATTTCACCATCTACATCAGTAGTTGTGTTAAATAAAATTGAATTTAATCCATTTTGAATGTTTGAAGGTCGTCCAGTAAAGTTAACTGAAGTTATATTTGTCCAAGAAGTATAGCCTGTTTCTAATATCAATCCTGTATTCGTTGGCACACTAAAATTGACCGCTAGTGTGGTTGATACGGCCAAAGAAACTTTGTACGTTTCTGAGGGGTCATATCCACTCATTGAAAATGGCTCTATTGCTGCATTAGTTTCGTCAACTGCTATATTTTGTGTTAAAGAAACAGTAAGTGATTGACCACTAAGGAGTTTACAAAATAAAAAGAACAGTGTTAATTTTTTCAATATCTACTTTTTGGTTTGATACCAAAAATTGAAGTAGGTACGGTGAGAATTAGTTATGATAGTACAAATTTACTAAAGAAATTTTAAAAATAGAAACTAACAAAATTAGTAAAAAAGACCGCTATCCTAGTAAAGGACCTTCGAAATCCAAAGGCAACGTAAATATAATCTCAGTAAAGCACAGAAGGTATTATAGTTTAATTTGAATTGAACATTTTTAATTATGTGTTAAATTAACGCTTTAATTGTATTTCAATCCGATCAATTACCGATAATAATTTTAAATTACCATACTTTAAAACAAAACAAATGAACTATATTTTTAAATTATCAATTTTAATTCTATTCGCTAACCATACAATTACTGCTTTTGCACAAACAAAGGTTACAGTAACCTTTGATCCCAAAGAAGATGCCCCTCAAATAAGTAAGCATATTTACGGTCATTTTGCAGAACATTTAGGGCGATGTATTTACGGAGGATTTTATGTGGGGGAGGATAGTGAAATCCCAAATTTAGACGGTGTAAGAAAAGACATTATTGCTGCGCTTAGAGATATGAAAATACCAAACTTAAGATGGCCCGGGGGTTGCTTTGCTGATACTTATCATTGGAAAGATGGGATAGGAGACAAATCAAGCCGACCAACCATTGTCAATCAATGGTGGGGAGGAGTGACTGAAGACAATAGTTTTGGAACCCATGATTTTTTAAACTTGTGCGAAGCATTAGATACAGAACCTTATATTTCTGGAAACATAGGTAGCGGTACCGTACGAGAATTTGCAGACTGGATTCAATATGTGAATCATGATGGGGTGAGTCCTATGGCCGACCTCAGAAGAGAAAACGGAAGAGAACAGCCTTGGGATCTTCGCTTTTGGGGCCTAGGAAACGAAGCTTGGGGCTGTGGAGGTCACATGACAGCAGCTTATTATTCTAACCTCTACCGCCAATACGCAACCTACATGACGGATTGGAGTAATTCTAGTGATTTATATCGGATAGCCTCAGGGGCAAGTGATGGAAATTATAACTGGACTGAAGTTTTGATGAAAAATATTCCAAAGAATTTGATTGAAGCAGTTGCCTTACATTCATACTCTGTAATCGATTGGGGCAACAAAGGATCGGCAACAGATTTTAGTGATCTTCAGTATTTTCAAACCATGCAGAGAGCCCACAAAATGGAAGAATATATTACCAAGCATACTGCGATTATGGACAACTATGACCCTGAAAATACTATTGATCTTATTGTAGACGAATGGGGAGGATGGTATGATGTGGAACCAGGGACAAACCCAGGGTTTCTATATCAGCAAAATACAATGCGTGATGCTATGATTGCAGGTATGACACTCAATATATTTAATAATCATGCTGAGCGTGTCAAAATGGCAAACCTTGCTCAGACAGTCAATGTATTGCAAGCCGTGATTTTAACAGAAGGAGAAAAGTTAATACTAACTCCTACCTATCATGTGCTTAAAATGTATGCAATTCATCAAGATGCTCAACTCATTCCTGTAAACTTTGCCCCACCCTATTTTAAAAAAATGGGGGAATCACTTCCAGCCATTAGTATTTCAGCCTCTAAGGATCAAAACGATCAAATTAGTATTTCACTTGTGAATATTGATGATTCCAAGGCTCACGAAGTGTCACTTGACGTTTCTAAGCTAGGTGTAGCTGCATTTGAAGGTAGTATCTTGGTTTCAAATGCCCTCCAAGATTACAATGATTTTGACAATCCAGGGGTTATTAGTCCTAAGCCATTAAAAAAAGTAAAAGTGAAAAATGGGATGGCAACCCTTCAACTTCCTCCATTTTCTGTGGTCGTTATAAAAGGAAACTAATTAGTATTGAGAAGTTCTTCAAAATCAAATCAAACTAAGCTAACTATGGGAGCCTATGTAATAGGATTAGATTATGGAACAGATTCTGTTCGAGCCGTCTTACTTGACACTCTCAACGGCGAACAACTAGCCACTTCAGTACATTGTTATCAGCGTTGGAAATCTCTTGCGTACTGCAATCCTATTGAAAACCAATTTAGACAACACCCGCTAGATCATATAGAAGGCTTAGAAATAACCATAAGAGAGGTGATGCAGCAAGCACGAATACCTGCCTCAGAAGTAAAAGGAATTACTATAGACACTACCGGTTCTTCTCCCCTGCCAATGGCAGAAGATGGAGAAGCTTTAGCTCTAAAAAAAGGTTTTGAAAAAAACCCTAACGCCCAGATGATATTATGGAAAGACCACACGGCTATAGAAGAAGCAAAAGAAATCAATAGACTCTCAAAAAGCTGGGGAGGTGTGGATTATTTAAAGTATGTAGGAGGTATTTATTCTTCAGAATGGTTTTGGGCGAAGATTTTACATGTAGTTCGAACTGATGCCGAAGTGGTACAAAAAGCATATACCTGGATGGAGCATTGTGACTACATAACCTATTTGTTGATAGAAAATAAAAACTTAAAAAATTTTAAGCGTTCACGTTGTGCGGCTGGACATAAAGCCATGTGGCACCCAGAATGGAATGGATTACCCTCTGAAGAATTTCTATCCCAACTCCATCCTTATTTGGGAAAACTCAGAGGAAATTTATATGAAAAAACCTATACCTCTGATGTCCCAGCGGGTTACTTATCATCAGTATGGGCGAAACGATTAGGACTTAGCACTTCTACAGTGATTGGTGTGGGTACCTTTGATGCACATGCTGGAGCTGTAGGAGCACGAATAGAAGAAAAATCTTTGGTTCGAGTGATGGGTACTTCAACTTGTGATATTATTGTATCTAGTAAAAGCAAATACAAAACCACCACAGTAAAAGGAATTTGTGGTCAGGTTGAAGGGTCAGTCATACCAAATATGATAGGCCTTGAAGCTGGGCAGTCAGCTTTTGGGGATGTTCTAGCATGGTTTAAAAATATGCTGGAATGGCCTTTAGCTGATATTGTGATGGAGTCAAAAACCCTAAGTGATAAACAAAAAAAAGCATTGAGGGAAGAGTTTGATGCTCATTTTATTAATCGAATTACAAAGGCAGCCGAATCAATTTCTATGGAAGAATCAATTCCTGTGGCATTAGATTGGATCAATGGAAGAAGAACTCCTGATGCGAATCAAAATCTAAAAGGAGCTATCACCAATCTAAATTTAGGGGCTTCAGCACCACACCTCTTCCTCTCCTTGATCCATTCAATTTGTTTTGGATCCAAAGCCATTGTAAATCGTTTTAAAGAAGAAGGGGTTGAAATTGCGCAAATAGTAGGCATAGGAGGTGTTGCTAAAAAGTCAAAATTCATCATGCAAACCTTAGCTGACACATTAAACATGCCAGTGCGGGTTGTTGAATCAGAGCAAACACCCGCATTGGGTGCTGGAATTTATGCAGCACTTGCCGCGGGACTCTTCTCCTCCTACAGGGAGGCAAGTGGTGTATTAGGATCAAAATATATAGCTGAATACCACCCAAATCCTTCTAAAGTTGAAATAATGAAGGATTTAATGAAGAAATATACTAAACTTGGAATCTCAATTGAAAATCTAACACAATGAAATGAATTCAAAATTTGAGTCATTAAAACAAGATTGCTATACCGCCAATATGGAACTCAATTCGTTAGGGTTAGTTGTTTATACCTTTGGCAATGTAAGTGCGGTAGACCGAGAGCATGAGGTCTTCGCAATTAAACCCTCAGGCGTTTCCTATGATAAACTTCAGCCAGAGGATATGGTTATTGTAGATTTTGACAACAACCCAATTGAAGGTCGTTTAAAACCTTCCTCAGACACTAAAACTCATGCTTATCTTTATAAACACTGGGGCTTTATAGGGGGCATTGCCCATACCCATGCGCTGCATTCTGTTGCTTGGGCTCAGGCACAAAAAAACATTCCCATTTTTGGAACAACACATGCTGACCATCTGACCCACGATATTCCTTGTACTCCTCCGCTAGAGGATGAACTGATTGAAGGTAATTATGAGCATAATACAGGAATTCAAATTATAAATTATTTTGCCGAAAAAGGATTGAGTCCAAACGAAATTGAAATGATTTTAATAGGAAATCACGGTCCTTTCTGTTGGGGAAAAAGTGCTGCAAGTGCAGTCTATAATGCCCGTGTATTGGAGGAGATTGCTCATATGGCCTATTTAACTTTACAGATTAACCTTAAGGCTGAACGTTTAAAAGAATCACTAATTAAGAAACACTATGAGCGTAAACATGGCGATGATGCTTATTACGGTCAAGAATGAAATTTGATGAAAGATCTAATTAATAAAAAAATTTGGTTTCTCACTGGCACCCAATACTTGTATGGAGAAAAAGCCTTGGAACAGATTAGTAAAAATGCAGCATTGGTTGTCAAAGGTCTCAATGAGTCCAAACATATTCCACTTCAAATAATTTTTAAACCCATTCTAAAGTCTCAAGAAGAAATAACTCAGGTATGCACTGAGGCTTCTTCAGATGCTAATTGTATAGGTGTAATTACTTGGATGCATACCTTTTCGCCCTCTAAAATGTGGATCAATGGGCTAAAGAAATTGCATGTCCCCCTTTTGCATCTACACACTCAGTTTAACAAAGAAATCCCATGGTCAATTATTGATATGGATTTTATGAACCTAAATCAATCTGCGCACGGAGACCGTGAGTTTGGTCATGTAGCAACAAGACTGAAAATCAAAAGAAAGGTTGTGGTAGGACATTGGGAAAAAGAAGAAGTTCAGCGTTCATTAGGTAATTGGGTTCGTGCTGCGCTAGGGTTTTACGAAATGCAGGACCTAAAAGTTTGTCGATTGGGTGACAATATGCGAGAAGTTGCTGTGACTGAAGGAGACAAAGTAGAAGCTCAAATTCAATTTGGATTTTCTGTTAACTCCTTTGACGCCTCTGATATTGTTAAAGAAATGCAAAATATTAGCGTAAAAGAAGTTGAGGCTTTAATGAGAGTTTATGAGTCTGAATATGATGTAGCTGAAAATTTAAAAGAAGGAGGTGCGCAAAGACAGTCTTTATACGATGCCGCAGAAATCGAATTAGCTTTAAGGCGTTTTTTAGACAATGGTGGTTTTAAGGCATTTACAGATACTTTTGAAAACTTAGGAGACCTTAAACAACTCCCTGGTATTGCCACTCAAAGATTGATGGCTGATGGTTATGGTTTTGGAGCAGAAGGAGATTGGAAAACAGCTGCATTAACTCGAGTTTTAAAAGTGATGAGTGTAGGACTCGAGCAAGGCACTTCTTTTATGGAAGACTATACTTATCATTTCGGAGAAAAGAAATCCTTAGTGCTTGGTTCTCATATGCTTGAAATTTGCCCTACAATTGCAGATAAAAAACCTAGTTGTGAAGTACACCCTTTGGATATTGGAGGAAAAGAAGATCCTGTTCGTTTGGTTTTTGATACTCCTGCTGGGGCAGGTCTTAACCTATCGTTAATTGATTTAGGCAACAGATTTCGTTTTATTCTTAATGAAGTAGAGGCCCTAACAGCTATTAAACCCCTGCCAAATTTACCTGTGGCAAGAGTACTTTGGGACTGTAAACCCAACCTAGAAACGGCTGCAAAAGCTTGGATATTAGCAGGTGGTTCACATCATACGGTCTTCACTCAAGCTTTAAATACAGAATGTATTGAAGATTTGGCCGATATGACCAAAGTGGAACTCTTGATTATTGATAAACAGACTGAAATAAGAAATTTTAAAGCCACTATGGCAGGGAACGAGCGTCATTTTGAAAATACTTAATTAACTATCTTTCAAATGAAAAAATTAAATGTTCTTCTAATTTTCATGACAGGTCTTACCTAACTAACTCAAGGAGCTAAAAAAGTCTACCCAATCTATAAGGAGTAGCTTTATCAACTTCACTAGAATAGCTAAATTTGAGAAAAAAAATCAATGGTTTTCAGAGGAAGGAAAGGCAACCCCAAGGGCTACTAAAAAACTTCTAAAAACTGTGTTTTAAATATAAAATAGTGGAGTCGGCGGGATTCGAACCCGCGTCCAAACAAGCGCTACTAATGCTTTCTACAAGTTTAGTTTTCGTTTCATTTTCGTAATGATGCTGACCGAAAACCGCCCACAACATTCTTAGTGTTTCAAGTTGAAAAACGTTTGTAACACTCAAACGTTTCGATGTTGACTTTTATGGTGCCTCAATACGAATCGCCGTCAACAAGGGCTATTCAGAGACATCCAGCTTCTCAGCCTAGCTGAGATTTAGCAAAAACTTACTATAATTCAGTTTATTATGCAGCTAGAGCGTAGTTATTCTCGCCATTTAAAAATGTGAATGATGAGTTTTACGAGCTGTTATTCAGCGCTCGACTTGCTTACACTGGTAATCTTCTTGCTGTCAATACCAGTCGACCCCAAATTTCAATGAACTCATTATTGAGCGGCAAATTTACAAATATTATGCTAACTAGAATTAAAACGAATTTATAGTATTTCTTATGGCTACAAGACGTTGTAGGAGGGGTTCAACTTTATCTAAAGAAAGCATGTTTGCACCATCACTCTTTGCTTCTTTAGGGTTGGGATGGGTTTCAATAAACAAACCATCAGCACCAACGGCAATAGCTGCACGAGCTAAAGTCTCAATTTTTTCTGGTCTTCCTCCTGTAACTCCAGAAGAATGATTGGGTTGCTGTAAAGAATGAGTGATATCTAAAATCGTTGGCCCTATTTTTTGTAATGTGCTAACCCCTCTAAAATCAACAATCAAATCAGTGTAACCAAATTGGGTGCCCCGGTCTGTAAGAAGAAAATTTGAATTTCCACTGTCAATCAATTTTTGAGCTGCAAATTGCATACTCTCAGGACTCATAAATTGCCCTTTCTTGAGGTTGATCACTTTTTTTGTTTGAGCAGCTGCAACAAGCAAATCTGTTTGCCGTACTAAAAAAGCTGGAATTTGAAGCACGTCAACATAGGAAGCAGCAATTGCAGCCTCTTTGGATTCATGAATATCCGTAATTGTAGGAATTTCAAAAGTATCGCCCACTTTTTTTAAAATCGAGAGTGCTTTCTCATCTCCTATTCCCGTGAAACTATCAATTCTACTTCTGTTGGCTTTTTTAAAACTCCCTTTGAATACAAATGGAATTTGATATTTTTCACTAACTGCAACAAGGTGTTCTGCAATTTTCATTGCCATTGATTCTCCCTCAATTGCACAAGGTCCAGCGATCAATAAAAATTGGTTGGAGCCAAGGTGTTTTAAATTTTTGATTGGTGTGAACATGGGTTAAAAATACAATTTAAATGGAGGAATTTAATCTTAAAACAGTATATCCTTTTGTTGCATTGAAATCAATTGAAATAGTTCTTTTTCTGATTGAAATAATAATATATTTGCCCATTCAAAAAATGCTATGGAAGGGATTCGGAATATCGCTATTATTGCTCACGTAGATCATGGGAAAACTACTTTGGTCGATAAGATATTATATCATTGTGAACTATTTCAATCTCATGAGAAGACACACGATCTTATTTTAGACAATATCGACTTAGAACGTGAACGAGGCATAACTATTTTATCAAAAAACGTTGCAGTTACTTATCAAGACATAAAAATTAATCTTATAGACACCCCTGGTCACGCCGATTTTGGGGGAGAAGTTGAGCGTGTTTTAAATATGGCCGATGGAGTACTACTTTTAGTGGACGCCTTTGAAGGTCCCATGCCTCAGACCAGATTTGTATTGCAAAAAGCAATAGATTTAAAATTAAAACCCATCCTTGTCATTAACAAGGTCGATAAAGAAAACTGTACTCCAGATGCGGTTCAAGAAGCTGTTTTTGATTTGATGTTTGAACTAGGAGCAGAGGAATGGCAGCTTGATTTTCCAACTTTATACGGGTCAGCAAAAAACAATTGGATGAGTGAGGAACAGTGGCAACAGCCTACTTCTTCTATTGCTCCTTTATTGGATTGTGTAATTAAAACCGTTTCACCTCCAAAAGTGACTGAGGGAAACACACAAATGCTCATAACCTCCTTAGATTATTCTTCCTTTACGGGGCGAATTGCTATTGGTCGTTTGCACAGGGGGACATTGCTGGCTAATGAGGCAGTGACTATGATTAAGTCTTCTGGACAAGAGTTTAAAGCAAAAATTAAAGAATTATTTGTCTTTGAGGGGCTCGGCAGAAAAAAAGTATCAAAGGTTGTTGCAGGAGACATTTGTGCTGTGGTGGGTCTAGAAGATTTTGAAATTGGAGATACTGTAGCTCATATAGAAGGACCTGAGGCACTTCCATCCATAAAGATTGATGAGCCTACAATGAGTATGTTATTTACCATCAACGATTCTCCTTTTTTTGGGAAAGAAGGAAAGTATGTCACCTCAAGACACATCAAAGAAAGATTAGAAAATGAATTGGAACGTAATCTAGCTATGAGACTAGATCAGACAGATAGTGCTGACCGCTTTCTAGTTTATGGAAGAGGTGTATTACACTTGTCAGTTTTAATTGAGACTATGCGTCGAGAAGGATATGAATTACAGATTGGACAACCTCAAGTGATTCTTAAAGAAATTGAAGGAAAAAAAATGGAACCTTTGGAAGAATTAACAATTGATTTGCCAGAAGCAGTCTCAGGCAGAGCGATTGAGATGGTCACACAACGCAAAGGCGAAATGTTGGCGATGATTCCAAAAGGAGAGCGAATGACGTGTGAGTTTCTAATCCCATCTAGGGGGCTGATTGGCCTTAGAAACCAACTATTAACTGCCACGGCAGGTGAAGCCATAATGAATCATCGCTTTAAAGAATATACTCCCTACAAAGGAAATATACCTGGCCGAATAAATGGGTCTCTTATTGCCTTAGAGGATGGTTCGGCCATACCTTACTCACTTGATAAATTACAAGAAAGAGGCAAGTTTTTTATTGCTCCAAATCAACCGATATATAAGGGTCAAGTGATTGGTGAAAATAGTAGACAGGACGATTTGGTCATTAATGTCACAAAAACCAAAAAATTATCAAACGTAAGGGCGGCTGGTTCAGATGATAAAGTCAAACTAGCTCCTCCCATCATATTCACTTTAGAAGAGGCGTTAGAATACATTCAAAAAGATGAATTGGTGGAAGTAACACCCAAATCGATTCGATTGAGAAAGATTTTTCTGGATGAAAATGAACGTAAAAGAAATGCTAATTAAGACCTAGCTACTACCTCAAAAATTTGCTGTTTTTCACATTTTAAGATTTTACCAGGAAACTTAATAATCATGTTATAGTCATGAGTAGCCATAATGATGGTCATGCCTTTTTGGTGAAGTTGTTTGAAAAGCTGCATGATTTCTTGACTTGTTTCTGGATCTAAATTGCCCGTTGGTTCATCAGCCAAAATAATTTCTGGGTCATTAAGGAGTGCTCTAGCAATGGCAACACGTTGTTGTTCTCCTCCTGAGAGCTGAAAAGGATATTTAGAGGTTTGCTCTTCCACATTAACCATATTAAGCACTTTTTCAACTCGTACTTTTATTTTTGCGTTGTCATTCCACCCCGTTGCTTTTAAAACAAAGGCAAGATTATCATAAATAGACCGGTCCATTAATAATTTGAAATCTTGAAAAACTACTCCCAATTTTCTACGCAGCAAAGGAATTTGTTTTTCCTTGAGTGTATTAAGATCGAACCCTAGCAATTGTCCTGCTCCATCTGACAAATCCAAATCGCCATAGAGAACTTTTATCAAACTACTTTTTCCAGAGCCAGTTTTACCAATAAGAAAGACAAATTCTCCAGGTAGGACTTCAAAATTAATTGATTCAAAGACTATTTTTTCTCTATTTTTTATGGTTGCTTTTGTAAGGGATACCAGCGTTTTTGACAAATTGAAGTAATTTAAATGTAAATGTAAAAGTTTCCTTAAATATGATAATATTTTGTTGATAAATTATACGTTTCAAAGATTAGATACGTTCCTATATAGATAAAGAATCTTCTACTTTTATAGGAGTTATGATTAACACAAAGAATCTTAGCGTTGCTCCATTTTTAATTGCTTTCTTTTTTGTTGTCATTGGAAAAGCTCAGTTATACAATGATCCTGCTACATGGAATAGAAGTCGGCTTATGCAAACAGCTTCTTACTATCCGGCAGCGCTACAGTCTTATTTATTTCATCGTAATCCCAATGAGGATAGATCTAATCTCGAAGCGTTAGACTTTAGTGTTGTGTTAAACACTTTGCGCCTTAATGATGTCGGTTCCGAAAAATTATTGGCAAAATTCCTTCTTGAATATCCCACAAGTAATTCCATTCAGTTTATCCCATATGATATAGCCAACTATTATTTTGATCAAGGAAAATATCGTTATGCCTTAAAGTGGTTTTCTAAAGTAAACGAATCTCAGGTGCCTAAAAATGACGTGGATAGATACAATTTCAATAGAGGCTATACGTTGTTTTCAGCCAAACGGTATAAAGCAGCGCAACCTTTTTTAGAAAAAGTAAAAACTGTCAAAGAATATCAATCCAATGCCTACTATTACTTAGGCCATATTGCCTATCAGCAAGAAGATTTCACCACTGCCAATCAGCAGTTTAAAGAAGTTTCTGAAGAAAAACAAAAAGAAGATCTTGCCTATTTCCAAGTAGACATGAATTTTAGATTGGGTCGTTTTGAAAAAGCTATTTCTTTAGGTAAAGACCTTTTGAAAATTCAAAGTGACAAAGAGCTATTGTCTGAGGTTTCCAAAATTATTGGCGAAAGTCATTTTAATTTAGCTCAGTATGCAGAAGCGCTACCTTTTCTTGAGCAATATGAGGGTAAAAATGAAAAATGGAAAAATATTGATTTCTATCAATTGGGTTTTGTTTATTATAAAATTGGTGAATATGAGCAAGCAATAAACCAATTTAATAAAATCCTATCTAAGCCCACCGAACTTGCTCAAAGCGCTTATTATTATTTGGGAGACTCTTATTTAAAAACCAATAAAAAAACAGCGGCCCTCAATGCATTTAGAAGTGCAGGGTCAATGAATTTTGACGCCTCAATTGAAGAAGACGCCTCTCTTCAGTATGCAAAATTAAGTTATGAAATAGGTAATCCTTATGAAGACACTTCTACCGTTTTAATTCGGTTTTTAGAAATGTATCCCGAAACTGAATCTAAAAAATTTCTTTCTGAATATCTATTAGACTCCTATACAATTAGCGGCAACTATGATGCTGCATTAGAAATTTTAGAGAATAATAAAGCGTATAAAAACCCTGTTGTATTACAAAAAATTTCCTACTTAAAAGCAGTTAAAACATATCAATCAGGAAATTATAATGGAGCAATGCCTTATTTTGAAAGAGCAATTAAGGTCAATGAAAGATCTGATTTCGTTATTGCTGCATTGTATTGGCAAGGGCGTTCATTGTATGAATTGAATCGATATGATGCTGCACTTGACCTTTTTAAAAAAGTCAAAAAAAGCAACTCCTACAAAAAGATAAAAGAAGCCTTTAGAGTGGATTATGATATGGCATACACCTATTTCAAATTAGGAGAATACGAATATGCTTTTCGCTTTTTTGAGTCCTTTTTAAAGCAGAAAGGGAAAGAGACCTCTAATTATGATTATGATATACAATTGCGTATGGGAGATTGTCAATTTGCACTAAAGAGATATTGGCCTGCAATGGAATTTTATAACAATGCGCTTGCTATAAATCCAAAAAATGCAGTGTATGCCTCTTACCAAAAAGCAATTAGTTATGGATTCGTTGATCGAAATGACCAAAAAATTGAAAGCTTGAATAATTTAGTGTCGCAATATCCCAAAGCTTCTTTGACTGATGATGCTTGGTTTCAATTGGGAATTGCCTATACATCAGCCAAAGAATACGAAGCTGCTTTAGGTGCTTATGAAACATTAAATTCTTATTTCCCTAGAAGTTTATATGTTCCAAAATCGATCTTAAATCAGGGATTAATACTCTATAATCGAGAACGCAATAACGAGGCCCAGAAAATGTTACGCAAGCTGGTTGAAGAGTATCCAAAAGATGCCGTTTCTGTGCAAGCATTAAATACACTCAAGGAAATTGCTGTCGATTTAGGACAGGTTGGAGATTTTAGTCAATGGCTACGAAAAAATAAGATAAATACTCTTTCTGAGATTGAGTTAGAGGGTACAGCCTTTGCTGCCGCAGAAAAAAGATTTATAGAAAATGACAAAAAGCAAGCTCAAAAGTTGCTTGAGGAATATTTGAATGCCTATCCTTCGGGGATCAATCAATTGACCGCTCAATTTTATTTAGCTGAAATATTTTATGAAAAAGAAAATTATGAGCAAGCCTCCAGCCTTTATGAAGAGCTGACCAAAAGTACACCTAATGAATATCATGAAAAAGTCTTAGTTCGTCTTATTCGAATTTCTCAAATTGAAGACCGTTTAAACACAAGTAAAGACTATTTGGAAGAACTACTTTCTGTTGCCACATTCGATGAAAATAAAGAGTTTGCTCAATTAAATTTAATGCAGGTCTATTTCAGACAAAATAATTTTAAAAAGGCACTTGAAATTTCACAAACTGTTTTGGATAAAGAAAACTTAATAGAGCGATTAAAGTGGGACGCTCTCACCATTCAAGCGCGCTCAGCTAAAGCCATAAATGATACGCTGATTAGTATCAAATCGTATGAAGCATTAGAATCAAGCCCAAAGGGAACGATAGCTGCTGAAGCGTTATATTTTAGGGCTTTAAGAGAACATAACAACAGTAACCTTGAGAAATCCAACAATACTATAATTAAAATCGCCTCTATTCAAAAGGGAGGAATATGGAATGCTAAAGCACTTTTTTTGTTGGCAAAAAACTTTCATTTATTAAAAGATCCTTTTCAAGCAAACTATATTTTGGAAAGTCTATTGAAGACATATCCTGAAGAAGAATCTGTAGTCGAAAAGGCTAATGAACTTTTAGAAATGGTTAAAGATGAACTCACCAAAAACAATGCCTCTGTAGATGCTGATGAATAAAAAAATATGTATTGGATTATTTTTTTTCTGTCTTACTGTAGCGTTGTATGGACAGGAAGAAGAGAGAGAAGATTTGGCCACTCAACAAGTGACAGTCATTAAATCTTATAATCCAAGTTTATCAGAAGCTTTTCAAATCAAAACTACACCAGAAATTCCTGATTCAATTGCCACTGAAAAATTAAAGGTATCCTATGACATTCTCTCTTTACCTGTGATTGAAACATTTGAGCCCAACAAAGCAAATCCATTAGAGCTAATTAGAACAGCCCCTGAAAAACCATATAATACCCTTTTTGGCGTAGGTTATGGATCGATGGGTCAGCTTTATATTGATTTTTCAACTACTGTAGCGATTGACAGAGAACAACAATTTGGTTTGATGCTCTACAGAGATGGATTTGAGAATAATATTGGAAATTCACTTTTAAACAGTAATCAAAACTATTTATTTTTTGGCTTACAACACGCTTTAAAAAACAATAACTTCAGAGGAGATAGCAAACTGTCTTATAGCCGATCAAGGAATAATTATTATGGCCTATTTGATGAACCTTGGAACCCTATAATTTTATCTTCAGTAGATCCAGAAATAAAAAGAAATTATGTTGCATTAAATAGCCGATGGCAGTGGTATGACGGAATACTTCAAGAAATTGATTTTAAAGTTGATTTGACAACAGACAATTTTAGTTCTTCAGAACAAAAGGTGAATTTGGTTGTTAAAACTAAACTCCCCTTATTCGATGGGGACCTATCATTCAACGCCAATGTTGGTGGGGTAAGCAATAGATTTGAACAAGATTATTTTAATAAAACAACCATTCATTCACAACTCGGAAATGGAGGAGTAGAACTAGCCTGGCGATCTGTAGGAACTAATCTTAAACTTAAAATAGGAGTTGGTGGGGCATATATATTATCTGATAGTTTGCTTGGCACAGCACTTCAGTATTACCCTAGGGTAGAGATAGCATACAATGCAAAAAAAGCTAAAATAATTCCATTTATGAAGGCCAATGGAAGAACAAGTTTGGCCAACTATTCAGATTTTTCTACAACAAATCCTTTTTTATACCCTGGTCTAGAGCTTCAACCATTATGGCAAAAATATAATACAAGGGCAGGTGTGCGATCTAGCCAATCTAACGTTCTTTTCTTTGAGTTTAGTCTTGGCTATGATGAACAAGAAAATCTTCCCCTTTTCAAACGGCTTCCCTTTGATCCTTTGAATAATGATGTAGCATTTCGCTTTTCAAATGTTTTTGAAGTGGAATATGCTAATATTAGTCAAATTGATTTTAGTGCACAATTGGGTTTTGATTTTTCTAGAGAAAATCACCTTGAATTTAAAATTCAATATTTCTCCTATGATTTGAAGGGAGAAGGCCGTCTTTGGAATCTTCCACAGCTAAAAATTGCTACAAAAGGGCAATTTAAGTGGTCTAAATTTAGTCTCTTGCTCGAGGGTCAGATGATAGGAGATAGACTAGCGGCTCAATCTTCAGCACAATGGCCAATAGTATTGGAATTGCCTTTGGATGATAGCAGAATTGAATCTTCATTTGATTTACCAATTTATCTGGAGGGGACTGTAATGTTGAACTACAAAATAAAAGAACCTTGAAAACAGTGTATATTTAAATTCTGCAGTCATTAAAAATATAAAACAGGCAATTGCTGATACTCAATTAATAAATGATATGACTGATTCAGCCCATGCAAGAGTTATGATTACTAGAGGTAATAAGATAAAACCATTCCAGCAACCAAACCTTTCAGATGGTATTAACTTTGTTATTATCATGGAGCATTCAGAAGAGAATCCAAATAAAGAAGGTATTTCATTGATTACTGTACCTCAGGTTAGAGGGTTGCCTATGTCACAAGACCCTAAACTAAATAGTCATAGTAAACTTAATTGTATTCTTGCGTGTATTCAAGCAAATCATGCCGGTGGTGATGAAGCGTTAATGTTAGATCCTTATGGTTTTGTAAATACTACAAACTCCTGTAATTTCTTTATAGTTAAAAACAAAGAAGTGTGGACGAGCACAGGTGATTATTGTATGAATGGAATTACAAGAAAAAAAGTTATAGAGCTTTGTAGTGAACATAAAATTCCAATTTATGAAAAAAAGGTCAATATTCCTGGGGTAATACAGAGAACCCAATAATATTTCTTGATTAACGTCTAAACAAAAACCAAATATCATTGCCCAAATTAACCCTATATCTTTAGGAAGTGCCATATTCCAATATATTAGAAACATAAGAGTTATAGGAAGATAAACAGATAAATTAAATAAATTTGATATAAAAATCTCTATTACAAGTGAAATTAATATTGTTATTCCAATAAAGAAATATATAGAAATAAAATTATTTTTTTTATCGAGGTATTCTGTCATGGATTGGCAAAAAGGATTTTTGTTCCGGTATCAAAATTTGACAATGATTGTACTTCTACTTCTAGAATAGAATCATCTTTAGAAGCGGAAATTTTTTTTACTATACCAATTAAGAAACCTTTAGGATATTTTCCCCCTAATCCGGAGGTGAAAACCTTATCTTCTAATAATATATTTG